>Ga0208134_1002165_pt1 | contig 10757 bp, 8 predicted proteins | sample VirMetDEL_Mar_31_FD_184515 | JGI IMG/M metagenome (GOLD analysis project Ga0208134, IMG submission 184515) | Aqueous microbial communities from the Delaware River and Bay under freshwater to marine salinity gradient to study organic matter... | ecosystem: Environmental > Aquatic > Marine >...
GAGACAGAGTACGGTATAGATAATCGTAGCTCAAGCTATGTAGGTGTTTATGTAAACGCCAAAACAAAAACATTTACTTTTACTATGACGCCTAAAGGACAGCCCAGTGTTCTTTGTGCTATTGCTAGTGGCACACAGTGGGAGCAACTGCCCGGAATATCTAAAGGTATTATATCGGATGGTTCGTTGATTAGTATCTCTTACAATAAAGACTCGGGTCTTTGGCAGTTAATGTACGTTAACAAATTAACAGGTAACATTTCTATGGTAACGCATGGTAACTCTTGGGAACGTGTCATTGATCTCAATGCTTCTTCTACTTAAACAAGGTATAGATAATGAATAAAACTAACATGGCTACACCTTCTATGGGGTTTACTCCAGAAGACATGAAAAATATTTCCAATGTATTAGGTTACACTGGAGAGCCTTCTGGCTTTGCCGATTACTTAAGTAAAAACCCACAAGCGCATGATAGTTTTATGGGCATTCAACAGCAACGCCTACAGTTTGATAACGGTGGTTTTGTAGCTACACAGCACATGGCTAATGGTGGATACTTCAGCGGAGCTACGATTGGGGATATGGTAACTTTGCCTGATGGCAGCATGGTTAATCGACGGACGTTTAACGCCATGCAACAAGCACCCCCAACAACAGATCAAGTAGACCTATCACAAGTTCAAGCACCACAGATTGGTGTAGAAACTGCACAGAGATTACAGCAACCTGCTCTACCTGCCGGTGGAGTTTACACTGCTAGTCAAACACCTACTGAAGCTGCTCAGTCTGTAGCTCCTTCTACTGCTTTAATTACAGGAGATGTGCGAGTAGCTGAAGCTGGACAGGCTCAAGCAGCACAAGCGGCTGCACCTACAGCTACAACTGCAGCAGCAATTACTGCAGCACAGGCTACACCAGATATACGGGACGTAGCAGCACAAACAACAGCAGCACCCACACAAGCTATTACTGCAGCCCAGCAAGCAGATACCGCTGTAAGCCAATTACAGGCCGCTCAGACTGCAGGAACACAAATTCAGGCCCCTACCCCTAGGCAACTAGGCGCAGGAGAGACTATAGCGGCTCCTACGGGTCAGGCAGCACAGGCTGCTACCTTTGTACAGCCTACTGCTGCTGTAGGTACACCGTCTAGTCAAGCCACGGTACAGGGTCAGCTTGCTAGTCTTGTCTCTGAGTTTACAGATACAGAAGTGCCTCTATGGGCACGTGGTGCTGTAGATAATGCTCGTGCTGTACTACAGCAACGGGGCATTGGAGCCAGCAGCATGGCAGGGCAAGCTATCGTAGAAGCTGCTATGCGAGCAGCACTTCCTATCGCACAGGTAGATGCAGCTACGGTTGCAGGATTTGAGCAAGCTAATCTGTCTAACAGGCAACAGGCTGCAATGGTATCTGCACAGTATCGTGCCCAGTTTATGCAGCAAGAGTTTGATCAAGGCTTTCAGACACGAGTGCAGAACGCTGCCCGTGTATCTGACATTGCTAATCTTAACTTTAACTCTCAGCAACAGATTGCTTTAGAGAATGCAAGGCTGGCACAGACAGCAGACTTAAATAATTTAAATAACAAGCAAGCTCTTGTAATGGCTAATGCTGCACAAGTTGCTGGACTAGAGACAGCTAACCTAAACAATAGGCAACAGTCAGCAGTACAGAATGCTCAGAACTTTCTACAAGTTGATATGGCTAATCTAGGTAACTCTCAACAGGCAGCACTGTTTAACTCACAAAGTCGTAATCAATCTATTCTTAGTGACACGGCAGCAGAGAATGCGGCTAAACAATTTAACGCAACTAACCAACAGCAAACGGATCAGTTCTTTGCTAACTTAGGATCACAGGTATCCCAGCAAAACTCTGCTCAAGCTAACGCTATCAATCAGTTTAACGCTGGTGAGATCAACACTTTGCAAAGGTTTAACAGTGAGATTGTAAATCAACGTGATCAGTTCAACGCACAGAACCAACTAGCTATTGCTCAAAGCAACGCTCAGTGGCGCAGAAATCTTGCTACTACGGACACTGCAGCAATTAACTTTCAGAACCAGCTTAATGCTCAAAACTTATTAGAAGTTAGTAACACTGCTTATAGTAACTTGTGGCAGGAGTATAGGGATGTTATGGAGTTTGCTTGGACTTCTGGAGATAATGAAGCAGAGCGTTTGGCTGCTATGACTGTTGCACAGATTAACGCTAAAGCTCGTCAAGATTTGGCAGAGTACACAGCAAACCGTGAAGACATTCAAGGTATTACAGGTTTTGTGGGTGGGCTATTTAAGAATGTACTGACCGCTGGAGCAAGTAAAGCAGTGACTAGCTTACCTCTTGTAGGCGGATTATTTAAATAACAGGAAATTAATTATGTCACTTTCTATGGCTGCAATTCTTCAGGCTAACGCACGAATGAGTTTTGATACTTCTGATCCTGCTGCTGATGTAGATACTTACACAGCTAAAAAGTCTGCACCTAAACCTCCTACACCTAAAGGTTTAATGGCTGCGGCAAACACTTCAAAAAAACTTGCATTGCAGGGTGGTGCTGCTGCGCCAGTAAGCCCAGCTAAAGAAGTTGCTGACGCTATTGTAGCAGCTATTAGAGGGCCAGCAACAGAGCAACAAGATTAACAGGAAAGATGTATAATGATTGATCCAAAGCAACTTAACATAGATGCACCAACACCGGGGCAGTCTTTAACTACTGAACCCGGAAACCGGCCTTGGGAAAATCCTCCTCAGTTTAATGATACCGTTGAGGTCTTAGACTTTTACGCTGGAGAGTTGTTGCAACCTGAACAAGCAGCAAGACTTATGGAAGTTCTTGAAACTGGTTTTTCTGTGCCTGATTTAATTGACGCAATTACTTTAGGTGGTGTTATGCAAGGCAAGCACACTGTAGATACAGGCGTTCTTGTTGCACCACACTTGAATGATATCATTGTAGCTCTAGCAGATAAGATGGGTGTTGAGTATAATGATGGTATGGAAGCTGGTAAATCTTTTAGTGATGAGCTAATGATGGCTAGTGTAAAAAGATCAGAAAATGAAAGTGAAGAAGCACTAGAAAAAGTAGAGCAAGAGCAAATACAAGCTTTCATGGAAAGTGCTAAAGGTGGCTTAATGTCTAGGCCAGTAGAGTCTGCAGTAGAAGAAACAGAGGAATAGAGACATGGGAATTTTTAGTTTAGCTGGTGCTGCAGGATTTGCTGGGGGCCTGAAAGAAGCTATTGCAGAAGACAAAGACAAGATGTTCAAAAAGATTGAAGCTAGAACAAAACTTTACACTGAGGATGCTTTAGCAGCTAGAAAAACTCGCAGAGACAGAACTGCTTTAGTTAGAGATCAATACACCACTGCTACCACATTGTTTGGTGGGGAGAAGTATGCAGGGAACTTAGCAGAATCTATTTCTAAATTACCTCCTGAACAGTTTGCTTCGTTTTTAAAAACGTATCAAGAACAAAAAGCACAGGCAGCAACAAAAGGAACTCCCACTGATTTAGCATCTCTTGGTTACATAGAACCTGTTATGGGAACTATTACCTCTGACATGGTAGCTGATCCAACGGGTGGTGGTGTAGCTACTAGTGACATCACTGCAAAGGAGTTAGCTATTAACGTAGATGATGCAGTTGATAGAGTTATGGGTAAACTTGACGGCGGTCCTGTAGGTGTTGATCGTAAAGAACAAGAAACTATGCGGTCAGCTTTAAGAAAAAGTTTTGGTTCTCTATCTGAAGAAGATATTACAAGTCAATCAGAGCGTGACGCTGCTGCCAACCTAAACATGTCAGTAGAAAACTTTAGAAAGTTAACTTCTGTTGAAGGAATTAGAGGTACAAGTGCTGCTGTTCCCGGTGTAAACATTGGTGCAGTTATTGATCCTACTACATCTTTGGCGCTGCAAACAACAGAGGCTGCACTGGCTGCTACACAAGCGGGGACAGAAGGCACGATAGCATCTACCGCAGATACACAGGCAGCTACAGACGTTAGAGTAATACAGAAGGATGCGTTGGAGTTGGACAACAAAACATACCCACTAGACCCGTCAAAGCCAGTGGGACCAGATAATCCAGCTTATCGTTTGTCAGATTTATACATGCTGTCGCAAACAAGCTATAACAATGCAAAAGCAGCCGCAGAACAAGGAGGTGCGCCACTTCCTGATGTCGCAGCAGCTAGAATAGCAAAGGCAACAGGCAACCTGACTACAGTAATAGCAAATGGAAAGAACCTTATACAAGTTCAAGGTTCTCCCGGTGTGTATATTAGAGGCGACAACGCGCAAGACATTGACTTAGCAGGAATCCAAATGGGAGAAGCATTATTTGCTGATGTTACAGCGGGTATTAGATTAAAACCGGGTGAAAATACCACGCAGGAAGGTGACACATATAAAGGTAATGCCTTTTGGGGTAACACAGTAAATAGTTCTAGGTATGTTTTAGAAAAAATCTTTAACCCTGAAAAGGGAGATGAAGATAATACCTATAAAGAAATTTATGATAGTGCAACGCCAAAGGTTCAAAATGAACTAAAGGCACGGTTAGAAAAAGCTTCGGCTATAAAACGTGTTGATGATCCTCGTACTAGTCTAGATGGTCCAACGCTTAACACACAATTGCAAAATATAGGGTCAGGTCGGGCTGGCACTTTAGAAACAATAGTCAAAAGACATATTAATATGAATAGACGAACAGCTACTTCCGCACTATCTCAAAAACTTCCTGATGGAACAGACGTAACTAAGTTTGTTGATGGTGTACTTAAACAATTAAGTGGCAGTCCTACTGTAGCAGAAGTAGATAAAGCAATACTAGACGCCTACGAAAAACTGTAAAGGATAATATATGTCTGAAGGACAACCTCGTGGAGAGTACTGGGCACAGGACTCTATATCTAAAGAAGACTTGCTTAATGACGACGAGTTTTTACGTGATGCTGCTTTGCACCTTTCTAAAAGAACTAATGAATACTTCGATCCCATAGAAGAAAAAGAGGAACTGTATTCAGCGTATGTAGAATACCAACGATCTTCTGTAAATGAAGTAAGTGCCTTTAAAAATTACGCATATACGCAAAAAGAATCTACCACAGACGAAGACAAAGAAAGAATGGGTAAACTGCAGATCGCTTGGGATCGTCTTGGTGATGCAGACACAGGTGCTTGGGAGTATATTAAAGATTATGGAGAGGCGATACTTACTTCGCCTTCTACTATCTTAGGTTTAGGTGCAGGTAAGCTTGCGGGGATTGCAGCAGGTAAAGGTGTTGGTGCCCTAGCCAAACACGCAGCAACTAAAGGGTTGTCACGTGGGCTACAAAGTAAGGTGGGACAGATTGGTGCTGCCAGTGCCGGAACAGCAGTGTTTGAAGGAGGTATGGCAGGAGGAGGAGACTACTATCAACAGCTATCAGAGGTAGAGGCTCGTACTCAAAGAACAGAAGGGTCTACCTTAGAAGAAAAAGATGAGATTGATATGAAGCGGCTGGGCTTAACAGCCGTTGGTGCTGGTGTTTCTGCTGGCGCTATGTCTGGTTTGTTCAGAGCAAAAGGTATTTCTAGTCAAGCAAAGACAGACAAGCTTCTTAAAGACGCAGAAGATGCAGCCACAACAAGAAGGCAAAAAGCTAATGCAAAAGCAGATGAGGTAGCTAAAGAGAATAAAGAACTATATGATGAAGTAGTTAATTCTGCTGACGTAATTAAAGAAGCAGAAGAAGCAAGAACGGGTAAGCCTCGTGTACGTAAGGGTGCTTTGGAACCAGAGCGCGTAGCAAGAGGAGAAGAACTAGGTAGAGATATACTAGATGAAGCTACAGATGTAGATATCACTGCACGTGTAGCAACTAAAGAACAAGATGCTTCCGAGTTTGTTGAAGGGTCTGGTGTCACTCGAAAAATATCAGACGACACTATAACTAGAGAACTGACTGATGACTTTTCTATTGATATAAAGCTAGATACTATTAAACGTATCAGTGCTTTCGCTGTAAAACTAGCATCAGATAGATTGGCTGCTACAGGAGCTAAGTCACTCAATGTAGGTGGAAAAGCAGACCTTCGCATTACCGACATTCTAGCAAATGAGTTAGATAAACTTGCTGGAACTACTAAGGTTGTTGATGGAAAAACAGTAACAAAAGGATTAGATGAGGTAGACCTTGAAGTAAAAGCTATGATGGATGAGTTTGATTTAGACTTTTCCGACATAGCTAGTTTATTTGCTGCTGAGTTTTCTAAAGCAGGTAAGACACTGCAGATTGCATCACAGAATAGAAACAGTTTATCTAAGTTCTTTATAGAGATGCGGTCATCTGCAAGTAAACAAGAATTGGATGGTGCAGTAGACGCTGACATTAAATTTACATCAAGAATTTATCAAGAACTTAAAAACATAGATCAGTTTGCGCGTGGCCTTATGACTGCTCAACCGGCCACCACCGTTCGTAATACCGTTGGTGCTGGACTAAGAGTGTTAAGCTATTCTTTAACTAACAGCGTAGCTGGCATAGGTGAAATAGCGGTAGGCAAGGCACTAGGAAAAGATGAACTAATAAAGGCAGGGTTACTCAACCTTGAATCAACTAAAAATATATTTAAATATTTAGGTGGTGCGGGTGCAGAATCTAAAGCTATTAGAGAGTTAGCTAAGGGTGCGTCAGAAGAAGGTAGAATGGCCTTTCGTGCAATGGCTGACATATCTTCGCATATGCCAACAGATAAACTACGTAAGGTAAGAAAAACTACTCAGGTTGTTGATGGAAAAACAGTTGAAGTAGAAGAGGTAGTATCTGCAACTCCCTTCACTGATGTGTTAGTGAAGGGTGCTAGGTATCTAAATGCTCTCAACACTGCCTCAGATAATTTATTTAAGACTGCTGTTCATGCTGCGGAACTTGCCAAGCAAGTGGGTGGTGAAAAGAAGCTACTGAACCTAGCAAGAGAGGGTAAGTTTAATACTATACCTCACGAAAAACTTAAAGCAGCAGCAGATGAAGCACTCTTTCTAGCATATCAAAAGGGTTACAAAAAAGGTACGTTGGGTAGCGGTTTTATTACCACGTTTAGTACACCATTCACATCCCCGTTTATTCCTTTTCCTAGATTTGTAGTTAACTCTTTAGAGTTTACTTATCAACATGCTCCTTTGATTGGCGCTATTGGGGATGATGCACTGCCGGGTATGTTAGGGGGAAAAGTATTTGGAAAAAGTAATAGAGGTCTAAGTCAAAGACTAGCCCAGCAGGTTACAGGCTTTGCTATGTTGGCTGGAGGCTTTCAACTTAGAGCAGCTATGGGAGAAAGTACCCTTTGGTACGAAGTAAAAAACAAGGCAGGAGAGCTATACGATCTCCGTGCTTTATACGGACCCTATGCTATCTACATGTTAATGTCGGACATTGTGTACCGGACAACAGAAAAAGCAGAACGTATTGCATCTGTAGAGGGGCGGCAAGATGAGGTTTCTTTACTTGACTTAGACTTTAGTGATCGTACCTATTGGCAAGAAGCCTTAAGTGAAATAAGTCTTCGAGATACGTCAAGGGAAATACTAAAAGCTACCTTTGGTACTACGTTTAAGACTGGCGTTAACGTAGCTTTACTACAGAAAAGTTTTGAGGAGGCGGTAGAATCTGGGGAGGTGAAGTCAATAGCAAACATTAGTGCTGACGTACTAGGTAACTGGATGAACAGGTTTACTGTACCAGTAGGTGTAGCTAAAGATGTGCTGGGTACGTTTGATCCTGCCTATTTAAAAATGGAAGATACTAGAGAAATAAACTTTGGGGCAATGTTGTGGGCAAGGGCACGACGGTCTATTCCAAGGGCACTTAGAGATGAAAACGGTATCTTTGCCTTTACAGAAGAGGGCGCAAAGGTTTCACCTACAAGAGATACCACACCAACTAGAGGTGAGCTACCCGTTATAAAGCAACTTACTGGTGCTACGCCTAAAGCGGATAGAAACAAACTAGAAAACGAACTTGTTAAGATATACGGTGGCGAAGGATACATGTTTAAGTTGTTTCCAAAAGTGACCGCTAATCCCACCCTCAGAAAACAATTAGATGCTTTCTATGGAGATATTTCTGCAAGTACATTGACTGCGTTAATTGAAAGTGATGATTACAGGTCACTGGTAACAGACAACCAAAGAAGGGCCGCAATAAAAAAGCAGTTAGATATAGAATTTAAAGACGTAGATGTAGTAAACTATCTAAGAACTTGGGCAGAGAACAATATAGAAGACCCAAAGAAAAGACAAGAGCTTGTTAATGATGCTTTTAAAGTTAAGTATAAAAGCACAGGCGGCAAGTCAGATAAGACAGAAGCTAGAAGAAGGTATAATGCTAGTGTTAGAAGCAGCGGCAGAGATGTGCCCCTGTGGGATGACCTACCATATGACCAAAGACTTTACTTACTAGAGATAGAAACTGGTAAAAGATAGTACATGTTTAACACTAAGGTATTCCTACTAACTAGAATAACTTACTCACTACCTGACTACCCACACTTAGTGAATGATTTCGTGTGGCAATTTGAAGACATAGCCCCAGAGCTACTGGGGTTTAATACGTTTATAGACTACTGGCAGAAACATATTGAGGCTGAGATCAGGTGCATAGAAGTGTCCCAATCTCAGCCTCACTCTTTTTTCAATGCTGATGTTATCTATAACGCTTAGGGTGTTTGTATAAACAACGGCCCCTCATCGTCAGGATATTCTATCAGCCTGTTGATGTAATGCTTTCCCGCAGTTGATGTAAGCTTTAACGCTCCCACCATATCATACACTGCAGTACTAACCTTCCCCTTTTTTACATAACCTACTAGAACAGGATGTAACTCTTTAATGATAGTTGCACCAGCATGTTCTCCTGAAAGAACCACATCGTAGGTAAGATCATGTTTGACCTTAGTCCAAGCATGTGCTTCCTTCAGAAGTTTTTGCTCTATCTTATAGAGACTGTTCACGAGCATGTACTCTCTTTAGATTATCGTAGTACGCATGGTTGTACCCACGCTGCCACTCTTTAAACTGTACTGTGTCTTTTTTATAGGGAGGGTGATGTTCCTTTCCCGTATAAAAAGAAACAGTGCCCTGTTTAAATTGAACAGACAGCGGAGGATACCTTTCTACTTTAGGTTTAACCATTAGATGTCTACGATTTCACAAGCGTCTGCGGTGCAAGCAAACGACTGAGATGATTTAGTTTCATCTTCTACCTCATACTTTGAAAGCAACGACCAATCAATTGTGGTGGGTGTCTTAGCTAATAGCTCATCGTAATCCTCCTCTTCTATCTTTTCGTATGGAGCTTGGACGTACTTACCACCATCGTATGGCAGGAAGGAGATACCTGACATCTCATCGAAGTGATCGTACACCCAAGCTGCTACTTTAAGCCACTCATCATCTCGAATACTTACGGTGATGCTAGGCTTATGCTCACACCAGTAACGATAGTAGCACAGCCATAGTTCTAGCTGATCAATGGCGTTCTCATCGTCACGAGTAACAGAGTTAACTGGTGCCTTCACAGGAAAAGAGAAGACACCTAAGTTCTCATTGTAGATAGGCATTGTCTCATCAATGTCTTGATACCCAGAGATAGCATACTCAAAGGGTACACCTGCCTCATCACGTAGAAACTGAGTGAGACTATCCTTCATGTCACCACGAACACGCCGAATGTAGTAGTCACTGTGCCGTGAGTGGATGCCACTGGCTGTGTCAGTAAGCTGACTGACTGTACCACTAGGCTTAACGCAGGTAATGGCTGCAGATACAGGCACGTTAAATGTAGCTGCCCACTGCTTATTGGTTTCTACCGCCACACTTTTGAGAGAGTTAAGTGTCTCCTTCAGCCCTTTGCTTACGTCATCATAGCCACGCCCATTCGTTAGCGGTGAGTCCATGATGCCTGTCAGGCTTACACCAAGCAGCCTCTCTTCTTCTGTGTTATCTCTCCAACGCTTACGCAGATACTTAAAGTCTGTAAGGGTGGACTGGTACGTGCCAAGTATAGTAGCGAGGCGTACCTTTTCTTTCAGTGTTTCAATGGTATCATCTACACGCACCATGACTTCTGTTAGATTACAGAACTGATTAGGCCGTAGAATAATCTCACTGCATGGGTTGGTGCCATACTCCCAAATGTTTTCTGGAGTACGGTTAGTATTCCTACGCCCATTCTCTTGTGCCTTCTTAGTACAAGCAGCACGGCTAAAGATACCACGCTCACCTGACAGGCTGTCATGCAGGGCTTTCCACTCAGACATAAAGATACTTACGTCAGGCTTTGCATTATACACCGCTGAGTTATTTGCCAAGCCACGATGACCGTTTTGATTGTACCAGCTACCAGACTTGGCACCACGAAGGCGATCATCAGACAGGTTACTAAGAGAGATAAGAGCAGAACGCCTGACCCCTCCAACAACAACAACTTCAGCCGTCTTACATACAAGGTCATGGCATTCCAATGATGATAGTCGCCTACCTGCTGCTGCTTTAAACAGCGTAACAGCAAACATAAACAACTCGTTCAAGGGACCGGGGCCAGAGCTACGCCCACCAAAGGTACGTAGTCTAGCACCAGCAGGACGCAGCTTAGATAAGTCCCACTTAGGTACTTGTCCTGCGTAGAGTAGGCTTACCAGTTCTCTGAAGCCCTTAGCCCAACCCAGCTTACTATCACCTACATGGATGGTAGTGTCTGTGTTT
>Ga0208134_1002178_pt1 | contig 10720 bp, 12 predicted proteins | sample VirMetDEL_Mar_31_FD_184515 | JGI IMG/M metagenome (GOLD analysis project Ga0208134, IMG submission 184515) | Aqueous microbial communities from the Delaware River and Bay under freshwater to marine salinity gradient to study organic matter... | ecosystem: Environmental > Aquatic > Marine >...
CCTGTTCTGCCAGATAAAATGCAAAAGTGCCGACATTGACCACAGATTGCCTTGCTATTGTCCCCCGACTTAATTCTACCTCTTGAAACTCGAAAACTAGCGGTGCGCCAACATATGTAACCCTGTAAACACTATCACGCATGAACACAGCCCCATCAGCACCACCAACTGCCCCTGTGATCGCTTGCACACTTAATCCATTGGGCAAGTCCTGTCTGTCACTTTGCTTCTGCGCTGCATCACTACTGCCAATTGTAGGCCAATCTGTGGGGTTGTTAATTGCACACCAATGCACCCTGTTAGGCACAACGCCATCTGTTGCATCATCTATGTTGCCAAAAATAACAGAATTGCCGATAACATTACAGACTTTGGCTTGCGGTGGGCTTCCAGCTAAATCAGCAAAATCACTTGACGTTCCCATTACATAGCTCTGCGGAGCGTCCGTGTGACCATTTACTGCGATTACTCTATTTCCATATTGCACAAAGTCCCAATGGTCATTTGTAGCGCAAGTATAAGCGTTTGTTGATTTGGATATTTCAGCAAAGGCGGCTGTGCCTAATAGAAACAGGTTTTGATTGTCTCCACAGAACGTGTGCTGTGTGCCATCTGACTCTTGCATGGACGCTGCCCCTTGTATCCTATTGGACAACGCATCAATAACAGCCGATAGGTCACGCAGGGGTGCATAGCTTTTATTGGTAAGGGGTATGCAGTTTTTGGCATCTGTCGCACCAGCGTTTGTGTAGTCAGATTGATCGGGTAAGAACTCGCCAAATTGCAACATTAGAAGCCTCTGTTAATATCAAATCTGCCTGTGCGTACTAATGCGCTATCTAGTCGCATAGTGGCATTTCTGCGTGTTCTGTTATCCAATCTGTTTAAATCGTCTATGGCAGTAGCTAGGCCATCAGCCCACAATGACAAGTCTTGCAAATTCTTAATATATGCTTTTGCTTCTACCAATGTAGCATACAAGTAAGCGTCAGGGGCATTAGTTAAGAGCCAGTTACTGCTATCGCTTGCCACATCCCAACGCTGAAAGTAATTCAATAAAATGCTGTAACTTTGGTCAGCAACCAATTCGAATATCATAGTGCCGTTTGTTGTAGCGTATAAATATGGGCGGCCTTTTGTCGTGTCTGTTGTTCTTTGCGAGTTTAAATTTCGTATGTTTTGTGGTTGGATGTTGCGCTTGTCATCAGCATAAATAGCGTCAATTGTTTCTATCCAATCACTAGGCAAACTAACGCTTGAAGCGTCGGCACTTAATGTTAAGGTTGCAACTGCTTCCTGTTGCAAAACTCGCAACTTTCTATTTAATCTGGCTTCACCTAATTGGACAAAGTTAGAGATAACAGTGTCCGACAAATCAGACCTATGCAGGTAGTCAATAACTGTTGTTTTTAAACTATCATAGTCTGTAATTGCCATTACTTTTTAGCTTTCTTTTTTGCCGTTGTTTTCTTAACTGTTTTTGTTTTCTTTTCTGTTGTGTTGCGTGGCGTGTCATCTAATCGCCATTGTGGAATTGATTTGCCTGGGTCTTCAGCAAATGCCACACGTTGCACTGTCCCATCTTCTAAATCACGAATATAAAATTTCATAACTAAGCCCTTTTTTTAATAATGCCACTTAAAGTTTTAGCCTGTCTTTTGTGTGACTGTGACGCTTTCTTTAAACTTTTTACAACTTTTTTAATCTTTTTTGCGTTGCGTTTTGTAACCATCAAAAGTTCCTACGTTAAAGATTTGTGGGTGGCAGATTGTCCACCACCCACATTTCCTTTTTTAGTTGTTAGCGTAACGAACAGCCAACTCAGGGCGAATTAGCTTGTAACCATACAGAACATCTATCCGACAAGGAAATTTGTCGTTGTTGATGTCGTAGTCACGAACAATCCGCATTGAGATACCATCGAGGTTGTTGCGTGCGCTCATGTCAACGCCACTTGGCATTACAAGATCGGCAGTTGCAAACGCAACAGCATCTTTGTGATAACCTAGTGAGATGTTGTGAACGGCACTTGCACCACCAACTTTAGTGATTGCACCAGTAGCCGTTGGTGCAGCAGAGCAATTTTTCAATGCGCCTGTGATAACAATGCTAGGACTAATGGCTACAGTTGTAGCGGATGCAGACATAGCAGCAGTTACAACAAACTGTTTTAAGTTTCCTGTGTCAGCCTTTGTCTCTGGGTGAACGCTATTGCAACCAGCAAAAGTAATAATATCGCCAACTACAAATGTACCACTACCATTGCTTGAGTGCGTGATAGATGCACCAGTTTGGTCAGCACCATTAACTTTGTGATCGCCTGTGCCATCGTCAGAGCCTGTGGTCAGTGTGGGCCACAAGGTGTTCTCATAGATGCCATCAAAGCCAGCAAATGGGCCAGCTAGACGTCCCTTCTTATAGTTGCTTGACAAGCCATCTTGTGCATTAAACAACCCTTTAAGAGCGTCAACCAAGTCAACATTGTCCTGAGTTGCCATGTTTAGGCAACGATCAGTGTATGGTGCGAGGTTGTCAGTTAAAGTTTTGTTACCAGCTAACGCCTTTGCAAATGTAAAGGCACTGCCAACATTATCAACTTGGTTTGGAACATCCAACACCACGTTCATAACATCCGCTTCAATGTTAGCTGCAAGCACACTCATGGCTGGCTTAAGAATACGATCAGAAAAGCTATCAATATCCATTGTTAGTTCTTCAGATGTAAAATTAACGTCCACACCTTTTTGAGTGCTTACCTGTAGGGTGGTGCTTTGCTCTGTTGTGTCTTGAGTACTAAGAGCAGCGCCACTTCTTACAGTGTATTGGTTTGGAAGACGTATACGCAAGCTATCGCCAATCTTGGCTCCAGATTTTGCATAACTGTCATCATACTGTCGGTTAATCGTACCAACAAAGTTTAGTTCTTGATGCAGGATCATCAACGCTTCGTTGGTGATCTGATCGATAGTTAGGTTTGTATTAGCCATAATTTAGCCCTTTGCTTTCCTTTTTTGTGCCAGCCGTAGTTCCCTATAGGCAACTGGGTCAGTCACGTTTGAGAGTGTTTTAGGCGCAGACTGTCGTTTTGGCTTTAGATTTTTAGATGGTTTTACTTGCACGATCTTTTTATCCTTAGACTTAACGGCTGCCTTAACCTGGTTTTCTGTCTTGTAACCAATTTGGGCTAATCTGAGGATGTTAATTTCTGGGTACGTTACAGCGTTAGAAACCATATTAGCTGGCAAACCCATATCAACCGCAAACTTGCCTAAATCAGACTTCATTTCATCGCCCCAACCTGTAACTTCCTTGGCGAGTTTGGCGTCTGTTCTTTCCGCAACTCGCACCATATTTTGATGCTGTGCTTCCTGACGCTGTTGCTCACCTTGCTGGATAGCTCCTACAAGTTGACCACGCTGTGCCTGAAGTTGCTGTTGTTGGTGTTGCAACTTGTTGGCTGAAGTTATGTCTGCATCAAAAGCTGCGTTCCAATCATAAGCCTCAAAACTTTTTAACTGCTGATCTATAGCAGCTAAATTAGCCATTTGCTCTGACTGTGCCTTTGTTGCTTCCATATACTGTGTAAAGTCTGCTTTTTCGGCTTCGTAGTTCCTACGCTCATCAGCGAGCGATTGGGTCTTTTCGGTGTAATCTTTTGTTGCCATCACAGCGTCTTTTAGCCGTTTAGGTACTGCATACACCTCGCCATCATATTCAACTTCCACAGTTTCAGAATTAGAACCCAGTTCGGGCTGCTCGTCTTCTGTCTCCGATTCTTCACCTTCTTCGGCTTCTTCGGGTTCTTCGTTGTCGCTGTCTTCAGCAACACTCTCAGAATCTTGGTCTTCAGCTTCGGGCTGGTCTGTTAAGACTTCTTCGGCTTCGGCTGTGGACGTTTCTGCTACGCTACCCACTTCGTCATCTATAATCATATCTTTGCTCTCCACGATAATCAAACAGAAATTACAACACCATGCTGTAATCTACTCTGTGCAATTACTCTGCTGGCGATACCTCTATTTCATTAACAGTTACATCAACGTCTGTTTTGCCTGTCATCTTTACAGTGGCATCCATGTCAGCTTTGTACTTTTCCAAGTTTAACTTATCACGTTCAATCTCTAACTTTTCACGCTCTATATCCAACTTGTCTGTCGCTATCTGCGCCTCTTGCGTTAGCGCAACCTCTTTCATGGCGTTGTCCATTTGCTTGACCATGATGGGCGTGTTGTTGGGGCTATCTTCTCGCATGGCTTCTGCTGCCTTGATGTCAGCCTCTTTGTTTTTGATCTCAGCTTCCATGCGCTTTGTTTCAGCTTGCATATAGTCAATGTCAACTTTACGGCTGTCAATAACCAGCTTTTCACGATCAACTTGTATTGCAGCTTGCTTGCCTTCACGATCAGCCATTAATTGATTTATAACCTGTTCCATACCTTGCATCTGCTGACCCATCTGCGCTAGGCGTGGATCATCTTGCTCGTCTATAACCCCTGGGGGTAACAAAGACTTCAAACGCTTGGCGAAAATGTCAGCGTTAGGCCAATCCATCGCATTAACAACAAGATCACCAGTAACACTTGCGGCCTGTGGGAAGGCTTGCAACAGCGCAATCATGCTTTCCCTTGCTTCCTCTCGTTGCGTTGTGTAGCTGGGGCCAGCCTTAACTGTAACGTCATACTTGCCAACAGTGAGGTCATAAATAGCGTCCATAGCCTCACGTTGCTCCATCATTTCGCCTTGCAGCATTTCTTGTTCTTTTGTTAATTGCTGGTTTACAGCAACAGTTTGCGGCACACCATCCTCGCCCAATACACGCATCATTCTAGGCTTGCTGTATATCATAGGCATCAGGTCAACTATTATAATCCCTGCGTGTCTGATGGCTCTAGCCATATTATCAATGAAATGATAGGTGCTTGTGTCGCTCTCACGGACACGTTTGCCAATTGCAACACCACTTATTTCGTTAGACTGCGCCCCCATACTTGCATCATGCAAGCCCATAACTGATTTCATATCGTCACTAGCATTTAGAGCCTCTTGCAATGCCCCTGCTGGTGGGCCAGCAAATGGTTGGCGTTGTGGTGGCACATCACCATCATATTCCAAGTAAGAATAAGTCTCTGTGTTTGCATTTTGCCAACGATCAAGGTCAGTATCAAATGACCCAGACGGCCCAATCCAAGGGGTCTTGGGAGCCATTGCAACTAGCTCTGTCGTAGTTGTGCGCCAGTAGTTGTAAATAGATTGTGCGTCTTTGGCAAAATGAATAAGGCTGAAAAAATGCCTTTCGCCATCTATAAATACTTCCTCGCCATATAAAGGCACAATGGGGATGAACTTACCAGGCCACTCGTTTGTCTCCAAGACTTGCTGACCATTCATAATGTACTGCGTAACCTTGTGGCTAGTCGTGGCCCTTGTGTTTAATAACTCTATGCCAGCCGCAGCATATTCGCTTTCCAATTGGGTGTATGTTTCTTCGCTTACAACATCGCCAGATGACATCAGATAAATTGTTTTGTTGACAGGCTCACGCACCCAATACTCAGCAACCCTTACTTGATCCTTGTCATACCATGCTTGGTCATTGTTTTCTAAATGTGTGGGTGACCAGTTAATTGCGTCAGCTTCTGGGTACTGATCCTCAAACTCGTCTTTGGGCATCATCTCTGTTACGAAACAGTAATTCCAATCACTACTATCCGCACAAGTCGATGCTGCGTCTGGGTATATTGTCAAAGGGTTTAAGATGCGATTGATGCGAATGTCCATGTCAAAGGTATCGTCATCAGCATAATCAAGGTCAATACGAAAATAACCAAAGCCCCCACTCGTTGCACAGTCTATAGCGGTGTCATACGCCAAGTCTGCTTTTGATACTTGCTCAATGTTGCGAATAATGCCGTTAATTACTTCTGCTGTTTCTGGGTCTGCCTTGTCATCAAATGGGTGTACTTTAATGGATGGTTTGTTTTGCCTAGCATCATTGACCACCTGTCTGATAAAGCTCGGCATCCTGTTCACGGTCAAGCTAGGGCGGCCTTGGTTCTTCCTCGCCTCTATATCATCAGCGTTCCATTGCTCACCCATGCGCCCAAATTTAACGTCCTTTTCATAACGTGTTTGGTTCGCCTCAAAAGCGTCAACAGATTGTGAAAACTGTTCTTTGGCGGCCTCTAATAATTCTTCGTCTTCTGTTGCCATGTAATGCCCATCCATTAATTCGCAAACAAACTATCACTAAATATTTAGCTTGACAATCACTTAACCCATCCAACCAGTTGCTTTTGGTTTGCCTAGTTTCTTTTTTGGCCTTTTGATTATCGATGGAAATAGCTCTGTAAACAGCCAAACCATTGCGTCACAGCGGTCTGGACTGCCATCACCCTCATAGCCAGCAGTTGTCATGCGACACATTTGCGCCTCTAATTCGGGGTAACTTCCAATGTGACTTACTTGGTTGGTAGCGTACAATGCACTTATTGGCTCTGCCCTAACGTGCTTGCCCCTTGTTGCCGTCACCTCAACTATCTTTATTTGTGGCCTAACTGTTTTAATTGTGTGGCGCACCATGTCACCGCCTTGGTTACGCTCAACCACAATAGCGTCTGCCTCGTACTTGTCATAAGTTGCCACGGCTCGTTCTGCCCATTGTTGTGGACTGCCATTCATGGATACATCGTCTATAATGTAGCCCCTGTTGTCCTCGCCAATGCCACCACAGATTATGCCATGCTCGTCACTATGGTCTGTGTTGCTAATGGCTGGGTCAACGCTTACTAGTATCCTTTTGAGTGGCGGTATCTCATGCCGTCTATTCTCATGTATGTTTGCCATGTTCCAGATAGCACCAACAGCTTGAGGCGCATATTCGCCCAACCAAATATGTGCAAATCTATCAGGGCTGTTCTTCCTGTCCATTTGCATTTCTTCAACCATCTCATGTGGCAAGAACTCGTTATCCTCATAAGTAACCTTGCGGATGATTGCATTATCAGGCGGTGACAAGCCCCTAAAGAATTTGTCTACAGGGTCAGAGGCGTGGTGAGGGTTCCAGCTAAACCATAGCTCTGAGCTTGGCGCACGAATGGTTGGGCGTATTAGCTCTAATGATCTAGCACTAAACACACTAGCTTCCTCAACCCAACAGACGCTGTAATTCTCATAAGATTTAACACTCTCGCTGTTTTGCTGGTTCATGCCTGTAAAACTTATCACACCGCCCCCAGGTGTTCCTATTTCGTCATGCTTGATATTAAACTTAGCACCATAGCCCATAACATTGATTTTATCCTCCAGTAATCGTTTCGCACTTTCTTTCAATGATTTTTGCACTTCACGAACACACAGCCCACGAAAGCCTGTGTTCATAGCAGCGTTGGCAATCATGCACTCTGCAAAAAAATGAGACTTCGCACTAGCCCTGCCCCCATATAACGCTTTGTAACGACTTGGCACAAAGAAGTCATCAAAGACGCTAGATGCTGCCCCTACTGCGTAGGCTTCTTGCCCCATAACAATATCGGTCCTCCGTCCTGTCCGCTATGCTCCTGTATGGTTGTTTCTTTCCATCCCATTTGCGTCTTAGCCCAGAAAATAGCTGCTGTTGTATCGCCATTGACAGCCTTGTTAAACAACGTGCCACCTATCTTGGCATTAGCTTTAATCTTAGCTGTATCAAGCTCCCTGCGGAAATGCTTGCGTAAAGTCTTGTCATCAATGCCATCACGTATAATCTTGCAGATGCTTTCTTGAGGAATACCAACAGCCGTCATTTGATCCACCAACCTACGCTCATCATCGGTTGGTTTGAATGATGGCTTAGTTACCATTGTTTTACCTTTGTTTGTGCGTTTTGTTTTCATTTTCTTTTATAGTGGGGAATTTCTATTTTATTATTACCAATATATCTATAACTTGCCGTTAATCTTTCATTAGCAATTGAATTTTTTAAAACACCTTTGTTTGACGTTTTCCCAACTCTGCTTGGTCTTCTAGTCATTACCCAAAGTTTGTTTTTTTTTAAAGCTCCTATTAATGCTGGTGTAGACGTTACTAATAAAAATTTATAGTTTTGTTCTAAATATATATTACCTATTTCCTCTAATAATTTACTACCTATTCCTATTCCTTGATAATCTGGTTTAACCACAAGTCTATGAACTCTTTTCATATTCTTTACTACAGGATGAGTAAAGTGCAAAACACTACACCAAGCTATCGGCATATTATTAATTTCTGCCACATATATATGTGCAGAATTATTATGTTTTGCGCTTAAATAGTGAAAGTTTTTAAACTCTGCCCATTCTTTTGATGTTCCTTTTCTAATGTTGACTGTGATGTTTGGTCTCCGAAGTCTCCCCCAAGTAAATGACATTTCATTTACATTGTATAGCCAATCTGGCTCTAACCATTCTACGATGTCATTGTGACAGCTAACAGCAATAAATTGTTTTTTGTTTTTTCTTATAAATTTTTGTATAGCTGCACATCCAATTTTTGCAACCTGTCTGTCCACAACACTTGTAAATTCATCGTATATAACAGGCGTTGTGCTTTCTAAAATTAATCTTGCTAGTTCCGCTCTCATTTTTTGACCAGTTGATAATATATTAAAAGGCTTTAACCAATCTGGTGGAGATGAAAACCCTATTTTGCTTAATGCTTCTGTAATTTCTTTAGGTGTAAAGTTTTTGTGAAAAGCATCTATAATAGATTTATTACCCCAATCAAAACCTTCAAAATATTTGTAGTGTTTGAAAACTTTTTTTGCAATTGTGGTTTTGCCTGTGCCAGATGATCCTATAATTAAACCTATATTCCACAATTTATTTTCAATTGGAATTTCAACGTCAAAATTTTTTGTTATTTTTTGAACATTGACATCAAACATTCCTTTAACTTTTGCAGTTCTAAAAGTATTTTCAATTGAGTTTTCAACTATAAACTTTGCACTCGGCATTTTAATCCCATTTCAATTAAATTTGTAAATGTGTTTTCTTGTGCATTTTCATTTTCACACTCTACAATAATATTGAATTTTTCTTCATAATTTTGCTCTATTAAATTTTCTGATTCTGTTTGATTTTGTGAAAAAATAATAGTTAATTCTCCTTTATCAAAACCTAACAACGATAAATCAAATCCCTCGTCTTTAAGATCACCCATTTCTAGGCTTAATAGCTCCATATCCCAACCAGCATTTAAAGCAAGTTTGTTGTCTGCAATGATGTAGGCTTTGCGCTGGCTATCACTTAAATGCGCCAGTTCAATTGTCGGCACTTCTTTTAAACCTAGCTTACGAGCAGCCAATGTTCTGCCATGCCCTGCAATTATGCCGTTATCACCATCCAATAATACAGGGTTGTTAAATCCAAACTCTTTTATGCTGGCGGCTATTTGTGCCACTTGCTCTTCGCTGTGCGTTCTTGAGTTGCTGGCGTATGGTATCAATTCATCAATGTTTGTTTGTTCAACTTTCATCGACAAAGTATCCATCTCTAATATCCTTTAAATATCCAGCCGCCTCGTATTTAATTATATCGCTATGCAAGTTGGGCAGAAATTTCATGTGTTTGTATTTTTCATAACTGCCATTTTTCCATGCTGGTATTATCTTAGTTCCAATATCATAGTCCCAACCTACATCATTACCACTTCGCAGATGCACCTCAATGATCTTATCCTCAATTGTTTCGACATTCAACATCTCTGTTGTGACGTTATGCAACCAATCTGGCAGTTCAATATCTGGCTTGGCTACTTCCCACTCAATAAACTTTGTTAAATTATCTGTGTTTTCGTGCTTGCCTACCATAGCATGAAAGGCCACCCACTCATTGCCCTCTTTAATAAAATCAACGCTTTGGTGCTTGCCCTCAAACCACTCACACCAGAAATACCCTGGGGGTATATGCTTGTGGTTTATTAAATCTTCTGCATCCTTGTAACGATCAAAATATTTTTTGACTGCACCTATGCCCATGCCATACAGGTTGTAAACAGGGCGTACAATATAATCACCTGTCCTTTTTACAGGAACACAAGCTGGGCCAGCCTCATAGCCTAACTCTAAGGCAAGCTCCAACTTGTTATATATCCAGCGATATTGTGGGTAAATTTCCCACGCTTGATAATCTTCCTCAACCATTAAAAAGGTATGCGGTCATCAGTTGACGCATCCCTCTGTGCAACACCATTCTTTTCAAATGGTGGCATCATTGAGATAAAAACCTCAACCTGACCATTGTCGTTTACTTGTGGCAAGGGTAACGCTTCTAACTGTATGTTGAAGCCTGTACCATTCTTTTGCGGAAATGCCACACCTACTTTAGTCCAGAAAACTTTTCCATCTTTACCCTTGCGAGGTGTCTTCAACTCATAACGATCTGTCATCTTATTCTCCTGTTTTAATTATTGCGTTTATACTTAAATTGTTCTTTTTTTGCATCTTCTAACAGTTGTTCATCTGTCATCTTGTTCGGATTTTTAACCTCATAAGGTTTTCTTTCTCGCAACAATGGGGTGGTGTTCTTCCATTGGTTTGTTACCTTATCATACGGCATCTATTGCATCCTTTAATCTCAATCTACTTCTGCCCCAATATTCAAGCTCGTCATACAACTCAGCCCATGCTGGGAAAAACTTGCTATCCCTTGCAGCATTTGCCAGCACATACTTCACAACGTCAGCAGGGTAATCAGCCAGCTTG
>Ga0208134_1002180_pt1 | contig 10715 bp, 16 predicted proteins | sample VirMetDEL_Mar_31_FD_184515 | JGI IMG/M metagenome (GOLD analysis project Ga0208134, IMG submission 184515) | Aqueous microbial communities from the Delaware River and Bay under freshwater to marine salinity gradient to study organic matter... | ecosystem: Environmental > Aquatic > Marine >...
TTAATCGTGCGCCTATCAAAACTTCTATGGAAGGCGATTTTGATACAGGTAACGTAAGATACAAAGCTAGAGAGAGATATTCATTTGGATTCTCTGATCCTAGAGGTATCTTTGGCTCACCAGGAGCTTAATAAATAACCAAAGAATGGGGGTATATCCCCCATTCTTCTTATTGCAAATTTTCTTTAAAACTGTATACATAAATATAAGAACTACATAGACTGCATATGCAGACGATATAGAGACTATGTAGTAAGGTCTATATAACCAAGGAGGTTTAAAATGGCAAACTCAACATTTAGTGGTCCAATAAGATCAAAAGGCGGATTTAATGTAATTAATGAAGCTAGTGATACAGGAGCAATTACAGAAACCGGTTTCTCTGTAAACTCAACAGGACAACTTATTTCACTAGGAACCAGAAAAATACAATCATTTGCAGGCACACTAGCATCTACAAACGCAGCATCAACTGCTTATGGAGACGGTGATGTTCTTGTAGAACTCGGTGCATTAAATACAGAAGCACCAGACGGTCTAGTAACACCTAGCAAATTTTTTATTCACAGAGCATTAATTGGTATTACAACTGCTGCAGGAGAAACTCTTGTGGGCGGTTTATCATTAAGTGCAACTTCTGGTACAGCAACTAATAGTGCAGTTTCTTCTGGAACTGAAATCGTTGGTGCTGGTGTAACATCTTTTAATGAACAGTTAAGTGCTACACAATCAATCACAGAGGTAGATGTAAACTTTAACAATACTGCTGGTAACTATCACATATTTGTTCCAAATATCACAGCTGCGATTGCAAGCAAAAACTTATATGCTTTTGCAACAACTGCAGTTAATGCTGATGTTACTGCTGGAAGATTTACAGTGGAGTTAGAATACTCAGTATACTAATAAATTAGTGGGGCTTCGGCCCCACAGTTCTTAATTAAGGAGGGAACATGGCCGACACAGTAACAGGACCAACAATCCTACAACAAAACGATAATCGTGTTGTTATCAAAATTGTTAATCAATCAGATGGATCAGGTGGCACTACAGTTTTTGGTGACGTATCAGCATTAGCTGCTAGACAAGACGGAACTGCAGTAGCACATTTAGGACTACTAAGAGTTTGGTATTCTTGTCAAGGTGGTGATGGAGGAAACTCTTATGCACGTTTAGATGAAGAAGATTCAGATGGTGACATTCCTATCATTGGTTTAACAGGAGCAGGTTATTGGGACTTTAGAGAGTTTGGTGGAATACCAGCAGACAAGTCTAGTAACAGTAACGAAAGCGATGTTAATTTAGTGGTGCCAGGCACAGCAGATGCAGGTAACATGTACACAATTATAGCTGAATTTCAGAAAATATATTAATGTGTAAATGGCTACTTCAGGCACAACATCATTTGATCTAACGATAGAAGAGATCATCGCAGAATCTTATGAGAGGTGTGGCCTCTATGTAAGATCTGGATATGATTTAAAAACATCTAGAAGATCGTTAAATTTATTATTTGCAGAGTGGGCAAATAGAGGATTAAATCTTTGGACTATAGAACAAAGAACAAAAACTCTTACTGCTGACACTTCATCTTATGATCTTGATGCAGATCTAGTCGACATACTATCTGCCGTTATAACAGAAGCATCTGACTCTACAGTTGATAGACAAATTGAAAGAATTAGTAGAGCAGAGTATTTACACATATCTAAAAAATCTACTTCAGCTTCTCCTACACAATTTTATATTGAAAGATCTATAACACCTAAGTTATATGTTTATGCAACTCCTGACGCAGCTGATACATTTAAGTATTATGCTTTAACACGTATTCAAGACGCTGGTTCTTATTCTGGTAATGCAGAAGTTCCTTTCAGATTTTTACCGTGTTTAGTTGCTGGCTTGGCATATTATATTGCCATGAAAAAAGCTCCAGATAGAATACAATTATTAAAACAAGTTTATGAAGATGAGTGGTTGAGAGCTTCGTCTGAAGATAGCACTCGATCAAGTATTAAAATAGTTCCAAACATAGGAGTCAGATAATGGCAAATGCAACAGGAAAATTCTCAAAAGCTATCTCTGATAGGAGTGGATTTGCTTTTCCTTACACAGAAATGATAAAAGAACATGATGGTGTTCTAGTTCATAAATCTGAGTTTGAACCTGAACATCCACAAGAAGACAATCCTTCTACACACAGAGCAGACGCAGAAGCTTTAAAAAATCCTAGATCAGATAGATCAGAGCCTGTAGAAGTTTTAGTAGGAACAAGAACTTTATTTGATCAAAACAATACAATGGCACCTCAAAAACAAAACGAAATTATTTTTTCTGCTAAAGTAAATGCAGTGACAGTGAGTATATCATGACAACATACGCAGAACTAACACAACAAATATTAGATTATACAGAGGTCAGCACTGATGTATTAACATCTACAATAACAAATGATTTTATTGAACATGCTGAAAATAGGATTTTTAGAGATGTTGATTTGGATGTTTTTAAATCAAATCAATCAGCAAATTTAACAACTAGCAACGCTTTTGTATCATTACCAGGTGGCAGTGCACCGACACTAGAATCTTTAGGTACAATTAGAACTATGCATATATTTCCTGCTTCAGGAACACCAACTAGAACTTCTTTAGAACAAAGAGATGTTAGTTTTATAACAGAATATGCTCCAGATAGAACTGCCACAGCGACACCTGTGTATTGGGCATGGTGGGATCACAACTCATTAATAGTTGCACCTACACCAGATTCTGCTTATAATGTCGAATTAGGAATTACAAGATTACCAACAAGGTTATCTAGTACAAATACAACATCTTGGTTAGGCAACAATGCCCCAAGTGCTTTATTGTATGGGAGCCTTGCAGAAGCCTTTAAATATTTAAAAGGTCCAGCTGAAATGCTGCAATTATACGAACAATCATATCAACGTGCTATTCAAGAGTTAGCTGTGGAGCAACAAGGAAGGCATCGTAGAGATGAATATATGCACGGGGCAATTAGATTGCCTATTAAATCAATAAGTCCATAAGGAGGATAAACAATGTCGATAACTCAAGCTGTTTGCACAAGTTTTAAACAAGAGTTACTAGTGGGTACGCACAACTTTACTGCAACCTCAGGTGATACTTTTAAAATTGCACTTTATACAAGTTCAGCTTCTTTAGACGCTACAACTACTGCATTTACAACTTCTGAAGAAGTTTCAAATTCTGGTACTTATAGCTCAGGAGGCGGAACACTAACTAGTGTAACTCCAACTACTTCAGGTACTACTGCAATTTGTGATTTTTCAGATATATCATTTACATCTGCTACAATTACTGCAAGAGGTGCTTTAATTTATAATAGCTCTGACTCAAATAAAGCAGTCGCTGTTTTAGATTTTGGTGGAGACAAGACATCTACAAGTGGAACATTTACTATTCAGTTCCCAACTGCTGATGCAAGTAACGCTATATTAAGATTAGCATAGGAGAAAATTTAAATGGCATTAGTCATTAATGATAGAGTAAAAGAAACAACTACAACCACAGGTACAGGAGCAGTATCTCTTGCTGGTGCTGTAACAGGTTTTGAAACTTTTGCTGCAGGTATTGGTAACTCTAATACAGTATATTATTGTATAGCACATCAAGACCAGGCGGAGTTTGAAGTAGGCCTTGGAACTTTAGACGGAGACAGTTCTGATCTAACAAGAACTACTGTAATATCTAGTTCTAACAGTGATAGTGCTGTTAATTTTAGTTCAGGCACCAAAGATGTTTTCTGTACTCTACCTGCAAGTAAATTAATATTTGAAGACGGAAGCAATAACGTAGCTTTTGGTGGAGCTGTAACAGGCGTTACAAATCTTACAGCATCAGGTGAATTAGATGCGGCAACTTTAGATATTTCTGGTGATGCAGACATTGATGGCACGTTAGAAGCCGATGCCATAACAGTTAATGGTACAACTTTAGCTGAATTAATATCAGATACAACAGGTGCTATGTTTAGTAGTAATACTGAAACAGGCATTACAGTTACATATCAAGATGCTGATAATACAATTGACCTGGCTCTTAGTGCAGCTCAAACTACAATCACATCTTTACTAGCTGCAGATATTAAAATAGGTGAAGATGATCAAACAAAAATAGATTTTGAAACTGCTGATGAAATACATTTTTATGCAGCAAACGTAGAACAAGTTTACTTAGGTGACAATATATTTGGTCCACAATCTGATAGTGATGTAGACCTAGGATCTACAGGTGTTAGATGGAAAGATGCTTTTGTAGACTCTTTAACAGTCACTGGTGATATAAGTGTTGGGGATGATCTTACAGTTAATGGCGGTGTTCTTGATGTTAAAAACGCTGGAGCACAATCTGTAGTAAGATTTTACTGTGAATCATCAAACGCACACTATGCAGAAATTAAAGCTCCTGCTCACTCAGCTTTTTCAGGTAACGTAACACTTACTCTACCTGCAGCTACTGATACATTAGTAGGCCGTGCAACAACAGATACTTTAACAAACAAATCAATAGATTCAGATAACAACACAATTACAAACATTGTAAACGCAGACATCAAGTCAAGTGCCGCGATTGCAGATTCAAAATTAGCTACAATATCAACAGCAGGTAAAGTAGCATTAACAGCATTAGAAATAGATGGTGGCTCCGACATTGGAGCAGACTTAACAACATCTGATTTAATTATAGTGGATGATGGTGCCGGTGGTACGAATAAAAAGGCAGCATTATCTAGAGTAGTAACATTGATGTCAGCACAAGGATTTTCACAAGAAGATCCGACAGCATTGGCAATAGCATTAGGATAGGAGGATAGATGGCAAATACGTTTAAAACAATAACTAAAGCAGGAGTAACTAGTGCTGATGTTATTTACACAGTAGCAGGCAGTACAACAACAGTGCTTCTTGGTATTATGATAGGTAACACAACAACTACACAAATTACTGTAACAGTTAGTATGGCTTCAGATACTTCCAATAGAGCAGGAGCAAACAACGAAGCTAACCAAACGGTTGAGTTAGTAACCAATGCGCCGGTTCCTGTTGGTGGTACGCTTGAGTTGTTGGCAGGAAATAAAGTTGTTATGGAAACAACAGATGCTCTTTCACTAACATCTTCAGGTGCTGCAGACATAATTTTATCAGTAATGGAGATAACCTAGAATGGCATACGTTGGTACACCTATAGATACAACCAATCAGTTTCAGTCTTTACAAGGTAAAAGGTTTAGTGGTGATGGCAGTACAACTGCTTTTACATTAGACATTGCACCAAGTTCCGTTTTTGACATAGAGGTTTTTGTAGAAAATGTTAGACAAGACCCAAACTCTGCATACACTTTGTCAGGCACTACGCTTACATTTACTGGGGCACCTGCAAGTGGGACAAATAATATTTATGTAGTACATCAAGCAAAGGCTGTAGGAACAATTAATCCTACTAATGATTCTGTAACAGCTAGTGCTATAGCAGATGATGCTATAGAAAGCGAACATCTCAATAATAATATTATATCAGGACAAACAGCTTTAACAGTGCCTCCTGCAACAACAGATGAATTTCTAATATCAGATGGAGGAGTAATAAAAAGAGTTGATTACTCTGTTATAGGTAATGTACCTGCATGGCATGGAACAAAAGCATCAACACAAAGTTTATCAAGAGCAGCCCACACAAAAATTACAGGTTTTACTAATGATGAATTAGACACAAATACTGCTTTTGATGGCACAACTTTTACAGTGCCTGCAAATTGTGGTGGAGAGTATTTTATATATTTTTCTATGTATGCCGATTACGGAACCGCAGCAGGTAGCGATGGTGAATATTCTATAGCACATATTTATATAAATGGTTCAAGTGAAGCTGATTCTCTCATAGAGTTACAAGGCTCTGCAAATTATATTCAAACTACTGTTACTGCTATAAAAATACAAACATTAGCTGCAGGGGATACAGTAGAGGCATATGCTTATCTTAAAGATGAAAATGGAGGTACTGCTAATATAGCACCAAACGAAACAAACTTTGGTGGATATAGATTAGTAGGAGCATAGTATGGCTGATTTATATACAAAAATTAAATTATATTTAGAAGAAAATTCTAAAACTTGGGATGATACAAAAGTTAATTTACAAGATGATGGGAATGGTCCATATATTAAATCGTGGACATATGATGGTTTATCTAAACCAAGTGATTCTAAAATAGCATCTTACGAAACTGCAGGTAACACTGCAGAAACTTTATCAGGTGTTTTAAGAAAAAGAAGAATAGAATATTTATCTTGGAGAGAACAATTAGATAAACTGTATCACGATATTAATGATGGTAAATTAGATAAGACAGGTTCTTGGTACACACATATCAAGGCTGTCAAGGATGCAAATAGCAAGGAGTAAACATGGCACTTAGTACAATAGGAACAAATGCAATTACAGACGCAACAATAGCGACTGGAGACATAGCTGACTCAGCAGTTACAGTAGCTAAAACTTCAGGTGTTGGAATTACCTCTGCAGCAATATTTAGACTTTCAACAGGATTTACTGGAGCAGGTGTAATAACTAGTAACTGGGAGGCGGCTGATACTGACGATTCAGGAAGTATAGGTTCTATTGTTTCTCAAAGCAGTGGTATTTTTTCTTTTTCAGCAACAGGAATATATCTAATACATTTTCAAGTAGGGATGTATCAGGATTCAGACCAAAGATTATTACAAATACAAATTCAATCTACTCCTGATAATTCTACATATGATGAAGCCGCAACAGGATATACTTTTTTAAATGATATGGCTGATTCTTCTTACAGCACAGCACAAACACAGTTTATGTTTGATTGTGCAGACACTAGTAATGATAAAATAAGATTTTATACAGGAGCAGCAAGTGGCACAACAAATATAGGAGACACAAATGCTAATAAAACTTTTGCGTCTTTTGTTAGACTAGGAGATACATAGAATGAAACCTTCACATATAGAAGATTATTTAGTAACAGTTAGAACAGGACAATGGTTTGGTTGGACTGACTCTAAAAATAAAATATACGCAAATCTTATAGTTCTTGATGGTGGAGCAAAACCCTCTGAATCAGATTGCACAACAGGATTAAGTAATTTACAAACAGCATGGGATTTAGAAAATGACAGCTATAAATCAAAACGTAGAGCAGAGTACCCTAGTATCAAAGACCAATTAGATGACATATATCACAACGGAATAGATGGTTGGAAAACAACAATAAAAGCTGTGAAAGATAAATATAGTAAGGAATAGGAGGATAGATGAGTAAGACAACAATACCCACAGGTGGAATCACAGATGGCACAATAGCAACTGGAGATATAGCTGATGATGCAATCGGAAATACAAAATTAGACCTTACTGCTAATTATGCTTTTACAGGAACCATAACTGGCACTCCTTTAAATTTAGTGCAAGTATCATCTGTAGCTTTAGGTACAAGCGGTGCTTATGCTCACAATGGAATATTTTCATCTACCTACGATACATATCTTGTAACTATGGATATGATTGGATGTGCAACTGATGATACTCATGTAAAATTTAAGTTTTATAATAATACAGGTGCTACATCTGATAATACATATAGAGGATATACATGGTCAAAAACTGGAAATGGAGATGCTTCACAAAGTTTTCATAACGCATATCCTTTTTTATCAGTAGCACAAAGTAATTCTGGAAATGCGGGAATGTCTGGTCATATGTGGGTTTTTAATCCTGTAACTTCTAGTACAGAAACTGCATTTACATACTCAACTGCTTATGAAAGAACTGATGGTTATAGTGGAGTAAATAACGGTGCAGGAGTTACTACTGACCACGGTAGTAAAACGCATACAGGTTTTTATTGGTTTACATCTCAAGGGAACTTTTCTGAAAGAGCAAAAGTAGTAGTTTACGGAGTGAAAAGAACATAATGGCAAACGATAAAATAACAATATATAACGGCGAAGGTGTTGATGTAACAACTAGAGAAATGACTGATGCTGAAATGAATGACAGAACATCTTTGTCTTCAGAGTTAAGTATACTTCGCACTAAAAGAAATGAACTTTTATCTCAAACTGATTATCTTGCAAATTCAGACCAAACTTTATCTGATGATATGAAAACATATCGTCAAGCATTAAGAGATATGACTTCTGGATTAGATACTATAGCAAAAGTAAAAGAAAAAATGAAATTTGAAGACGGGAAATATGCAAACTTTCCTGTTAAACCAACGGAGTAAACATGGCATACATAGGACAATCAATTAAAAACGGAACCTTCAGTGTCTTAGACACAAGTGGTAATACTTACAATGGTTCTAATGTAACATTTAGTTTAGGAACACAAGTAGGCTCTCCTGCACAGTTATTAGTATCTCATGATGGTGTGGTACAAAAACCGGGGACAGACTATACACTAGCCACAGGCGGTACACAGATTACATTTACTACAGCCCCTGCTAGTGGAGCGTCAATCTTTATTGTAGAAATATCTGGTGCAGTGGGTGGACCAATGAACAGAGATTTAAATGGTGAAGAGTTAATACTAGATGTAGATGGTGACACAAGTTTTCATGCAGATACAGACGATCAAATAGATTTTAAGGCAGGTGGTACTGATGTTATGGTATTTACCGCAGCTAATACAAAATTTAATGTGGGTGCTTTTAACCCAGAGGCCACACTAACAGATGCCTCCACAATAGCTTGGAATGTATCTACACAACCTGTAGCTAAAGTAACACTAGCAGGTAACAGAACATTAGGAGCAGGAACAAATCCACAAACAGGACAGTTTGTATCTTTATTAATTATACAAGATGGTACAGGTTCAAGGACAGTTACCTTTAATGCAGCATATGAGTTTGTAGGAGATACAGCACCGACACTAACTGGAACTGCAAATAAAGGAGACCACTTTGTATTTAGATATAACGGAGCAAAATTTATAGAGGTAGGTAGAAGTCTTAACCTATCCTTATCATAGGAGTAAATATGTTTGCATTAGTAGAATCAGGAAGTATCACACAATTCCCTAAAGGTAACAAAGGAATTACAATCGGAGATAATCAATATCCACAAACTATTTACACTTTATGGACTGAAGCAGAAAGAAATGCTATTGGTGTTTATACTGTAGAGATAGATGAGACAAACAGAAAAGATGAAAAGTTTTATATTAATACAAATATTACTTATGCATTTGGTAGTGGTAAAGTAACAGGTAGTTATGGAACAGCGACTGCTAAAGCTATTGCAGATTCTTTATATACCTCACAAGATAAAACAGACGGATTAATTCCTAGTGATAAAGATGTAGGTGATGTTAAAGTACAAGGTTTAAAATCTATATACAAAAATCAATTTAATGCACAAGCTGCAGGATTACTAGCTAAGACAGATTGGTATGTAATCAAAGCTACAGATGTTACTAGCTATTCTGTACCAAGTAATATTACAACATATAGAGCAGCAGTTAGAACAAAAGTCAATGCTATGGAAACATCTATAGATGGATGTTCAGATGTAGCCGCACTAATAACTTTACTAACTTACACCACAGATAGTGAGGGAGTTACATCAAGACCCCTAGGCGAGTTTCCAGACGAGGTAGTATAATATGGGTGTTACGATACCTAGTGCTGCAGGTGAAGTTCTAGAACAATACGAAATATCTAATTCGTTAAGGTTTAATTCTGCTGATTCAGCCTATTTACACATTACTCCAAGTGCTAGTAATAGAGATTTATTTACAATAAGTTTATGGGCTAAAAGAAGTAGTTTAAATACAGGTGCTAGACAAGTTTTATTTGGTGTAGGTAATCCGGGAACAAGTAGTCAAGTAGGATTTGAAATAAGATTTGATGACAGTGTGGGTGATGGAAAATTAAGAATAACTGATTATGTTGCGGGAAGTTCAGATAATCTTGTATTAAAAACAAATGCTTTATTTAGAGACCCTTCTGCTTGGTATCACATTGTTTTTGCTTATGATTCAGCACAAGGAACTGACAGCAACAGAGCAAAAGTATATGTAAATGGAACACAAATAACAAGTTTTGCCACAGCAACATATCCAAGTCAAAACCAAGACAGTGCTGTGGGTTCTAACACAAAACACTTAATAGGAAATCTTGACGGTGATGGTTATGACTATGATGGATATTTAACTGAAGTTAATTATGTAGATGGAGCAGCAAAATCTCCTACTGATTTTGGAAGATTTGATGCCAATGGAGTTTGGATTCCAAAAAGATATACAGGAACACATGGCACTAATGGTTTCTTTTTACAATTTAAACAAACAGGAACAAGTGCAAACTCTAGCGGTATAGGTGCAGATACATCAGGTAATGATAATCATTTAACACCAGTAAATTTTGCAGCTACAGATGTAACAGAAGATACCTGTACTAATAATTTTGCTACATTGAATCCTTTAGATAGAGCAGTTGAAAATGCATCTGGAGGAATAGTATTATCAGAGGGCAATTGTAAAAGTGTTGGACCTAATGGTGGTAATAGAAGTAGAGCACAATCTACGATAGGATTTAGCTCTGGTAAGTGGTATGCAGAATTTAAAATTGTAAATGGTAATGACCACAAAACACAAATAGGCATGGTTGACGAAGTTCAAAGCACAACT
>Ga0208134_1002190_pt1 | contig 10690 bp, 16 predicted proteins | sample VirMetDEL_Mar_31_FD_184515 | JGI IMG/M metagenome (GOLD analysis project Ga0208134, IMG submission 184515) | Aqueous microbial communities from the Delaware River and Bay under freshwater to marine salinity gradient to study organic matter... | ecosystem: Environmental > Aquatic > Marine >...
GCACCAACAGAGGACATAAGAGCTATGCCTGTAACAACTAAACCTAGATTATCTTTTAGTTTTTTAAACATTAATTACCACAACAACCATTACCACAACACTCGCTCATACTATCCTCCTATCTTCCAGATAATTTCTGTAATCTCTGAATCAATATTTTGTATAATATTTAACACATCAGAAAGTTTGCTATTAGAGTTTATAACTTCTACTTGTAGTGCAGTTACTTCTTGTTGCAAATCATTAACAGTTTTAAATAGCCATGCTACTAATCCTGCTAACCCACCTTGCAATATTTGATTTAAGTTAACTTGTGCTTTCACGTTAACCTTTGTTGTTAGGTGTCCATTCCTCTAAGCCATTTTGTATTGCAGTAACACCTGCAACTAGACCTGCAACAAGTGCGTTCTGTAAGACATCAACTTCTACCATACCAGTACCACTTGCAACGAGAACACCCATAAACGCTTGAATAAAAGTTCTTAGTGTTCTAATTCCAACTTTAGTAATCCAATCTTTCCAATCAGTCATATCTCTCCTATAAAATTTGTTTTCCATCTATCTTAGCATTTAAGTTAACAAGATTTCCGTTAATAGCTTGTAATTTTTCAAACACTTGCTTACCACTAATAAAATCATCAGAAGTTTTATTATCAATTTTTGTTGCATCTACTTTTGTTAAGTCAACTATTTCAATAGTAACTTTTTCATTATTCAATAAAGCAGAAGCAATCTTAGGATAGACACGCTTGTACGACTGCGTGGAGCTTCCTATGAAACCATCCTTTTGCACAATGTTGTTATTTTGTGAATCACCTAGCAATATACAACCTGAAGTATGCTCGTCTGTGTTCCCACAATGAATAAGAATATATTGAAAGTCTGGTACGTCTTGCAGTTCTAACATACCCTTGTGCATATCTCCAAATCTAGATGTGTACTTAGTGTGAAAACCACCAACAGTTCTAAATTTAATCTCGTATATACCTAGAGGTATTGCCGTTTCATGTTTCACTTTAACTTGACGTTGTTCATCTTCCAATGTGTAACAGACAAACTCATTATCTATATACAGAATCCCACTCGTACTATCAGCTTGTGAGCTAATACGATATAGCTTCAGTTTCATTATGCAGGTTTTGGATTATCAGCTTTAACTTGTGCAATATGTTCTGCCCAAAGAGTAGTTCCATTAACACCATCCCAATATTGCATATCAAGTTGGTCTTGTATAGAGTTGTAAGCTTCTTGTCTAGCAGTTTTATAACCATTTTCTTGGGTATCAAACTTACTATTAGCTAAATCAATAACTGCTTGGTCATATTCTGAATCTGTAAACTCTCTACGCTCATTATTTACTTGTGCGTACATTGGTTTAGCGTCCTCAATTTCTTGAGTTGCTACTACTGTTAGTTCTTCTAATGTTGCCATAATTATCCTTTCTATCTTATCATACTTTAATTAAATTTTATTTCTTGAGCCCATATAAAACGAAGCGTCCACTTGCTATGTTTCCACTAGCCATTTTAAATTCCATTCCGTCACTAGCACTTGCAACTGTATGGACTGCACCACCTTGCCTACCTCTAAATAAACCACTAGAGCTTATTTGTGTTGTTTCTTGTGTAATAAAAGAATATTCACTTGCATTTGGAAAGTTAAACAAATACAAAACCATATTAGCTACTTCCCCTGTACCTGTACCAACATCATTTACTTTAAAACTATCAATATTAACTTCTGCATTATTTCCATAAGTAGTATCTGTTCTTAATTGTTTAACTGCATAATCATATTCACTATCTGTTTGTGCAGTACCACCTTTGGTTACTCTGAAAATTGGTGTAGCTCCGTCTGTTGTAGGTGCTAAATTATTTACAGTAATCATATAAACATTATATGTACTATCAATAGGATTTAAAATTACACTTCCTGTTGCTGATGATATAACTACTTCTTCAATTTTTATTAAGCTACCTGCCATTATTTAACCTTTAACTCCATATACATTAATTTTTCCTGTTACTGTTCCTGATGAAGTTGAAAATTCTAAACCTGTATTTTGTTGTGCTTCTTTGTGTACTCCAATAAATTTTGCACCTAAATTTGTTGAACTTCCTAAAGTTCCACCACCTTGATTTGTAAAAAAAGTATAACTTGAACTGTCATTAGGATTAAAAACATACATTACAAAATCCTGTTGAGTTCCAAAGTATTGACTTCTATTAATAGCATTTTGCCCTGTTTGTCTTTCTTCAATAAAAGAGTCATACATTTTCATCATTAAAAAAGCATTATCATAAGTTGAAGAACTATCTGTGCCACCACTATAAATTAATCTGAAATTGTGATAGCCACTAACAGAAACTGTAAATAACCCTGTTATTTTATACACATCATAATTTGCACTAAAGCAATCTGTTACAGATAATGAACTTACACCACTTCCACTTACTTGTTTTATAAATTGTAAATTAGTAGCCATTATGAATATTCCTTTATTCCGTATAGGGAAAATGAGCCTGTAAATGCACCAACATCATAAGCCATAATTTGAAATTTATTTACAGTACTTGCTTGAGGTAAAGCATTTGAGCCAAATGTTGATTGAATTTCATTACTATTACTCCAACCAGAAAAGTGTGTTGTTGCAAAACTATATTTTGAACTGTCTAAAAAATTATAAAAATATAAATATCCATTAATGTTACTTTGTGTATAACTTGTTGAAGTATTATTACCAAATCTAAAAGCATTCTTTGTAGTGCCTCTATCTTCTGCAAAAAAACTTGGTGTACAATCTTGGTTAGCCATTTGATAAACAGTACCACTTTCTAAAACTCCACTTTCATAAAGTCTTATTGCTATACCTTTACCATTACTAGTGTTATAGCCATCATTAATGGTTAACAAGTGAACATTGTAACTTCCTAAATCATCAAAATCTAGAGTTGAAACTGCACTTGTTATTGTTTTAGTTTCAATTAATTCTAATTGTCCTAATTGTGGTGTCCATTTATCTGCTTGGTCTAAGTTATAAATATCTTTAGGTTTAAAGATACCTTTATTATTAAATGCACTTTGTTCTGGTGCTTCTGGTATGTATCCATATTCACTCATTATGTTGTTACCTTATATAATACAAATTGACTTTCTGCTTGAAAGCCACCACCACCCGATTGATTAGTATTTATGTTTACGCCGTCATGTGATGTTTGTTCTTTTTTAACACCTGATTGAATATGTCCTCTAACACCCTCGCCGTCATAAGAATATGCAGGTTGAATTGTTACATAAGAATATTCATTAGCGTCATACCAATTATATAAAAAAGCAATAGCATTTAATGAATTAGGTGCAATAGACATTCCGTCAGTAAATCTAAATATATCTTGTGGTGTATTACCAAAGTTTTGATATGAGTTATTTGCCCTAACTAAAGTCCACGATATAGCAATATTGTTAGTTGTATCAGCAGAGCCACCTGTTGTTGGTTGCAAATCACATATTCCACCATTAGCCCCAACGTGTACATTATTTAAAGCAAGCATATAAACTGAATTATCTGAAATTCCTGTCATTGTTACAACTTGAGTAGCTGAAGTTAGTATTGTTTTGTTTACCTGAACTAAATTCATCAGTCTATCCTCAAGCCATAAGTTCTAATCGTTCCACTAGATACATCTGAACTAGGAAATAGAAATTGAAAACCTGTAATAGTATTAGTTTCAGTTAAACGCCCAACACCAATAGTACTCAAATATCTAGGATTAGAATAATGTGAACTTTGTTGCCCTGTATTATATGTATAAGCAGAACTGTTAAACGGATTAAAAATATGTAAAATTCCATTTGCTACATCAGGGGCTTGGTCTGCGTTGCCCATAGCGTAATGAATTTTTGTACTGTCGCTTGTATTCGTACTATTTATATTTGAATAACCTGTATCTGCAGGCATATACCAACTTGCAAAAGAATAATTTGAAGTATGAACACTACCACTTGAATTAATATATCTTAAATATACTTCTGTTGCAGTTGTACTAGCAGTAGAAAAACCATTAGCAATTATTTGATAGACATCAAAGTCTGCATTAAAAACATTTTCTACATTAATTAACCCTACTGAACTGCTTACAGTCGTTTGATTAATTAATCTTAAATTACTCATACTGTCTCTTTCAAACCATATAAAGACATGCTACCTGTCAAAGTATCTGCGTTAGGATAGAAATGTACACCACTTAAAGTGTTGTTGACTTTATAAGCACCACCACCAAAGCTACCCTCAAACACTCCATTATAAATTATTTGAGCGAGGTGTTGATTAAAGGTAGTATATTTAGTGCTATCTAATGCACAATACATATATAGAAAACCATTAATTGCTTCGCCTGTTGCATTACCTGTTTGTGCCGATAATCTTAACCTGTCTAAATTAGGGTCTCTGTCTTGAGCTTCTGAACTACCACCAACTTGCATAGCTCTAGCGTAAGTGCTACTTGCTGACTGTACTGTGCCACCTACTTTCACTCTAAGACTAATATCACGATTATCGCCTGTATGAATATTGTTCCATTGAAAAACGTGAACTTTATAATTACCTAAATCATCAAAAGCTACTGAACTAACGCCACTAACAGTTTGTTCTTCAATAAGTTCTAATGAACCACCCCAACTACCGTCTTTAGTTAATTGAAGTATTTCACTAGGTGTATATAAACCTGTATTCTTTTTAACATCATTTGGTTGTGTACCTAGATAAGGCATAAATTACCTTTCTAAGTTTGTCGTAAGAATGAAACGTTATATTCTGCACTAGTTGCACTAGAACATAAGCCCTGTAATTTATCTCCAGTTTCTAATGTAATCTTAGTTGTTATCTCTATTGTTGTACCAAATGGAAGTGATACATTATTTAAAATGTGCCTCAACGTTCCACCGGACTTTGTAACACTTAAATCAACTGTTACATCTGCACTAGAGCCACTAACATTAGATACCAAGATACCAATAACAGTTTCAGTTGTAGATGACGGAACTGCATCAACAATATCTGCTGTTGTAGTACCAAGTACACCTTGAACTGAATGTAATGTATCTGCCATAATTTATCCCTCTCTTAGCTTAAAGCTAATACTAATCCTAAACTAACTCCTGCTTGAGCTAAGTTAGCTATATCTTGAGCTGTTGTTTTTTTCAAAGCGTTACTATCGTCTGCATCCCCAATCAAAACTAAATCGCTACCAGCGACAGTTGCTGAAGTTGCAGAATTAGGAGCGATAGAGAGAGTTGAACTAAATGCACCAGAACTTGCAGTAGCACCACCATTAAGTCCAGATGTACCAGCAGTTGTAATAGTTACACCTGTAATATCTCCATCTCCAATAAAACTTGCCCAAGCTGAGCCGTTATAAAATACTAATGTGTTGGTGTCTTTTAAAAATGCAAACATACCCTCGCTTGGACTTGATATAGCAGAATCTCTTGCAGAGGAATCAGCAAAGACCATAACTGTTTGTTCCATGATATATGTATTAAATTCAGAAGCATTAACCAAATCTCCTGTTGACCAAACTTTAAATCCTGCACCTGCCATTATATCTCCTTATGTATATGCAAACCTTGTACCTACGCCTAGTTGAGCTTGTCCAAGTACCCAGCCTGACGATGAAGCCGGACTTAAGGTAATATTCCAAGACCAAGTTTGCGTACTAGCATTAACATTATGCTGTATGGATTCTATCCATAATTCATCAGTATAGCTAGAAGTATCTGGATTTACTATTTTAACAGAGATTCTATCTCCAAACTCAAGTCCTAATGCCTTTTCCCAAATATTAACATTCTGTCTTGGGTTGACTTTTAATGAATCAATACGGACAATCGGTAAGGAAGTTTCAGCAATTTTTTGGTCAATTAAAGACAATACATCAGCATCACTAACATTTATAGTTGTTTGAACGGAAGCAATTGGTCTATACCTAGCAACAGAATTAGCATCAGATACAAATTGTGTATTACCACTTTTACGTGTCCATTGATAAACGTTTATAACCTCGTGTGTGTCAAAAGTATTTACAACATCAACATAAGGTAAGTTTGTTCCATCATTACTAAACGTTGCTTGTACATCAGTTGCTTTAGCATTAGATAGACGATAGTTCCTATTTCTAAAAACAGCTTTACCATCTTTACCAATAAAAAATTGTGCATTTTCTGAAACTTCACATTCCCTAATAGCAGATAAAATATCAGTTGTTCCAGATTGGGATTGCACCTGTAATGTACCTGCGTCAATAGTTCTTTCAGTAGATGGAAACTGTATAACATCAAGAAGCCTAGATACCCTTGCACTTGATAGTTCCTGTACATCTTCATAACCCAAAACAGCAGATACTCCTATTTCTGAGAAGCCACCTCTACCTAAACGCCACCCAGCAGAACTAATGTTCTGTTGATTAAAAATCTTAAAGGCATCACCACAATTAAATTGTACAACAGAATCAGCACCGATTGCTGGAAATGAAACTGGTATCATGTCAAGGTAACCAAAGAAAACTGGGTACGTAGTACCATCATAGGTTGCAGAAATTTTAACTGGCTTTAATGGTTGTATCTTGGTAATAGAGTTAGCAGTATCATAGTAAGGACTAGAAGTGTTATTAGGATTAAACCTATTATCTGCGTTAGATAAAAGTAGAGATGCAGTTCCACCTACGAACTGTCCAAGCTCATTAGCCCTACCACGCTTAGTATTAAATTGACGAACATAAGAGCTTATGTCTGTAAACGTTAAAGAAGTATCAAAAGGGTTATTATCAAATGCAACTTGTACTGTTAAATCAACATTGGAATCAAATGCAACAGACATTAGAACGCTACGTTAATACCACGTCTAGCACCCTCTTGAAGTGCCTTAGCGACTGCTTCTTCTATTTCGGCAGGAGTACCAAGCATAGAGCCAGTATTGACTGTTATAAGCGTTTGCCCACCACCTAAATTACGTTGTGCTAACCCACCACCAATATCGGTAGATGAAGCTACAAATGGTGCAGGTGGAAATATAGTACCACCACTAGGGCTATCAGTAGAGCTACCAGTAGTTGTAGATACACTAGCTGGAGATGGGGATAAACCTATACGACTAGACTTAACAAAGAGTTCGTCATATTTAGCCATCAACTTGTCTATCTCAATACCAGTGATAGATGACATTTTTTTAAGTGCATCCTCATAACCTTTAGTTCCTTGTCCAAAACCTGCTAATGCTTTAGCAAGTTCTTCTTGTGCGATAGCTTGTTGTAATGTATTTTTAAAGGATTGTTCAGTAACTTTATTTAATGATTTTTGTGCTTCAGCAACATCTTCAAGTGCTTTAATTTTAAGTTCTTCTGCTCTAACTAAATCTTTTTCAGCTTGTTCAACATTCCTGATAGCTACTTCTTCTTCACGAGATAATGCAGTAGATTCTTCAATAAGTTTAGATAGTTGCTGTTCGGCAACAGCTAACTCAAGTTTCTGTATTTTAGTAAGTTCCCCTGCTTCTTTGAGTTCTTCAATAGCAAGTTTCTGTCTTTCAATAGCAAGTTGTTCTTCTGCTGTTACTTTTGCCCCTAAGCCCTGAACATCTGCTAAAGATTGTTTTGCTTTATCTAAATTTTGAGTGGCTTTTTGGATTTCCTTTTCAGCTTCAAACTGTTTCTTTAGAGCTTTATTTCTATTAGATTCAGCTTTAGCTACCCTATCTTGTTGGGCTTCCAACTGGTCAAGAGCATCAACAACAGATTGCAAACCACCGAGCAATCCCTGTTCATACGCTTCAGCAGTCTTTAAAGCCTCTTTTGCGTTTTCATCTAAGGCAATACCATTAGAATCAAGTAAGTTAGTAAGCTCATCAACAGTAAGATTAGTTCCGTCAAGTACATCTTCAAGTTCTACACTTGCTTCAATAACTTCAGAAGTAGAGTCTGCAACAACCCCCAAGTAATATTGTTGTCTGCTATATGCATCATTAAGACGTGTGGCTCTTTCCTTAGCTTCCACATACTTGTCATTACTTCGACCTATTGCCCTAGTGAGAGCAACTAATCCAGATGTAACAAGTGCTATACCAACTCCTATTGGACCAAAAGCAACTGCTATGGCACTAACAATAATTGCTGTAAGTGCTTTGACACTATCAGATACACCATCTGTTCTGTTTTTAAAGTTTTGAAATCTTTCAACTGTTATTTGTGCTGACTTAGTCATTTCAACTAATGCAGGAACGAAGTCTTGACCAATAGTTATCTTTAAGTTTTCTATATTGTTTTGAAGTAATTGGACTTGTGCCTTAAACGTTTCAAGTTGTTTTTGTGCTACACGTTCAGTAGTACCACCAGCGTTACGAAGCTCATTATCATAATTCCTAATCGCATCTTCTGCACCAGCAAGAATTTTAACAGCGTCAGCTACACCACGATTAAGACCTAACTGGTCAAGTAATCCTGCTTTTTGGACATCACTAAGACCATCCATACCTGCTGTAAGATTTGCAACAACTTCAGACAAGTGGAGCAAGTTACCCTCAGCATCAGTAACGACAATACCACTAGCAACCCATTCTTCATTATTTTTCTTTACAGCCCTAGATACATCTCTTAAAATTTGGTTAAGTTTTTCTCCAGCTTCTGCACCCTTAACACCTCTATCAGCAAATGCAGAAAGAACGGCAACTCCTTCCTCAATATCTTTGTTAGTAACTTTAAGGGCTGAACCTGCTTTATTAGTTAGAGCTTCAGAGAACTGTTGTACGGTTGCGTTAGCCAGTGTGTTAGCTTTAACAAGAACATCAGTAACTCGTGTAAGGTTATCAAGGTTTTGAACTGCATCATTAACAGTAAGACCTAATGCAGATTGTGCGTCAGTTGCAAGGTCAGTAGCAGTAGCCATATCAAACATACCAGCTTGAGCAAACTTAGCTACCTGTGGAAGTGCAGACATAGACTGTTCAGCATTTAAACCAGCAGACGCTAAAAAGAAATATGCTTCAGCAGAATCAGTTGCAGATATTGCAGTTACAGTTGCGACTTCTCTGGCAACCCTAGCCATCTGTTCTTGTTGAGCAGTAGTTGTTTGCATAATAGCTAAAGATTGTGTCATCTTGCTATCAAATTCAGCAAAAGCCTGTACGGATTCAAATACGCCTTTAGCAACACCAAGCATCGCACCGACAACAGCAACAGAGCCGACCTTAGCAAATGTTGCTAATTTACCACCAGCTAATTGAGATGACTTACCTAACGAAGCCATTTGTGCTTGAGCAAGTTTTGCACCCTGCGTAGCAATCCTAATTATTAAGTCTGCACCTGTTCCCAAGTTTTATCTCCTCTTTTTCGCCTCAGCTTCGGCAATCGCCTGTGCTTTGTTACGTTCCTGTTGTTCCCACAAATAGAAAGTAACCCATTGTGTAAACTCGTATGAGGACATTGTAGCGTTAAGTTCGCCTACTGTCATAGATAAATCACGAGCTAGACGAAAAGTAAAAGAGAGTTCTGGGTTAGTCTTGAAATTCTTCAGCTATATCTTGCTGAGAATCACCCCCAACGCCATTCATGTCAGCTATTGATAAAAATAGATTGTCAATAACCGTAGCGTCTTTTTCATAAAGCAGTTCGATTGCTTTATCATCAAGTTGTGGCTCAATAACACTTGCTTTTAATAATGCTTTTTGATAATCAAATGCGTCTTTATCATCAGCAGTAGATATACGAGCCAGTTCAACCTGCATTTTTTTCGTTAAACCTTTTATCTTAACTTTTGCATTCCATTCCTCTATAACAATTTCTTGTATAGGAACGTTAGGTAGTTTATCAATTTTGTTTAAATCTAAAAATTCCATCGTGTCCTTTATTTAATTATTTAGTGAGTAGCTCTAGTTACGTTACCACTTACTTGCATATCAGCTGAGAAGCCAACGACATCTCCGACTGGGCTAGATTGTGAATAAGACGTAACAATGCACTCGCCTGTGTACTTAACTTTTCCACTTGAAGTTCCCTCTGGAGAATATTCAAAGCTAAGTGATGCAGTTTGACCTACAACGGCTCCAAGTATTCCGTCTATTGTCGCATCCCAAAGACCACTAACAGATAGCGTTGCGTCTTTCAATCCAACGATGTATGACTTACTAGAACTTCCAAGTGTTGTTGTTTCAGCAACATCTGCTGTTTCTGGAAAGTCGACAGAGTTAACGTAAGTAGATATGTCAGTCAATGAACCTGAAGCGTTATCAAGTTTAAATACTGAACTTTTACCATGTACAAATGCCATATATATCTCCTCTAATTATTTCTTCCAAACCCTACTATAACAGCAAAGGATGGATTAGTACCACCAACAGTATATTGTACTTTTAAGTACCTGTTGACAGTTGTATTAGCATCGACAGTCTTTACTTCAGCAGTAGTTCCAGTAGCTTGTGTAAAAGTTACTAAGTCTGCGTAAGTTGAGTTGTCGGCACTATGTGTTATTTTAACAGTTAGTGTCGGAGTGCTTCCACTTGCAGTTTGCACTATAAGGAACGCTCCACCACCATTAGCAGTCGAAGTTGCGTTATCTCTAGCAGTACCACTAGCAGTAGCAGTAACAGTTGCATTTTCCAATACAGTTCCGTTGTACACACCACTATCAGCTTGTATGTCTAAAG
>Ga0208134_1002195_pt1 | contig 10673 bp, 16 predicted proteins | sample VirMetDEL_Mar_31_FD_184515 | JGI IMG/M metagenome (GOLD analysis project Ga0208134, IMG submission 184515) | Aqueous microbial communities from the Delaware River and Bay under freshwater to marine salinity gradient to study organic matter... | ecosystem: Environmental > Aquatic > Marine >...
TGCATAGCCATTTTCTCTTCTCTTTCTTGCTTAGCTTTACGTTTAACTTTTAGTAACTGATTAGCTAACTTAATATTTCTAATCTCACGAATATCAATTGCATCCTCAAGGTTTATATCACCTTTAGATAATGCCATTTGAATATTCTGCTCAAGCATTGATTTCTGCTCTTCATCAGGAGAAACCTCAATAAATATCCCAAAGTCATATAAGTATAGCTCGTTTATATCATCCAATATAGATACATTGTACTTACCTATCTTATTAATAAACTCATCCTTGAAATCAGCATACTCTAATACATCACTTACCCTGTAAGATAAACTTTCAGCTAATGACCTGTACATATAAAGACTTCCGTCTAAGATATGTCTAGTGGCTGTATTTGAATTAGCTGCTGCTAGTTTCTGTAAACCAACTAAAGCATTCGGGTCAGGTGTGCTTCCATCTCTAGCTTCATTAAGACCTGTTACATTTCTGATTTGGTTTAGATAATGATTGTAATTACCAATAAGCATTTGAGTTTTAGATGCACCTGAATTAGATGTTAGCTGCTGTATTGGTACTCTTGCGTTGTTAAATTCACCATCGCCTGTATAGCTTCTACCAATAACACTACCGGTTTGAAAATATAGTCTTAATGCATCTTCAGGATTGTATGCTGCTCCTGTACCTAGGTCTACTTCATTCAATCCATCGGCATCAATGAACACACCATCAGGTACAACCTTAGCAATAACTTGTTGTAGTTTTAAATGAGTAATCTGAATCAAATCAGCAAATGGTATCATACGTCTTACCAAAGACTCAATAACACCCTTATACATTCTTGGTGCTGTAGCAACATAATTAGGAAGTGCGTGCTGTGTAGCAGACTTTGGTCTTACCATATTCTCAGCCATTTCCCACTTGAGTATTATGTTAGTACCCATAACCATAACACCATTATACCACACATCAATAGTTTTTTCTACTTTTTCAAATGACCCTTCATCCATCATCTCTTCAGGTGGGTTAAATTGGTCATCTTTTTCTACCATTGATATAGCTCCACTATCTTTAATCTTTTTCTTATATACAACCTTTTTAGTTGTCTTATAATTAAAGTACATTAAAGTAGTAGTATCTCTATAAAATATATCGTTGTCATAATACTGAGCTACATTATAGTAATCATACCAAGACTGCCCATACTTAGATATTTCTTCTAAGTCTGCATTTGTCAAAGTTTGGTCTATCTTTTTTAACTCAATAATTGGAACTGTTTTTATCTCACCCCAATAAAAGCAATCTTTAAAATTAGGGTCTTCGGTGTAGCTATATACTACATTTGCAGGGTCTACATATTCAACTTTTACACCTGAACCCGGCAAAAACTCTGTCTTAGCTACACCCATACCTAATACAGTTAAGTCATAATCAATTCTTTTACGAATATCTTGGTAGTGGTTTTCATCAAACATTGTATCAATAGCAGTCTCTTCTGCTATCTCAATTGCAGGCTTGTACTTAAGCTGCATATACAATGCTAGTTCTTCATCCGTTTCAGGTAGTTCTTCTGAATCTACAGTAAACGGATTTACTCCTGTATTTTCTTGTATTTTTTGAAGGAATGGTTTTGCAATCATTTGCCCTTCAATCATTTCTTGAAACTTGCTTCTTTTAGATTGAGATAAAGCATCTTGAGAATATGCCTTAACTTTAAATAATCTATCAGACATTCCGTTAACAACAATGTCAACGAACTTTGGCAATATAGGAACAGGTGTCCAATCTAGGTTTAAGTACGATAAGTCACCGTCTACTGCTAACTCATTTTTATATTTTCCTACAGATTGCTCTCCTCGAGCATATAGTCTTAGTCTGTGAAAATCTCCCCATTGGCTGTAAAATCTACATTGTCTCCCATCTTTTTTGAACCACTCATATTGAATGGCTTGACCAATTTGTAATCCAAATTCATCAGTAGCCTTCTCGGCATCTGATACAAATTGACTAGGGAATCCTGTAGATGATATGTTTATTTTAACATCGTTCATCTAATAATTTCGCTAATATTTCCTTTATTGCTATACTTTGCAAAGTTAATCTTTATTTTTGATTGTTTTTTCTCTGACACATATAAGTGCTTCTGTGTAGCCATTATAGCTAACCCTGAACTTATCGAAGCATCAAACTTTGTTCTATTAGTTATATCGAACTTAGCCCAATCCTCAAGTGTTCTAGTAAACGGCATAGAGCCTATATCTTCCGAATCCCTATATGTACCTTCTACATCAAACCCTACATACTTCTCTATATATGACTCAATCGCTGCTGCGTGTGCCTGCTTAACATCCTCACTACTGTTAGGTATGCCACCTAATTCTTTTTCTGTTTTTGATAACTTATTGTATGATTTATCAGGTCTGTTCGTACAAAACCCCCTGTATCCTCTGTTTTTAAAATGATACAATAACCTTGGTTTGTTATTCTCTATAAGTATTGGCATTCCATAAAATACGCAAGCCATTAATACCTCTTCAAAGAATATCTCTGCTGTTTGTGGTCTAGCTACATATTCTAAAAAAAATTCATTACTAGGTGCTTCATCCATATTAAATGTAGTAACCCCGTGTAATGCTCCATTAGAGCCACCACCACCTACTGTGCCCGATATGTCATATGAGTCACAACCAAACGCACCTATATGTTCATTCCCGGGATACTTAATTCCGTTTCTGTCAACCACCCTATTCTGTAAGTTCTTATTAGGTGTCCAACTCACATTGAACCTACCACGCTTATCAGGACTAAATACAACCTCGCTATCCTTAACCCCATTCTTCCAATGGAAGCTGCCTCGTGTTATATGATGCTCTTTTATTAATGCATCGTTATAATCTATCTGCTGATATATCTTAGTTAGATTAAATATAGACTGTTTGCTTTCATCCCTAAATGCGTGTGACTCTGTTCGTGGGAACTGACGATAAAATTCATTGAGTGCATCTGCATCGTTCTTTAGTGACGATACTTCATTCTCCCAATAGTCTACAGCACCCTGAAATATCATTTCATTGTCTACGCCTAATACAGATTTAGCAGGTTTCCTAAAAACAGGCATACCAAACCTATCTATAAATCCTTCCATATTCCATTCCATTGGAACAAAAAGTGAATACATACCGCTTTTAGTTTGACCGTTTGAGTTACGGTTTAATACATTAGAGTCGTTGTATAACTTCTTAAAATTATCACCACCCTTATTAAGTGCATTGGATGTAGAGCCCATCATACACTTACCTATAATCTTACTACCTAATCGTAAACAGGTTTTAGTTACTCGCCAATTATTTAGAATATTATTTGGCTTAATCCACTTACCACTTTCATCGTGAACTAGTAATAATAACTTCTCACCATCATAGCTGTTGTCATCTGTATTCTTCCAATCTATTGTGGTATCTAACCCAAACAACTCATCATTGCTTGTGTCGTACATATTCTTCTTTGTAATCTTAGCTGCCGGGATACGAAACGCAAGCTCTGTCTTCGGCTTATCCATACCATCCATAATAGGTTTAAAAAAGAAAGGTAGCCTGCTATTAATAGGTACAACCTTGTCGGTAAACATCTTCTTAGCATCCGAACCTGTTTTAGATAATATACCAACCCTAGCATCCTTTGCTAGTGTTCCTGTATTAACACACTCGGATGATGACATAAATGAAAACCCTGAACGCCTAATCTTAAGGTATGTCATACCGAAACTTCTTTTGTCAGCCTTACAAGCCTCCCAAAATATATATAGTATACGATTTGCTTCACGATAGTCAGGATACCCAACATCAATAGATGTCCATTGCAGATACATATAATGTGCTCCTGTCATATATGTAGGCACGCCATTGTTCATAAACCAATGCCCGTACTCTCGTGAATCAAATTCAGATTCAATATAATCAACCCATCTATCTTTAAACTCAGATGGTTTTTCGTTCCATTGGAATATAGATTGAATCTTCTGTAAGTCTTTTGGTAACTCTTCCCTCTCCCAATACTGCTCATCTTTCTTACCACTTCTTTTGTACACCTTATTGGGTACTAGCGGTAATGCTATAGGTAATCCCTGTATAGATACTATTTCACCTATCTCGCCGGTCTTAGATATGATAACCATATCATACTTCTCATCATACCCATACTTCCACGTTTTTGCCTTGTTCTTATTTTTTAAGACACTCTTTGGAACGTAATCCTCTAGTATGACGTATAAGTTATTTTGACCTTCTTTCTGCAAATCCTTGTTTTGTATCTATCTTACTTTTACCTTTCTCAGCAGACTCTAATGCCTCTCTCTCAAGCTCTATCCTATTCAATATCTCAAACGCATCAAATATTGCTAACTTCTTAGTAGCTGCTGCATTCTTTAATTTATCGGCAGCAAGGTCATCTTCCGGGTCGTGCTTTATTATATCTTCTTTGGCAACCTTTATTAACTGCTCAACAGCCCTGTGACCTGCCTGAATTATTTTTTTCTTTGTTTCCTTTACGTTCATAGGCTCATTGTTATTTGATGGTCGTATACTCTATATAGCTTTTCATCATCAACCGTAAACTCATACTCGCTATCAGGAGTAAAACTAATCCTATCCCCGGGTTTTAGTCCCATAGATGTAAGATACTCATTAGGGTATCTCATTATACCTACTAATGGTTCTTCTACGCTATTCTTATATATAACAGAATCTTCTTTTTTAATAGGCTCTACAAAACAATATCTATCGTGTGCGTTCCAACCCTTATCATTCTTATACATAAAGAACTGTTCGTTGTCTACAAAGAATAGGTCATCCTTAAAAAAGCTCCTTCCGCTTTTTTGCCTACCTTTCATATCATTATAAAACTTAAATACGTTGTGATGTACGAGTAAGGTGTCTCCTACCTTGACTCCTCCTGTGTAGCCGATTGGAAGCTCGACAACCTCAGCATATCTGTTTGAAAACATATGGTCTTCTTCAGATGTACTAACGACAAGCTCTAGCCCTGCTATCTCTTTTGTGTTGTCGTATCGTCTTCCTTTTAATGGCTTTACTATAAAGTAAAACGGTGATTTCATTAAAAGTTTATGTTGTATTCAATAGATACGGGTACGGTTTCATTAAACTCTTTCCAAACAAATACTTCTTGCCCGGACTGTATCCATATCTCTATTGATTTTTTTTCTTTATTAAATTTAATTAAATGTATTGTATGACTATTATTCAGGACAGACTGACCTGTTATATAGTGCATAGCACCCGACTTATAGTCAGGTCCAATAGATATCTTTCTAATAATCCCCATTAATAAACAACGCACACAACGCTAGAGCTTGTTCCGTCTCCTGCGTTTCTGTACATTCTACCTGTCGCTAGTCCTGCTGATTTAGCAGCAGCATTAGTTGCGTGTATAGGAAGGGTTACTGTTGATTGAGCTAATAATGCAAGTATAGAATCTACTGTGTAGTTTTTAGTTTTATTTGCATCTTGTTCGTCAGAACCTATCAATATGTCTGTTAGGTTAACTTGACCTGATATTGGGTATGTACTAATTATCGCCATTTGTTACTTTTCCTGTTTGCACGTTGATGACAGCATCATCTCCGTATTTTTCTAATAATTTTTTCTCTTCTTTAATGTAAGCAGCTTTCATTGACTCTATTTCTTTTAACAAAGCATCCTGTGCAATAAAAGTGTCAGCTATTCTGATTTTAACATTATTATAGTCTGTTACTAATCCTTGCAATAGCTCTAGCTCCTCTTTACTTAATTCTTTCATTTGATTATATTTTTTACAAATATAAAACTTTTTTATCTTTGCAGTATGAAGAGCCCACAAGTAATTATTTTTATAGCTTTATATTCGTTTATAGCTACAGTTATTATAACTAATCTATTGTTTGTTAAAAAAACAGAGAACAAGATTATATCACCTAAACACAATATTATATCTACCGATACGGTATATATGTCTATAGATAGCTTGGACTCTAAAAGAGATACAGTAAAATTATATTATGAAACAAAAGTTAGCAATTACAATATACTTCCTTCTTCTGAACGTATCGAGTTATTCGCAAGTCGTATTAACAGATAATAACGGAGACACATTAGTTGCCATCACTCTTGAGCAGATGGACAATATATACGTTGAGCTTATCCAAAAGGATAGCTTAATGGAACAGGCTATTATAAGCTCTTCTAAGGAACTTAAACTATATGAGCTAGTAACTATTGCCGAGAATAATCTAAAGTCTTGCGAGAAGGTCTTAAAAGACGTAGGAGATAGTAATATCTATTTATTGTCCGAGAACAAGAAAAAAGATAGTAAACTTAAAAGGACTAGAAAGGTTGCCATATACACTACTATTTTTGCTATACTTAGTATCCTTCTTTAGATACATCAAAACTTGGGCAAGCCTTTGAAGAGTATTCATTATGACCGTGAACGGTGCTGCCCGGATATCTTTTCTTTAGTTCATCTATAAGCCATATAAGGGCTTCTTTCTGTGCGTGTGTTCTTGTGTCTTTTGGATTCTTGTAAGCCTTATCCATACCTCCTGCATATGCAACTCCAATACTATGTTTATTCTCACCTCTAACGTGAGCACCTACCTTTGATTCGGGTCTACCTACCTCAACCGTTCCGTTCAATGTTATAAGGTAGTGGTATCCGACATCTGAGAAGTTTCTAGCTAGATGCCAAGTTCTTACCTCTCCTACTGTCACGTCTCTACCTTCAGGGGTAGCTGTGCAATGCACAATGATTCTTTCTATTTTTCTCATTTGATTTCCTTCTTAATATCTTTGATTTGTGTAATGGATTCTTTAAACTTATCTATAAACGAGTAGCCTTTTAAAACTACCCAAGATTCATCCATTGACTTTACCTCATTTAAAATGAGGACCAAAGATACTATTTTAGTTGAAAAGAAATCAAAATCTAAAATACTTTTTATTAATTCGTTTAGTATTAACGTATCTAAAAGAAATACTAAGATAACAACGCCTAAGTATCCTATAGTCTTAGGAACATATCCCTTTCTAAAATCTTTACTAGTTACAGGCTTATTTTCTTTCTTAGCTCTAGCTATTCCGAAAGCTGTATCTAAAATTGTAGATAGACCTACTACAAGTAGCAATCCACCAACCGGGGCAAAAAATAAATATAAACTTTTCAATATGCTACTTAGCGTTATCTTCATCGTTATTCTTCTTCAGGTGTTTCACAATACTCAGGATACTGAGTACAGTATGTTTCAACCCATAAATTATTATCTCCTGCGAATGTATGCACAACATCATCAGGCTTAGGATATACAGCTTCACTTGAAAATTTATCAGAGTCTTCGTTCCATAGTATATCTACACTCCATAGTGTACTTAGGTTCTCGCATTTTCCTTCAAAATCATATGCATAACATATGTGCCCTATCTCTGCTACGGCATTTACATCAGACGTATACGAAACATTACCTTCTGAATCAGTAGTTGTAATGCTTTTCTTAGCTGTCTGCCAAGCTGCTTCATCTGTAAATTCGTATTTTTTAAAAATCATAATGTTGTTAATGTTGCTAATTCTGTGTCTGACAAAATCTCTTTAAATAATATTAATGATTTTATGCTTTGTTTTTTACCCGCTAAATTATTGTCTTGAAAGTCTATTGTATCAAAACCGCTTGGAATGCTTCCACTCGTGTATGCTTTTACTAAAGACCCATTTAAATATATTTTAAAATTGTTTGCTTGGTAAGTAATTGCAATTTTATTTGTGTCTAAAAATGTGACAAGTGTTGAGTTGTTAATCTCTATTACACCACCTACTTGAACAATAAATGCTATGTATGATGCGTTTCTATAAGCAAGAATTCTATTATTTGTAGAGTTACCTAAATTTATTTCAAGAATTGTAAAAGCACTATCCTCTGTTAAATTAAATTCAGAATACAAAGTACCCTCTGTTTGACCTATTAATGCAGATGCACTTGTTAATATGCCACTATCGGCGGTGCGAGTTGCGGTTGCTCCGCTTGTTGGTATGTAGGATGTTGCGTAGGTTGCTAATCCTTCTATTTGAAAACCATAAACTGAAATATCAGCACCGCTAACACCCGCAATCCCCATAGCACCCGCATTTAATGTGGGGAAAGTATATGAAAACCTTTTCCATTCACTTGTAACTGCCCAAGCACTATTTACTACACCACTACCATTTGTAAAAAAACCAACATTTTCAGTTCCACTATTATTTCTTTTTGCATAACAAGAAATAGTATATGACGCTAGTGATTGAGTTTTATTAGCACAAAAACCATTAGCAGTAAATTGTAATCTTGTAGCATTTTGTGTACCATCAGGAGATGTTATATAATCTGCTGTTCTTGTTATATTGCTATTAGATGACCAAGTAGAAAACCCATTACTCTTTTCTTCTAAATTCGTTGACTGTCCTTCAAGTAATAAACTCGCACAAGTTGCACCTCCGCTATAATCCAAGCGAGGAACATCGTTTTCTATATACTCAATTACCGATATGCTATTAAATACAGAGCCACTACCCGAAGAATAACCATTGTTAAAACCTACAAAAGTATTGCTCGTTCCACCAACTGCCTCAATCGTTTGAACGCCTACCGATAATGTGTATTGATTTCCACCAAAATATAATTTCGTTGCTCCATCTAAACTTGCAACATCAACAACGACCTTGTAATATTTATTCGCAGTAACTACACCACTTTGATAAGCAAGACCACCACTTGTTTTAGTTAGTTGTCCGCCCGATATACTTGCAGAGCCACTCCAACTACCACCACTTGAGAAATCCCCATTAGTCACTTCTTCCGTTGTGCCTATAACTTTTGCAACCTCAACTAACCCCGCACTATTTACCCTCGTTCCGCTTGATGAACGTGAGAAAGTGAAGTCGCCTATGTTTGTAATTTCTTTTACTGATACGTTGTCGATTGAGCCAACAAAAGCATAACTTGCTCTGATATATAGATTATCTGATGTTGGTGTAATTTGCTCTGTGAAAGTACCATTACCACTATTTTCGTTATAGTCGTTTCCATTAGCTGAAGCACCTACTCCACCACTACCGCCATAATTACTGACAGTAAATACAACTTGTATTTTCTTTCCACTTATACCGCTAATTACTTGTGAGATATTAGATGTTGCGTTTGCAGTTCTGTTTGCAGTACCTCCGCTTATTGTCCAATTAGCACCTTTATTCCAATCTGAATCAGTTGCAAAATCTCCATTTGTAACCAACTCACTACCATACGTTGGAGTAGGTTTTACCGAGTATAGCTTTCCATTTTTATATCCGCTTGGGATTTGGATTAAACTTGCTTTATCTAATAAACTCATATCGCATCTAAATTGTTAATTATATCTATAACACAATCAAGTGACTCTACTACTCCTCCATCAGCAATGACACGAGCTTTGTAGTCGTTAGCAATTTTTGCTCCCGGACCTACGTCTCCACCCTGCCCTGTTAGTGCGTTTGATATGCCTATTAGAAGTCCTATCATTTACCAAAGAGCAATAATCTCAGATGCTGCTGTTCCTGTTGCGAAAACTTTTACAACCTGTACAGGAAAAAATCCTACAGGTACATTTTTAAATGTAATGTCATCTGTACCTGCTGTTGTGACTTTAAGGTCTCCTGCAACACCAACGTAAAGAACGCATCCGTTATTTACTCCTGCTCCTCCACCTACTGATGGTATATTAACCGTATCAGATGGTGTAACTGATGCTGCTCTATATGCTTGTAATTTTTGATATGCCATAATTTATTCTTCTTCTTTTTCTTCTTCTGCCGGGAATACATCTCTTATTGCATCCACGATTGCAGCTACGTCATCTAAACTATAACATCCCTTTTGAATTGCTAGGTTTAATGCCGTTACGATTGTTTGCTTACTTTCTTTCATTTTATTTAATTTAATTAGTTAGTGTTGATTTACCAAGGTAAAGGAGTGTTCTCAGGACTAACAGGAGGAGTAATCTCGCTATCAATCATTCCACCTACTGATGCTTCTAAGTTTGAAACTCCGTCTGCTCCTAGTTCCTCTTTAACCCATCCTACAACCATTGCATCAGTTAAGTCTGCATAAGGTGTAAAGCTATCGCCCTGTACTACTTCAAATGTAGCTGTTCCACTCAATGAAGATGTGTAGGTCTCGCCTCCACTTTCTTCTGTTCCTACTACTTCGTAGATTGCATCTACAACGTAATCTGTTTCTGTGTCTGTATCTATAGTGTATAGATTGGTGACTTTCCAAGTATAATTTTTCATTTTACAAATATAATATTTTTTATGCTGCTACTATTGGTATTTTATAATTCACTCCGTTTATTTTAACAGTCCACGTTTTATCTACCGTAACTGTTTCTGTTGTTATTGCACCTGCGTTAACACTAGCACTACCTACAACAAATTGATTATTTGCTGTTGCTGTCGCTGCTCTACCTAAAATAACACTTCCACTAAAGTCACCACTTACGGTTTCCATACCAACTGCTGTATTATTAGTACCTGTTGTATTGTCAGATATTGACTTAAAACCTATACCAATATTATTAGACGCTGTACTATTTAATAATGATTGCCAACCTACTGCAACATTATTAGAA
>Ga0208134_1002203_pt1 | contig 10661 bp, 21 predicted proteins | sample VirMetDEL_Mar_31_FD_184515 | JGI IMG/M metagenome (GOLD analysis project Ga0208134, IMG submission 184515) | Aqueous microbial communities from the Delaware River and Bay under freshwater to marine salinity gradient to study organic matter... | ecosystem: Environmental > Aquatic > Marine >...
GCCACCTTGTTTAATACGCATAATTGCCTGTGTTGTGGAGTCGACATAGTCATCGTGATCTCCAAACGGAAATGATGCGCACTCTTCCACAACCTCTTGAGCGTAGTGTTCATGCATAGGAGCATAAATCATACCCATCTCAAAAAGCGGTGCTACTGAGTTTACTCTAGCATGTTTATCATTTCCTCGGCTCGGCGTAAAGTTAATTACGGGGATTCCCATATCTCTTAATTCATGGGTTAGAGGGATACCAGAGGCCTTAGACTCTACGATTACCATATCAGGCCGCCAATACAAATACTCCTCATGAGCAACTTTCCTAAGTTCTGGAAACTCATAACGATCTTTGAAAGCATTGAGTAATATTATATTAGCCCTACCATCATCATCTTTAAAGACTCCCCAAGTAGTAATAGCACTAAAGTCAGCAGATTCTTTTTTAAGAAAAGCTGTGTCATAACTTTGAATTATAAAATCACATTGTGGTGGATCTTTACCTTCCCAGTTTTGCCACCAGTCACGTTTTAAAATTGCACCTTCTTCAGCGGTTGGCTGTTGCATATACTGAGCATTCCAATTGTTAACTGGAATAGATGCTTTGGTTTTCTCTAATTCTTCTCTAGTCCAGTATTCCGGCCAAACAGGTTTATTATCCGGTAGTAGCGCTGGTAGTTCTACAACTTCCCATTGGTCAGAGTTCTCTTCTCCCTGAGCCCTGATTAATTGTCCGGTAATATCTTTTGTAGACCATCTAGTCATTACCACTACAATACGTCCACCAGGTTGAAGACGTTGACGTGGACCTGACGTATACCAATTCCATGCTTTATCAAACGACTTACTATCTTTTTTAATATCTTGTTCTTTGTGCGGATCATCAATAATTAAAAGATCAGCACCACGACCTGTAATTGCTCCACCAACACCGGCTGCGAAGTATTCGCCTCCTTGTTCGGTTTTCCATTTCCCTGCTGCCTGACTATCTTCCATCAGACGTGTATCAAATAGTTGTTTGTAATTTTCCTGGTCCACAAGGTTCTTGGTCTTACGACCAAAGTCTATTGCTAGATCTGCCGTGTGTGTTGCTTGAATGATCTTTAACCGGGGATCGAGGCCAACCATCCATGCCGGGAGTAAGTATGAGGCAAACTCCGACTTAGTGTGTCTTGGCGGCATGTTAATGATCAGTCTTTTAATTTTCCCGCTAGCGAGATCATTAAATTTTTTATTAATTTTTTTGTGGTGAGAACCTTCAATAAACTCCGGCCAAACATACTTGACGAAACTCAAAAAGTCTTTCTTGATAACTGGTCTTGCTTTATCTAGTTCTACACTCTTTTCTAGATCCAAAAGTCGTGCTTTCTCTTCTGGAGTCAATCCTGACAAATTTTCCATAAAATTTTTTATTATATTTTTTATATAACCTATTTTTGAAATCTTGGCTATAAGAGTCTAAATCTTACATATATGTACATACTTGGGACCCCTACTACAGATTAGGGTGGGCCCCCCCAAAGTTTTCAAGCAAAAAATCAATATGTAGTGGTACCTCTATCGAGACACACTATGCATAAATGACATATGTTGTTTTTGCATACCCTATAAGAGTTTGTAGGATTTGTGGCTCATACCTAAACCACAAACCCTAGCGAGATAAATCAGAAAGGCATTTCCGATTGTTCTGTTTCTTTCACTTCCATTTCTTTAGTGAGTATCAATGGCTCTTGGACTACACTAAATGAAACTTCTTGTAAGTGGTAAGAAATTCTTTTTCTGTCCTCGTTCAATGTATCAAGTGCCAACATAATTCTAACTGCTGTTGTTAAGTCATACATCTTATCTTTATGGATACTGTAAGTATCGTTGATATGTTCGTACTTGGCTTTTTCAATTATGAAAAACTTTTTATTTTCGTCTATCATAATTTAATACTCCAAGTATCTGACGCAGTTCTGTATCCGTCTGCGTCTATGTCAAAATAGGTCATTAACATACGACCAGATTTTGATAACCAATATCTGCATTTATCTGTCCATAATGCATTTCTTGTTATTGTTTTCTTATCACTCGCTGAATAGTAAGTAATAACAAAAGGTTTATTATTTATCATTTATTTATTCTCGCTTTCTATAACTTAATTGTTATGGGATTAGCTTATACTAATCCCATAGTTAATCAACACCTTAATTCAAGTTATCAGAATTAGTTTGTTGTTGTTGCATATATGCAACTCTTTCTGCTATCTTTTGCTCTCTAGTTTTTTCAGTATTTTTCATACCTTTTATTCTTTCAGCTAGATTTTTCGGATTGTAAATAACTAGACCTGTTGAGTTGGTTCTAATTATTTCTGCGTCGGTAATTGCAAGACCAAGTTCAGTTGATAATTCAATCGCCTCATCAAGCCATTTATAACCTTTTAATCCTAACTTAATTTCTTTCATTTGTTTCAAGACACTTTCAATCCATTTACTATGTGCCATAACAAAAGCAGATTTTTGTTGTTTCCAAGAAATTAAAAAATCAAACTCCTCTTTTTCACACGCAATAGACCTATCTCTACAATAATCTCTACCAATCAAATCAAGCTGATATTTTTCGTTCCAATCTTTGCCATACTTGGTTTCATTATTTCTTCCACCAGATAAGCCGAGATATTTTTCGTTGTTCTCAACAAACTTTCTTTTGTGTGGGTTGTCGTCTTTATCTGCTTGTTCAATTAAGATGTCAGCATTACAATCTTCTTGTGCGTTGATCTCATCTCTAAACAAAGCAAACCCATAAGCTTGATCTCTATTGGAAGAATAATTGTTGTTGGTATCAATATCGCCATTTAATCTAAAATCAAAATGTTTTTCTATTGGTACATTTTCTTCAATAGTAGTTTCGCCATTGTAGTTTGTTTTTTCTTTGTTGCCTAAATAATGAAAATGAAAACAACTATCTTTTGCAATCGTTGAAACATTTTCAAACTTGTTTTGTAAGTAGTAAGCTTTCTCAACATCATCTTCTGTATAATGTCGTCTTACTATTTTTTCTGCAACACTCCAAGCTTGATCGTTGATATCAATTTGATCTGCTTTCAAAGTATCATACTTTCTTTTTTCTTGAGTGTCCTCTTGTTGCAAGTGTACTTTAATACGATTTGCAATTTTGTTTCGGTATTCTTGGTTAAGTCTTATTCTAGCCATTTGTCCTCTTTCTTTTTTATTGGTTAATTTATTTATTTCTTTTAAACTATTGACTTTTAAAGTCAAGGGATTATATAAGATAATATATTAATTTATAAAAACTTTAATATCAATTAACTAGCTTACTTGCAGTTGGCAGTAGAAAAACGCAACTGCAAGTTGCTTAACAAGAAAGGACAGAAATGGCGCTAAAATATTGCCAAAGTCATAAGTGCCATACTTATGACACAAAGGACAGAAAACGAGGTTCCAAAGGAAACAAAGTAAATCAAACCAGAAGAAGAAGTGATTTTTATTATGGGGGTGGAAATTTCTGCTCATTAAATTGCTTTAATGATTGGTCGGACGATTTTATGAATAGAGCCATAGATAGTATTAGTGGAAGATTAAATGAGCCATTAACACTAACCGAAGAAAATGCGTGGCGAAAAACCAGAAGATATAATTGGGGTCAAGGTAGTGAGGGTTATACCATGACATATTTTTGGTCTAACATGGTTTCCAATAGAGAGATTTCAATTACAAAAGAAGAATTTGAAAATCAATCTCAACCAACTTTATAGTTTCATCTGTCCTTGATGAAAAATCCTAGTTTAGATTAATTCTAAACTAGGATTTTGTTTTTTTTTGGGTGGGCCCTCCCAAAAAAAAATAAGCGTTCAAGCCGAATTATTTTCTTGTAAGATGTTCTAGGATTTGGTAAGTCTTATAAAACAATAAAGGAGAAATAAATATGGGACTAGATCAATACGCAGGACTTCGAGATAGTAAAGGCGAAGTTCATGAAAAGTTTTATTGGAGAAAACACGCACGCCTACAGGTGTTCTTTGCTAAACAATTCAATAAACAGAAAAAAGATCAAGATCACAATACACATGACGACCTGCAACATCTGGGTTTTAATGGTGGTCAAGGTGGTGTCACGATTAATGAAGACTTAATCAAGGATCTGGAAGAGGCAATTAAAAATGATTATTATAATCACTTCGCCTCTGATGGTTTCTTTTGGGGTCAGCAATTCCAAGAGGAACAAGTTAAAGAATACAAAGCCCAAGATGAAGAGTTTTTAAAATGGGCTAAAGAACAAGTCAAAGCAGGAAGACAAATCGGCTACGATTGTTCTTGGTAAAAAATTCGGGGGTCTGGTTCGTCCAGTGAAGTTGACGGTACCGCCCCGAAAAAAATTTGGGTGATTTGGTGAGGGATATAAACCTCTATATCATAGGTGAAGATTTCGGGGGTGGCCTCTTCTAAGACAGTTAATAAATGCAATCACTGGCCCTACGAACCAACACCCAAATTAAATTTTTTTATTTTTTTTGGGTGGGCCCGCCCATAGTTCACAAGCTTCAAGCGGGTGGGCCCGCCCATAATTTACAAGCTTCAAGCTGTCAAGAAAATTATTTAGTTGACAGTATACCTGGGATAATATAGGATGTATTTAGAAAGCGAGGATATATGGAACTAAAAGATAATACGAAAAAAACTGAAGAGCGTAAGAACAGGTTCAATGGTGAGTCTGTTATGCTTACAGCTGAGGAAGCGCGGAGACATGATAATATTTTTATCAATGAGCTTGCAGCTACGATGGAGGACAAAACAGCCGGCATCGATGGCACATCTAAAAAATGGGACCAGGTCCGTAAGGATATAAACTGGTTCAGGCAGCACAACGCTGACGCTTACATGGTGTTACTTGACTAGTCCGGAGCAGGGCCCGCAAGGGCCCTGCTCCACTGGGGTGGGCCCTCCCGTAAAGGTCCAAGCTTCAAGCCCTCAAGCTCCCAAGCTTGACAGGCTACAAGCTCTATGTTATAAGATTTTATAGGAGATAATTATGTTAAAAAAAGAAGCAAGAGAAATAACAGGCGGCCTGAGTAAGCCGTCGAAGATGCCAGGACCAGCGCACAACCTGCCGGCGGCAGCGTGCAAGACTGGCGCGAAGCTGGTGAAGGTCCCGGGCTCAGTGTGCGCGGGCTGTTACGCCCTGAAGGGGCGCTATCGATTTAATAATGTACAGCAGGCCTTGCAGCGTAGACTCAAGGCGCTTGAAGATCCGCGCTGGGTCGAGTCGATGGTAACACTGATCAAGGACCAGGACTGGTTCAGGTGGCATGACAGCGGCGACATCCAATCGATGGAGCACCTTAATAATATATTTCTAGTGTGCAAGCGTACAAGCTCAACCAGACACTGGATGCCAACTCGTGAAGCGCAATTTCTAAAAAATTTAGATCCGGCCACAGTTCCGACAAATTTAATTATTAGAATGAGTTCACACATGATTGATCAGGGACCAGTTAAACAATGGCCCTGGACGAGTACTGTCACCAGCGGAAGCGGCAGGACGTGCCCGGCGCCTGAACAGGGCAACGAGTGCGGCAGCTGCAGAGCATGCTGGGATAGGTCCACACCTAACGTGTGTTACGGTAAACATTAATGCACGAATTTAAACACCCAAACTATTACGCTGCGCTCAGGAAGCAGGCGCGCAAGCTTACAAGCTCTCAAGCTGGAGGCGACAAGCCTCCCATCCCTGAGCCAAAGGCTCAAGCTTCAAGCCAGAGTTCACAAGCTCCAGGATCTGATAACCAGGGTACAAGCGCACAAGCCCACGGTCCAGGGTGCAAGCAACGAGGATAAAAGTATTTTTAGAATGTTTCACGTGAAAGGCTATCTGGTGAGGAGAAAAGCGTATTTTGTTACCCGATGTTACCTTCAGCTCCAATGTAAAAAAGTGCCCGTAAGAAGTATAACCCAATAAATCGGGAGTCCCCAATAAGCTACGGTTTTCCAACCTATTCCATGAAATGTTTCTAACTTTTTTCTTAAGTTCACTGTATAATTTAGCCTCTGGTTTCAAGTGGGTAACCTCAGCTAATTATAGTTTGCCAATTATCTTTGACATCTTCCATGTACCACCAAGTTTAACACCTTTTAAATTTAAAATGTGGGTGTCTCTATCACCAATCATTCTAGATTCCAACAACTGAATTACTGAAAGGTCTAATTTTTCTCCGTTAGGCATTTCAAGTTGGACTCTGGCATTTTGTGCAGCTGGTGACACTAAGAATTTGTCTAAATATTGTCTTAATTCTTTCGCTTTCATAAGTCTTGTATATATCCCATAAACATATATATTGCAACTATGAGTCAAGATATTGTTGAAAAGAAGGCACAGCCCGTTACAGATCTAACTGAGATGCAGAGAAGATTTTGTGACTATTTAATATTCAATGAAGGTAGAACTACCCATCAAGATGCTGCTTTGCATGCTGGATACAGTCCTAAAAGAGCGGCCGTAGAGGCATCTGAATTATTAAGAAACCCAAAAATTCAAACCTACATAGCTAAAAGATCCGCTGATGTTAATAGATCGTTTGCTGTGACCAAACACAACTATGTTAAAAGACAACAGGTGTTATCTCAAAGACTTGTTGATGATAATAAAATTAAAGATGCATCAGTGTATGAAACATTAATTGGTAAAGCTACAGGACAATTTAGTGAAACTAATTACAATGTAAATATTAATGCAACAGATATTAAAGAACGAGAAGATGAAATTAAAAGACTCAAAGAGTTAAACGAAAAAAGAATCACAGATACAAAACTTCTTAAAGAGTAACCTTTTCCATTTTAGATATACACCCTCTTGGAAATACATTACGATCTGAAAACAACTCATCACCCTCTTCATAACTAGCAAACGTCCTAATATTTTTTTTATCTTTGTTAAGTAGATAAGCATGTGTAACCATAACAGATGGCATAAAACCTTCTGCTGTATGTAAGTCTGCGTGCCCGCTATCACCCGTAATATCCAGCCATGTAATTTTATAAAAGTAATATCTTTTCTTTTTGATTACAACTGATTTATATTTAGACTTCTTTGCTCTTTTCATAGTGTACCCCTTTTAACATATGAAAAAATAAAAAACAAAATTCATGTGCGCGACCCCCTATACTGTTGCAATTCCTAGCTTTTTTAACAATTGTACCAATTGTACCTCATTGTACCAAGGGGTCTTGGTACAAATTTGAGCAATTAACCGTTGGTATATAACACTTTTTTAAATTGTACCTATTGTACCTAGGTTTTAAAAAAAATAAAAAAAATTTTTTTATTTTATAGAGAAAAATCATATACAATTGTAAAATTGACCTATTCTCCCTGTATTTACTCATCTTTTTGACCTAAAATTGTACCTGAAGGCCCTTTTTTCTCTGGTACAATTGGTACAATTTTATAATATTCGTCTACTCTACGTAAAAATTCGTGCATATACCCCTGAAATTCTTCATCATGCACCTCAAACTTTTGAAAAAAACAGTCTTTGCTGCACATTAAAATGATTCCAGACTGTATCTTCGTGTCATATACTTGGTTATGGGCCATTGCATACGCCGCCAGCTGAGTAAAGTAGTCATCAATCCATTCTCTTTGTTTCGGTTTATTGGTTTGCTTGAAGTCAATGATGGCCGGTTTACCTGCATACATTCCTACAACGTCGGTTGCTCCTGCATACAGTCCAGGATAATACAGTGTCACCTCACTACCCCACACTTCTCCCAGGTCCCCGAGTCCTTTTTCTATAACCACATTAGCCATTCGTTCTGCTTCACGGCCAATTGATGTTAAGTCCAAATGATTCTCTCCAAGAATATAGCCTTCTAAATACGTGTGCATTGCCGTGCCTCTCATGGCACTCACGTCACGAATCCGGTCTGCTTGCTGGGTACCTACCCGCTTCTTCCACTCTTCTAATTTATTTTTCTTCTCGGGACTTTGTGTCGCAGATAGTATAGTCGTTACACTCGGTAGCTTCTGACCTGTTATCTCGTAATGTCTTTTACCTTCTACCGATGATCTAATCGATGCAGGATATTCAAATTTTTTATTCCATTTCATAAGTATCTTTCTACATATTCTTTTATAAGTTTATACCAAAGCTTTTTATATTTAGGATCTTTAGTTTTGTTGTATATAATAGCTACCTTATCTATCTCTTCCATGTTTCCTGTACCCCGTTCCCTGTTTCCTGTCACCCCAACGTTTCTGCCAGGACCAGACATTTAGTTTACTACTGTACTTTTCCAGGAGACTTATTCCATAGTCGGTACCAATCAAGGTCCACAACTTCAGCATCTCCTTCCAATTTCTGTGTCGCATAATGTTCTATAACTTGTTGTATTTTAGGTAGTTTCGTGTGTGCATACGGCCATAATAATCTACAAACATAGTACGCATCTCTGAATGTACATCGCCATCGGTATTGTTTCAAGTATTTAGTACCATCAACTCTTAAACCTTTTCTAGGTTTATCATTTAAAGTACCAACACCCAACACTTCATGGACCCACATCAAAACAGATTGATCTGTCATGGTTATCTCCATCGATAGTCTTAAACTATTCGAGATTCGATAACCTTTACCTTTGTGTTTCTTTTTCTTCTCGGGTCCACGCTTAAAATGTATAGACCCTTCACCATCAAATAGTCCTGCGATATACGCAATATCTTCAGAGCTAATCATTAGCTAGTCTTTTCTCATATGGAGCACTGTCTCTAAGTCTATTTCTAAACTTTTCAACTTCGTCCTCCTTCCATGCAGTTGCTTCTTTTAATTCAGATTCTAACTTTTTAATCTGAGCGCCTGCACGTTTACAAGTGTCTTGTAAGAATTTAATTTTACCTTCAAGAAGTTCTTGATTTTCTTTTAAACTCTTAATTTGACTTTCTTTGTTTATCAGCATCTTCGTTATCCTCCTTTATTTCACCTTGAGAGTTGCACATACTACACTGCACAACAATTTGTTGTTCTTTACTTGGCCACGCTACTTCCTTAACTACTTTTATATATCCGTTACCTTTGCAACGTGGGCAAATTTTAGTTTTTTTCGAGCTTTCCATTTAGTCTTTTAGCTTTCTCGTTTACTAATAATGTTATTGTTTGAGAACGACTTATAGTCATTTCAGGAATCATAACTTTCCTTATTTTATCTATCTTATTATATGTATCCTTTGGTAGTGATACATTTTTATATTTGCTTATATCAGTCATAAACTTTATACTCCTTTCTTAGATTTAAGATATAGGATTTATCTCATAATTTACAATAGGTGTCAATGAAAATATTATTAAGTTTAGTTATATGCTCGCAAGTTGCGGGTACTTGTCTGCAGCCATTTGAATGGCCGGAAAGATTCAACACACAATACGATTGTTTAATGTTTGGTTATCAACAGTCTATTGTAAAAATGCAAGACATAGGTGCAGAAAATGTAAACAAATATAATATGTTTATAAAATTTTATTGCACTCCAGAACAAACTATTTCATATCAACCCTCCTAGTTTCCGTGCACGTACTCCTAGGAGAGCAAAGGCTCCACACCTAACCTCATTTTATTGCGAGGATCAACGGTTGTCGTACAGAGGCTAGCGCGAGGCATTACATGGACGCAGGTCCTTTTCATCATCGTTTATCTACACATACAACCGATAAAGTTTCCACTTCCATCGTTCATAATATGCAGATTTAATTCATCTACATAACCAGTTAGTTTTAATCTAAGTATGTCACAAAGATCAAAACAATCTACTTCACTCGTTATTGCAATACCTTCTAACAATTTTTTTGTTACTGGTATCAACTGGTACAAACCATCATTTAGTATGATTAGTTCCATTACTTTAATTCAGATAACTGTCCACCTGCTCGTGTACCCCACTCAACAATCTTTTTTATTCCTGGTGCAGATACTTGTATATCTACTCCATAAGGTCTCCATGCTTTTTTCATTAGATTAATTTCTAATAAAAGATTGGTCCACTGTTTCTGATTAATACCTTTCGGTGTTATTGTTATTATTTTTTCTTTCATAAAACCAATATAGGATTTTATATTAGTTTGTCAACCCTTTCCTTGGCCCTTGTATCTCGTCTGTTTTTGCTGTCTCTTTTCGTTTTTATTTTTATTTTTTTTGTGCTGACGTGCACCTCTTTTTTTAGGTTTATCCCTTGTCTCAAATGATTTAAACTTTCTCGCCATCTTTCCATTCTTTCACGTAAGGGTCCGCATCTTTTGGTTTTATGATGTGAGGTAGATAAGTTATCTTACCATTGACGTGTTGCTCTAAATCAGAACCACAATTTAAACATCTGTAAATTTCATTAGAGAGTCCTACCAACATAGTAATCTCATCACATGTTGGACATTTACCATTTACAATCTCTGCAGATACTTTCATTACTCTAATATTAACTTCTTTATCGACAAAGATCCATCAATATTTTTTTCTAATTCTGCTTTTGATTTAATACATTGATATTTTATATGTGATTTAGATGAACGTTTCGCGACACGCTTGCCTTTGAGACAATCTGACATTGTTGGCTGGATACGTGCTTCCTTAATTTCTCCGTGTACAATCATAAGTAAAGCTACAATCAATTCTGTCATACTGTTT
>Ga0208134_1002204_pt1 | contig 10654 bp, 23 predicted proteins | sample VirMetDEL_Mar_31_FD_184515 | JGI IMG/M metagenome (GOLD analysis project Ga0208134, IMG submission 184515) | Aqueous microbial communities from the Delaware River and Bay under freshwater to marine salinity gradient to study organic matter... | ecosystem: Environmental > Aquatic > Marine >...
TGATTGGGAGTATGCTCAGAGATTAGGATATGACTGATCACACTAAAATAGAGATCAAGTTAGGTAAGATACCTAGTCTTAATAAATTCTACTCCTCACCACATTGGACATTTAGATCCAGAGAGAAGACTAAGTGGAAGGAGATCATTACTGATCAGTTAGATTATGACTTTCAGTTTGAGTATTGTGTAATTACTGCAAAGGTCAATTACAGATACGATCTAGATAATTGCATTATGGCTATCAAGTTTACTCAGGATGCATTGGTAGATGCAGGAATGATAGCAGATGATAATAAGAAGTTCATCAAGTCAGTCAGGATAGAACCTGCTACTGATATCCCTAAGGATTCATCAGTGATCCAGATAGAGGGAAAAATAATCAACAAATAATTTTCATATCTCAAAATCCTTTTCTAAGTTTGACCTATTAATCAAAACTAAAAGAGATGGAAAGAGAGAACTTTTATCAGATCATTGATGATCTAGAAGCCTTCGCAGAGAAGATAGGAAGCGAATGGATGAAGGAAAGACTAGCGATGCTAGAGGTACAGATAATTAATCAATCAACTAAATAATCATGAAGAAAGCAAAAGTTGTAGCGGTAAATCCGCAAGGGGACTATCAGTTAAAGGATGGAAGAACTTTATATAAGTTCGCTTTAACATTTGATAATGGAGATACAGGAGAATACTCTTCAGTTAAACCAGATCAGACTAAGTTCGTAGTAGGTCAGGAAGCAGAGTATGAATTGAATGCTACTCAGTATGGTAATCGCATCAAGCCTGTTTACTCACAAGGTGGTGGATTCTCTGGAGGAGGATATTCATCAGGTGGTTACTCATCAGGATCTGATGACAAGCAGAGAATGATTGTTAAGCAATCCTGCCTTAAAGCAGCAGTTGACCTTCTAAAAGATAAAGGTGCTAAGAGTACAGATGTTCTAAAGGTAGCTGACTCTTTTGTGAGTTGGGTAATGGAAGAAGATAAGAAGGAGACTTCATATGATAATCACTTCTCTTCTAGAGAAGAAAAGATACAAGTAGCGAATGCTATTGTAAATGGTCAAGATGATGACTTACCATTTTAATTTAGGGGAGGCTTAGACCTCCCTACTTTTATTAATTCTAAAACCAATGCTCATGCAAGTTAAAGAAACAAAGAATTACGAAATGTTTAATCAAGTTCAGGGGAACAGAACAAAGAATCAACTCCACTTGAATAGATTAAAGGAATCAATGGAAGAATACTTATTAGTATCTCCGATCATTGTTAATCAAGAATATGAAGTGATTGATGGTCAGCATCGCCTTCATGTAAGTAAAGAATTAGGATTACCTGTTAGGTATATTAAGGTTGATGGATATGGATTAGATGAAGTTCATAGATATAATCAGAATTCTAAGAATTGGAAGATAGAAGAGTTTGTTGATGGATATGCTTCTATGGGGTATAAGGACTATCAGTATCTTCAGCAGTTCTCAGAGGATAAAGGAATCGGTATCAGCATTTCTACATCTTTACTTACTACAAATAATGGTAGACAATACCAGAAGATTAAGGAGGGTACTTGGAAGATCACAAATAAGGAGAAGGCAAATGTGATAGCAGATTGGATCAGTATCATAAATCAGTATTATGATGGAGCAGGAAGAAAGACTTTTGCTTTAGCTTTATCTCAGTTATATGACAATGAGAATTTTGAATTCAGTCATTTCATATCTAAGATGAATCTCCAACCTAATTCTATAGTACACTGCGCTAATGTCAGTCAGTATTTAGCATTAATTGAATCTATTTATAATTACCATAGTCGCAATAAAGTGAACCTCCGATTCTAGTTGATTGGTGTTAGGTAGAGAGGGGTAGAAATACTCCTCTTTTTTTTTCTCAGGATCTGAGATATTAAAAATATAGTGTTAATTTAGAGGGATGATTCATAAACACATAATACAATCAAATAAGACTCTACGCTATCTGGAGAGAGCGAGAGAGGGTAAGATACAAGAGGCATCAAGATTCGGTGCAGTAGAGATAGATGATTACTTAAGATTCAAGAAGGGAAATTTCATAGTAGTAACAGGACACGCTAATGTTGGGAAGACTCACACGATGACTTACCTACAAATGCTACACACCTTAGAGAATGGTACGAAGTGGCTAATCTACTCCTCAGAGAATGAGGTGCAGTCCTTACAACGCAAGTTAATAGAGTTCCTCGCAGGGAAGCCAATCAATCAGATAGATGAGCAGACCTTCTGGAGACACCATAGTTTTGTAGAGGGACATTGGGCATTCCTAGATTCAGAGTTGATAGTTGATGCTTTTGAATTGTTAGAGATCGCAAGAGAGATATATGATGCTTGGGAATTTCAGGGTATGATGATAGATCCTTATAACTCGCTTACGATAAGAAAAGCCGATCTGAAAGGAGTCTCAACGCACGAGTATCATTATGAGGTAACGAGCCACATAAGAAAGTTCTGTAAGGAATATGGTGTTACTACGATCCTGAATACGCATCCTGCTACACAGGCACTAAGACAAGTTCATAAAGGATCTCATGAATATGCGAATCACACGATGCCTCCTATGGCGAGTGATGTTGAAGGCGGTGGTAAGTTCGTGAATCGCTCTGATGAATTCTTTGTGATCCATAGGTACACGCAGCATCCTCAGGATTGGATCTTCACAGATATTCATGTAAGGAAAGTAAAGGAGTTAGAATCTGGAGGTAGACCGACTCCTTTAGATTTACCGATCAGGATGGAATCAACAAAGGGTAATTGTGGGTTCCGAATAAATGGAATAAATTTGGTAACTAAAGAAAGAGAAATAGATGGATCTCCATTTTGAGGGTAATAGGCTATACTATATGGAAAAGGAATCAGAGTTGTATAGGGCTCTGGACCACCTAAGCAAAGAGTTGAGTGATCAGAAGACTATGACTAAGGAGGATATGTGGGAAGTATTCCAGATACTCGCTGATTCAGCAGCAGTCTATAGACACATCACAGATTACTTTACGACTCTAGATAAACTGATCCTAGATGCTAGGATTGAGAATGGGAAATTGAAGCAGGAGATGTATGATCTGAAGAAAGAGAATCATAGATTGAGTGAGATGGTAGATAGAGAAATGGATAAATTTTAAAATATGAAAACACTTAATAGCTTATCTGGAGGTAAGACATCAAGTTATATCGCAGCGAACTATCCTGCGGACTATGATGTATTCTCTTTAGTAAGAATAGAGGATCAGAACTGCAAGTTCCCTGATGAGAAGATTCGTAAGGAGGTAGAGGATAGAATCCAAGCACCATTCATAGGAACGGCAGAAGATGATACTATCATATACACTATGCTTGACCTTGAGCAATACATCGGTAGACCTATTACTTGGGTTACAGGGAAAACCTTTGACCAGATCACCACAAGAAAAGACAAGGTGTATCTGCCTAATAAGGTTCAACGATTCTGTACTATTGAGATGAAGATAGAACCTATGTTCTATTGGTGGGCAGAAAACATAGGAGAGCCTGTAGAAACTCGTATAGGCTTTAGAGCAAATGAAATGCGTAGAGCAAAGAATATGCTTGAGCGTTGTAACGAGGATGGTCTTACAGAGTTTAAAGCAACATTTGAGAAGCACCCAAGCGGTAGAAACAAATGGGAGAATGTTCCCTATCAAAAACCTGCATTCCCTTTGATTGAAGCAGGGTTGTTTAAAGACACGATTGAGCAGTATTGGAAAGACAAGCCTGTACGCTTTGCTTGGATGAACAACTGCGTAGGTTGTTTCCATAAAAACCCAATGCTACTAAAGAAGATGTGGGAGAAGCATCCTAACAAGTTAGAGTGGTTTGCGAAGCGTGAACGAGAAAGTATAAACGGAGCAACATGGCGCAGCGACATTACCTATGATGAGGTTAAGGCTTGGAACTCTCAGTTTGAACTATTTGATGAAGACTTCAACGAATGTGATAGTGGATATTGTGGACTTTAAGAGAAAGATGAATGATGGTCAGAGGTTTGAGATCAGTGGTATGGAGTTCATATGTATGGAGACTCACGCTTATTTTCAAACTAGGTTAGATGATGAGGAATCAGATATTGATGTAGGATCTAGCTATTACATAGTCAGGAACACATCAACAGGGAGACTACACAGGATCCCATTTCAAAAGATAATAGATAAAGAGAAAGAGATAACATGGAAGATTTAAGTAGAGTATTGAAGGAGTATTATGAAACGATTGGAATCATTCCAAGAAATACCAGAGAACTAGATCAGGTATATGCAAGATCAGCAATGATGGTTTCTATGAGAAAGTATATGACCTTACATCAGATCGGCAGGATCTTCGGTAAGAATCACGCTACTATTCATCACGCAGTAAAGAATCACGAGCAGAATCATAATTGGAGTGAGATGTATAGATACTATCATTCTATAGCTAATGAGATCCTGTTAGAATGTCCTATTAAGAGCATTCAGAGTGATAATAAATTACAGGCTCAGTTCACTAGACAGAAGATGAGAATCGTAGAACTAGAGTATGAGGTTGAGAAATTAACACACAAGTGTCAAGAATTGCGTGATAATTGCAGTATATTACAGAAATTAAATAAGCAGTTACAGAATGCAGATTGAGTTTAGCCCTATTTATGGATTGATGTTTGGAATGAATTATGCTTACTATCCTGAAATGGAAGAGCAGAATGCTATGCATCTGATCCAGATAGGGCTAGGTTTAGTCATCGTACAAATAGCATGGGAAGAATAGAAACATTCTACAGGAAGAATTTCAAAAGACTAACAGGATTCATTAAGGAATATACTGATGGTTCTTATGAGGTTGCATCTGATATAGTTCAGATGGTGTTTCTACGACTATTAGAATTAGAAGGTGAAGGGAGAACCAACTTTTATGAGGAGGACTCCCTTAACTTTTTTTATGTCTATAGATCCTGTATCAATACGGCTCTGAAATATCAGAGAGCAAAGAAGAAGATCAACAAGGTTTCTCTAGAGGATATTGATGTGGAGGATTATGAACCATATCCAGAGGAGAAAGCAGCACTTGAGAAACTCATCACTATTATGGAGGATGAGATGAAGGAACTGCATTGGTATGATGAGAAGATGATCAAGATTCATATGGATGGAACGAGTATGAATCAGATCCATAGAGATACAGATATAGGACTAACATCAATTAAGAATACGATCAAGAATGGAAAAGCAAGAATCCACGACAGGCTCAGAGAAGATTGGGAAGACTTCGGAAATGGAGACTACGACAAGATCTAAGAAGAGAGGTAGACCAAAGGGAAGTAAGAACAAGCCCAAAGGTCTAGGAGATAGCATTGAGAAGTTCACAGAGGCTACAGGAATTAAGGCAGTAGTGAAAGCTATAGCAGGAGATGATTGTGGGTGTGATGATCGCAGAGATGTATTGAATAAGTTGTTTCCTTATAAGAAGGTTCAACCTGAATGCTTAGAGCCAGAGGAGATAGAATATCTATCTACAGGGGTATTAAGAAAGAGAACACTCAAGTATGAGGATCGTAAGCAGATAGCTACTATTCATGCTAGAGTATTTAATCATAAGTTTGATATCCCCTGTACTTGTAGTCCTAAGATCTGGATGCAATGGATGAGAGAACTCCAAGAACTGCTAGATGCAACTAAGGAAGTATCTTAAGGAAGGGAGAAATCTTAGTGATGACCGAACTGCTATTTGTGTTGATGTAGGCAAATCAGGAGAAGCATTATTCAAGGAACTGACAGGAGCGCATAAATCCTCACTCGCTGATGATAAGAAGCATATAGACTTCTATTGGGGAGATATGAAGGTAGATGTCAAAGGATTGAAGAAGATGCATCATTCAGGATATATCCTTCTGGAGTTTATCAATGTCTGGGGAGGTCATGGATGGTGCAGTAGAAAGAGTAAGGCTGAATACATAGCCTTTCAGTTTCCTGATGCCTTCTATATATTCAGAAAGAATCACCTTAGGAGGAGAGCATTGGACTTATGTGAGGAGTTTGATAGATCAAAGATCCTGAGGAAGAATTGGATCAAGTATGAGGAAGGTAAGTATAAATGGATAGGTAGATATAATGCTCAGGATGTGTTCACTTATCTAAAGATGGAAGATGTAGAGGATCTGATCTTTGAGATCCTACCATATAAAATAAAAGAGGGATGATATTAGTATTATTTGGAATAGGATTGGGCATAGCCCTGAATCAAGTTAGATCACTCCAGAAGAGAGTTGATGACCTAGAGGAGTTCATTGGAGAAACTTTTTTTAAGGATGATGAAAAATAATTATTAAAATTCATTGTCAATTAAAATATCTTTCTTAGATTTGAATATCATTAAAAGAGAGATAGATATGAAAATTCAAGCAAAAGATTTAAAAGTAGGAGATGTATTTAGTGCACAAGGAAAGTCAAATGCAACAATAACGGCACTAGATGAAAAGTTCTTAAAGAATGGAAAGAGAATGGTTAAGATTACTGCTCAAGTGCCTAACACTAAAGAAGAAGTTAGATTATATGGCCAACCAGAAGGCGGTAGCTGGACTGCTTACTTAGATATAAAAGAAGACACAAAGGTTTTAGTAAAATAAATAATCAAGGGAGGGGGAAACCCCTCCTTCATTTAATAAAGAGAGATGAAAAAGATTGATTGGAACAAAGTAGCAGTAGTTGCATTCTTGCAGACTATGGTTATTCTAGGAATGATTGCTATGATAGCAGTATATGAATTAGTAGAAATCTTAACCTGTTACTCATGTTAATGCTAGATGGAGTTGATTATGATCAGCAGTGGCTGATTGATAAAGCGAGAGGTGATGAATTCTATTATGGAGTTCTAAACAAATTAGCATTATCCTCTTCAAGTTGTAAGATGCTATTAGATAGTCCTAAGACATTCTATAATGTCCAGAAGTATGGATCAGCAGAATCAAGTCCTGCTCTTCTAATGGGGAGGGTGATTCATGTGATGATCCTAGAGCCTGAGAATTTTGATGATATCTTTCAGGTGGTAGATGTTGCTTCTAAGAATACTAAAGCATTTAAGGATGCTCAGTTAGATAATCCTAAGACTTGTATCACGAGAAAGGATAAGGAAGCAGGAGAGCGTATGGCTGATGCTTTTAATAGGAATGAATTAGCATTGAGTTATCTATCAGGATCTGAGACAGAAGTACCGATGATTGATAATGTAGGAGGCTTTCCATTTAGAGGGAAGGCAGATATCCAGAGAGGAGGAGAGATCATTGATCTCAAGACTACTACAGATCTCAAGGCATTCAGATATTCAGCAGATAAGTATGGATATGATCTACAATGCTATATCTACTGCAATCTATTTAAGACCTCATATAAGGACTTCACATTTATAGTTCTGGATAAGTCATCTACTGATATAGGAATCTATGATGTATCAGAGGAGTTCTATAAGAGAGGAGAACACAAGTTCAACAGAGCGATCAGTCTTTACAGAGACTTCTTCGTAAGAGGTCAGGATCTAGACACCTATACAATTACAGGAACATTGTGAAAAAGCACACTAAGATCTATATGAAGCACTTCAACTATGTTCTGGATGATTTCATTCCCTGTGAGATCTGTGGAGGTAGAGCGGTGGATATTCATCATATAGAGAATAGAGGATCAGGAGGTGCTAAAGACAAAGACAGAATAGAGAATCTAATGGCTCTATGTAGAGCAGACCATATTAAGTATGGAGATGTTCCTGATAGAGTTGAATGGTTAAAGCAAATACATAATAGATTGATATGAACAAGATGAATCAATTCCTACGCATTGCAAATGCGAGACTGAAGAAGGTATACCCTAACAAGATCCAGAGAAGGGCTTGGGTAGCGAAGATGTGGGCAAGGTATTGTGAGCGCAAATCATCACAACGATGAATCATAAATTGTCACAAAATAAGGGTAAAATTGTACAATATGGTACACAAAACAAGGGTAAAATGACAAATAGAGAGATACTACTTGAGATGTACGAGAAACTTTGGAACGCTGACAAGGATAAGTTTACTTGGAATGTGATACTGAAGGATACGCTTGAGAAAATAGAAACCAATAATGATACAAACCAATAGGGTTTTGTGTATTTAATGTAACCTTTAACACCAAAGAGAAATGAAAACACCAATGCAAGAGTTGATTTCTGTAATCAGAAAGAGACAAGAAGATGAAGATGTGCAACCATTTATGTGGCTTGAACAGATAGTGGAGTTAGCAGAATCAATGCTTGAGAAAGAGAAAGAGGTGATGGAGTCTGCTTGGCAAGATGGTATGTATGAATGTGACGGAGACGGAACATTTGAAGATTTCTACAAAACCTTTAACACCAAAGAGAGATGAAAACACCAATGCAAGAGTTGATTGAGCAAATGTGGGAAATAGCCAAGTACGGAGACTCTTACGAGGTTGCTCCGTGTATTGAGGCAGCAGAATCAATGCTTGAGAAAGAGAAAGAAACCATCCGCAACGCATTCAGCGATGCACAACACGGAGCAGTTGAATCAAGATGGACTGCTGAAGAATACTTTGAAGAAACCTTTAACACCAAAGAGAGATGAGAGACATAATAGCATTATGCAACCGAGACAAAGAAGATAACGGAATAGAAAATGACTGAGTTTGAATTATTCAAGGAAGGAGTAAAGCTAATGGCTTTATATCAGGTAACTCTAGAGCAGATGGATCTGATGAAGGGAACACCTATCTACTCGCAGAGGGTAAAGCAGCAGATGAATACCCTAGAGCGATCTATTGAGATGATGATCAGAGAGCCTATGAGTAAGTTAGATCAGACAGATGAGATGATGATGAATGATATCCAGAACAAGGTAGATATGATTCTAGATTTATCTCTGGAGGAGATAGCACAACTCAAGGCAGTGATTGAAAAATCAAGAGATGAGTAAATCTAGCCTCATCCTAGTCAATAGAAATAACTATCATAAACTTCTAGAGATCTTAATACAATTAGATAGAAGAGGCAAACTTGCTCCCCATGAGAGGGAGTTTTTGCGTAACTTAGTTGATTATTAATGGGTTCTATAATTATGGAAAGAGTAGATATTAAGCAGGTAAGATCAAATCCTGATAACCCTAGATTCATTAAGGGCAATAAATTTGAGAAGTTAGTAAAGAGCATCAAGGAGTTTCCTCAGATGTTAGATCTAAGACCTATAGTAGTGAATCAGGATATGATTGTGCTAGGAGGGAATATGAGATTGAAGGCTTGTGAGGAAGCAGGACTCAAGGAAGTACCTATCATCTTTGCAGATAACCTTACTCCAGAACAGGAGAAAGAATTCATCATTAAGGATAACTCCTCATTCGGTGAATGGGATTGGGATCTTCTAGCTAATGAATGGAACACTGATGAGTTAGCTGATTGGGGACTAGACATTCCTAACTTTGATCTAGAAGAACCTATTGATGAAACACCAGAAAAGGAAGAGAAACTCCTGATCAATGTAAGATGTGAGAATGAACAATCTCAAGAGTCTCTATATCAGTATCTTATTAAAGCAGGATACGATGCATCTAAAAAGTAACTATGGACAAAACTGAACAACATAAAAAGGCAATGCTAGAAGCCTTAGAGAAATCTCTAGGAGTAGTAACCTCAGCCTGTAAGAGTGTAGGTATAGGAAGGACTACTCATTACTTATGGATGGATAATGATCCAGAGTATAGGAGAGCAGTTCAGGATGTTGAGAATGTTGCTATAGACTTTGCTGAATCACAATTACATCAACAGATCAAGGGAGGGAATCCTACCTCTACAATCTTCTATCTAAAGACAAAGGGTAAGAAGAGAGGATATGTGGAGAGACAGGAGATAGCCCATGAAGGGCTGAAGACCTTTGAGATAGAGGAAGTGGATGAGCAAGATCCGAGTTAATAAAGTCTACGGACACCTAAAGAGATCAGATAAGAAGATCATAGTAGAGCAGGGCGGTACTCGTTCTGGAAAGACCTACAACATTCTCCTATGGATCATCTTTCATTATTGTGGGAAGAATGTAGGTAAGACTATTACAATCGCTAGAAAGACCTTCCCTGCAGTTAGATCCTCAGTCATGAGGGACTTCTTAGATATCCTAAAAGGATCAGATCTCTATAGAGAGGAGAATCATAACAAATCCAATTCAGAATACATACTTAATGGGAATCTGGTAGAGTTCATATCTATGGATCAGCCTCAGAAGATCAGAGGTAGAAAGAGAGATCTAGCCTTCTTGAATGAGGCTAATGAATTGACCTTTGAGGATTGGCAGCAAATCGTGTTCCGTACTAATGGCAGGATCATTCTGGATTACAATCCTTCAGATACTTTCCATTGGATTTATGATAGGGTAATACCAAGAGATGATGCAGCATTCTATCAAACCACCTACAGAGACAATCCATTCCTAGATCAGACTATCATAGATGAGATAGAGCGACTAAAGGAAACGGATGAACATTATTGGAGAGTCTATGGATTAGGGGAGAGAGGAACAAACAGAGCGCAAGTATTCCAATTCACCACTATCCAACAGATTCCTGAAACTGCTAAGTTTCTATCCTATGGGCTTGATTTTGGATTC
>Ga0208134_1002208_pt1 | contig 10643 bp, 22 predicted proteins | sample VirMetDEL_Mar_31_FD_184515 | JGI IMG/M metagenome (GOLD analysis project Ga0208134, IMG submission 184515) | Aqueous microbial communities from the Delaware River and Bay under freshwater to marine salinity gradient to study organic matter... | ecosystem: Environmental > Aquatic > Marine >...
CAATAGTCTCGCCAATCGTTATTGGGTTATCTGAATCTATGCCGTTGATAGTGATGCTTACAGCAGCTCTACCGTTACTTAGCTTATCCTTCTCAAAGTAGGACAATGGCATAATTCTATCAACAATCAACTTCCAAGCAGCAGATTGGTTCTTGTGGTCGTCGTCTAACGCAGCATTAAAGATTGAGTCCATTACTTCGCGACTCTTAGGACTAGCTAACATCCTAGCTTTGTACTCTTCAATCGCTGAAGCGTCACCTTTGGGACGACCTACTTTACCTCTATTACCTTTTTTTAACGCAGTAACTTTACTCTTCTTAGGTCTACCGCGCTTTGGCTTCTCAATATTGGCTACGTCAGTGTCTATATCACTCATTAAACAATATCCTTTAAATGCTTAGTCGCTTTATCAACTAAATAGATTAAAGAGATAACTGCTGCTGTAACCAAAATAATAATAATAAATGTCAACATATGTTTTGTCCTCATTAGGAACATAATAAAGAGTACAATAGGAGGTAACGACAGTTGACTCTATAGAGTGTACTCGTAAACAGGGTTGTTTTATACCATACTTTTTAGCAAATGTCAAGCATTATTTACAGTAATGTCTATATAGATGACGGTGCGGATTTATCATTATTAACTAGTCTCCGCAGCCGCCGCTGTTTCCTCAATTAATACAGCAACATAGCACAGGGTTGACTATGGAGCCTTTCTTGCTATTTTATTAGTTAAATTGCACTATTTTGTGTCTAGGTGGCTACCATTATAATTAGCAGAGCAGCGATATGCACCCCCGCCTCAATTGACGACCCCGCCTAAGTTGGCACGATTCTTGCATCAGAGCTGCGCAGTCAGAGTTGGCACGATTGTTGCATGGCAGTCAGCACCGTCAGACTTGGCATGGTTGTTGCATAGACAGGGTTGGCACGATTGTTGCATCAATGCCTCAGCCTAGATAATAAAGTCATTGCTTTACTATGTTGGCAGGGTTGACAAGTGTGTATGGCTGTGCGCGTGCCTATATAGACAACCAAGGCAACCAAGGCAACCAAGACATTGGCATGATGATTGCATAGGCTAACAAGCTACAAGCAAGGTCTGTGCCAACTGTACAGATAGGGTTAGCAGCTCCACAGAGGCTGTCTAAGCAACGCTACAGTTACCCTATAAGATTGGGTTGCCTATGGTGCTATCGTGGCGTCAGCGCGAAAAACGATCAAAAGCCACAATTTAGGTGCTTATTAGATGTTCTAATGAATAGGTAAATTAATTGTTAAATAGGGTTGTACATTAAAAATTAGTTGTGCCTATAATAACCCTACGCCAGACGCACCCACTGGAATAGACATACAACAAAGGGTGCTGCAACGTGAGGCGCGACACATTGGTCACACGTAGCGAGGTAGCAGTAAGTAGCCACGGCAACGCTTACAGATGCAAACGGTCACCGCCTCGCCCATGTCTAGCAAGACACGTTGTAGGTTCACGCTGTGAGCCATTAACGATGCATCGGAGCTGCCGTGGCAGTGTGGAGGAGAGTCGTTAGTGGAGAGGTCACAGTAAGACACACTGAACCCCTTAAGAGAGTCTCACAGACTAGCGAGAATGCCGTAAGGTTGTCGTAAGTTAGTCACTGAAACTACAGCGCGTAGCGTTGACTCTAGGCGGTTCGGTTGTGTCTACCTTAGATAGCATCTACAAGGTGTTATGTAAGGTAGACATATAAGGAGCTACATAATGAAAAGCATCACACGCATTAAACGGCACGTCATGACCTATGAAGACTGTGTTCACGTTGGGCGCAAGCATCATAAAGACACCAACTTTTGCAGCGTTATTGCAATGGCTGTGGGTTGTGAGATTGCATTCAGTCGCGCACGTGCAATCATGGCAAAACATATAGCAAGGCAGAACAAGCGCGGCACTCAATCAAGGCACGCTTTACAGTTAATACGCGACATGGGTTACGCAACTCAGCGCGTATATGTAAGAAGCAAGACGCTCAAAACTGTACAGCGCGAACTAGCAGGCACTAGCGGCACGTTCTTTATCTACACTAGCGGTCATGTGAGTTGTATCAAAGACGGTGTCATGCAAGATTGGTCACGCAATGACATAAGACCAACAAGTAAAAGAATAAAAGACGTTATCCAAATCACACCAACTGATAAGGTAGTGCGCTACTAAGCCACTACCACTAAGGAGTTACAGCCATGCAATACACATATAAGACACAGCCAATCCTAGACACAATGGTAGACATTAACGGCAACACATGGACAGACGCGCAGGTAAAAGGCTATAACGCCTACACTAAGCGCATCAACGCATCAGCTGACCGACCGCTAGCCAGTGACTCACTAGCCTTGTCTGAGCGCGAAGGCTTGTTAAACAGACGACACGCCTACTATACTGGCGTTGCATCGCTCAATAACCTATAAGGAGCTATAGAAATGAGCAAATTAAACGCAGTGATCCACGACATGATTGTAGGCATTAACGCAGACCTAGCAGACAAGCCTTTACTAACTTGTGATTATAAAAGAATGCTAGACGTGCTTAACGAGCTACGCAGCGACCCACTAGCTATCCCGACAACCTCATGGAATGAACGGCAAATATTACTAACCCACATTATTGATGCAGGCTTAGACACTGACCCGCGCGATGGATTACTACAACGCGCACTCAAAGCACTAGACAAGGAACTATAGCATGAACAACTATCACAGCATCGAATGCGCTACAGAACACTTAGCAACAATCGTCGCAGGATTGGTTAAAGAGGGCATTGTGTTTAAAGCGGTAGAACACGGTGAAGGCTATAAAATTATAATGAACGGCGGCTATTAAGGAGCTAAAACTATGAGCTTAGAAAAATACGCAACATACGGCGAAGCACTGATAGCACGTAAGCTAATCACAGAGCTTGTTAATCGCGGCCACGCTGTTAGTATATGGAACGGCGGCGAAGAGGCTGAGATAGAAGACAGCACCGACAGCGAGGCGCTACTGGCTGAGCTAGCAGCATCTGGCGAAGACGAGCTAGTCGCTGATGGTATATGGTTCTACCTGATCTTTGGCAACGAGTCAGACGGTAGCGAGCTGATTAGCGACTGCTACGACAACCAAGAATGTAACGCAATATTTGATATAGTTAACAACTAAGGAGCAAGACAATGGGCTTTTATTTACTGTTACCACTAGCAGTCATCGGCAACGCTTTGATCTTCCACGGCGTTGTCGGTTTCCTACTAGCAACACGCACACACACAATATCACTACGCACCAAGCGTAGCGACAGAGCATACAAGACTTGCATGGCAGGCGCTTTGCTTGTAGTGTTCGCAACATCACTAACTTTTATCACATGGGCATAAGACTATGAAACAGACAATCAACTTCTACGACTTCCAAAAAGCATTTCAAGAGCTACGACCTAACAGCTTTAGCTATGAAGGCTTGCGCGCCTTGTTTGAGTACTTAGAAGATTTAGAAGACAGCATAGGCGTCGAGATGGATTTTGACGTGATAGCCCTGTGCTGTGACTTCATGGAGTACGAGAGCGCCGAAGAGTATCATAACGACTACAGCGAGCAAAACATAGAAGACCATTTAGCAACCACGAGCTACAGCGGCTCGCTAATCTTTCACGCACACTAAGGAGCAAGGTAATGGAAAAATATCAACTAACATACAACGGAAACGCGTGTTATCCACTGTGCAACACGATAGAAGAAGCCGAAGAATACAAACAACGAGCGGCGGCGCAATGGCCCGAAATTAAAGTAGAAATTAAACAGGTTAATAAGGAGCGCGACAAATGAACACACACGCAACAGTAACAATTAGAAGCATATACGGACAGGACAGAATCTACCCAGAGAACGACGTAGCCATGTCACTGGCGGCTCTGTTAGGGTCTAAGACGTTCACACGCGAGCAGATTGCCAAGGCTAAGGAGCTAGGCTTTACATTCGAGATTAAAGCACCGGAGGTGACTATATAATGTTCTTTCCATCAGCAGGACTAGCACGCACCACAGACAGCGCTTTCAAAGTACAGCAAGCACAGGAGCTGAAGAAGCTGCTTAAACGCTCACAGCCTTACGGTAAAGGCACACAGCGCGACATTGACAGGCTTGTTGAAATCCTTGGCCCATTTGGTGAGGGTTTGTACAAGCTAGCACTGGAGCGAGCGCCTCGTGAATAACTCAATAACCGTTACTCAAGCGCTGACACTTGCTGTGTTAGCACCTAAACACTTTAAGACGTTAATGGAGAGGACGACCATGCCAATATTTGACCAGATAGAGTATGCAATACAAGAAGCGCATTGGTGCGCTGACCATTATGACGAAAAGCAAGTTATTATAAAAGTAGGTGACAAGTTCGGCGTCAAGCCTTATAGTGACCTAATCAATGCAGACATAATACTGGAGATTGTGACCAATGCTTAACCACTTATTAGACCCACCAGATGACCTGATGCTATCAGACCACGAAGTAGGCGTGTTAGAAGAAGCCACAAGAGACGAAGCAGCACACAGGTTGTGCAACAATTCCCAACTGTTGTGGGAAGCTCTCGGCCCTGACGCACTGCCTAGAGACGAACGACTAGCAGTAGACCTAGAGCGTGAGATAGCCTTCTGCGTTGTCAATGCTCACTATGAGAAGCTCGGCAGGTTGCTTGCAGGGATGGCAATGTCCTACTCTTACCGCTGCGCTGAAGATGAAATCAATGACGACTGGGCTGCTTACATTAGATTGACTGAACACGAGGAAGAGTAAGTAGGCAATAGCAGCAGCTGCTCGGTAGGGACTTCAACGGCGGCGCTGACAATCGGAGCATATCACGGATTTAAAAAACTGTAAAGAGGTTATTACTATGGAAGCACACAAATTAGCTAGAAGAGATGACGCACAAACAAGCAAAGACGCAGCACAAAAGGTGTCGCTAAAGATAACCAAGATGCGGCAGTTCGTCCTTGATCTTATCAATCAAGCAGGCGCTGACGGTATTACAGGCAAGGAAATGACTAGAGCGCATTTAGAGCTGTCTAACAGCAGTATATCGAGCAGACCTAACGAGCTTGAGAAAATGGGTTTAGTCTTTTACAAAGGAGACAAGCGAGACGGCTCTAGAGTGATTAGAGCTATTGAGTACAAGAAAGGCGAAGAAGCCCCGACAATTCAGCAACTGGAGCTAGAGCTATGAGTTGGCGACTGACGAGCGTGCTTCGTAACGGCTTTGGACTTGACCTGTCGCTGCTGCCGCACGAGGACTTATTGTGCGAGACAGACGACGGCGAGGAGGTAGTGATTACAGTTTCCGGCTTTGAGCTATTGCTGCCGCTTATATCCATTCAATTAATTGAGGTTTTGTACCATGAGTGACATTGTAGAAACTAGACTGCCCTGTGACGATTGCGGCAGCTCTGACGCTAAAATACTGAACAGCAACAGCTCCACTTATTGCTATTCGTGCAATAAATACACGCCACCGACAGGAGACGGCACAGCAATAGCCGTGAGAGTTCCAGAGAAGCCGCTGACAGGCTCTGAAGGCTTCGATGCTACCCTTGCCCTACTTGCTACACAAAACTTCGTGGGCGTCCCTGAGCGAGGGCTGAGCGCTGCTACGTTGAAGAGCTACGGCGTTGTGATTAAGAGTGGGCAGGTTGTTTATCCGTATTTTGAACCAACGGAGCCAACTTCACCAGTGGCGGCGAAGATTCGCTACCCTGACAAGCGTTTTCAGACTAGCGGCGAGTGGGCTAGTGGCGGCTTGTTTGGGCAGCAGATATTCTCCAAAGGCGGCAAGTATATAACCATCACTGAGGGCGAGTATGACGCGCTTGCGGCGTATCAGATGATGGGCAGCCAGTATCCTGTTGTGAGTATACGCAACGGCGCAGGCAGCGCGTTAAAGGACTGCAAAAAGCACTACGAATGGCTAGACAGCTTTGAGACTATAGTTGTCTGCTTTGACGCTGACGAGCAAGGCGTGAAGGCTGCTGACGAGGTTGGGCAGCTGTTTGGCGGTAAAGCTAAGATTATGAAGCACGCCAAGGACTACAAAGACGCTTGCGACTACCTAGCTGAGAATGATTCGCAGGTATTTACCAAGCGTTTCTACGGTGCTGAGAAGTTCGTGCCTGACGGCATAGTTTTAGCGTCTACGCTGTGGGACGAAGTTAACACGCCTATGGAGGTTGCAGAGGTTACTTATCCATTCAATGGCATCAACGACCTGACCTACGGCATTAGACCCGCTGAGCTTGTCACAGTGACGGCAGGTAGTGGACTTGGTAAGTCGCAGTTCGTCCGTGAAGTGGTGTGGCAGGTGTTGCAGAAGTCTAGTCACAACATTGGGCTGCTGTTCTTGGAGGAAAGCATACGCAAGACAGGCTTGTCGCTTATGTCTCTAGCAGCAAACAAGCAACTACACCTACCAACAACGGTAAGCACTGAAGAGGAACGCAGAGCAGCCTTTGACAAGACACTAGCCAATGATCGCCTGTACCTGTTAGACCACTTCGGTTCAACTGATGTAGACAACATTGTCGGGCGTGTGCGCTACATGGCAAAGGCTTTAGACTGTCGCTACGTCTTTCTTGACCACGTTTCCATTGTTGTGTCGGCACAGTCCAACCTTGACGAGCGCAAGGCTTTGGATGAGATAATGACTAAGCTGCGTATGCTTGTGCAGGAGACAGGTATAGCGTTGTTCGTTGTTAGTCATTTGCGTAGGCCTGAGAACAAAGGACACGAAGAAGGCGCGGCAACGTCTCTGTCGCAGCTGCGAGGTAGTGCGTCAATAGCGCAGCTTAGTGATATAGTGTTAGGGTTGGAACGTGACGGACAGGCCGAGGACATGATTACACGCAACACCACGACTGTGCGTGTCCTAAAGAATCGCTTTAGCGGCGAGACAGGGCGTTGTGCTGATCTGTTGTACGATAAAGACACTGGTAGAATGGTTGAGACTATGTTTAAGGAGGATGGTTTATAGTTTTGTAAAAGCAACGTATATGACGCATTTAGGTGTTTTATGTGTCGTATAAGGTGAAAAGCAATATATAAGGCGCATTTAACTTAAAGAGGAATGTTTATGATGACTAAAGAAAAATCTTGTGGGCTTTGTCCTGCACGGCTTCGGTTTAGTGAGCCTGCTTTGTGTCCTAAATGCACAGAGTTGGTTGCAATGCTAAATCGCCTATGGATTGTCAGAGATAAAGGAGACAGCAAATGAAGTGCTTAGCTTGTGACACACTATTGACAGACTACGAAGCCACGCTAAGAAACGTCGATACTTTAGACTACATTAGCGAGTGTTTAGAATGTATTAGAAACTCTAATGGCGTGTTTGACTTGCACGAACGCCTAGACCTTAAAACCGTACACGACATTGACTTGGATACGGAGTAACAGTATGTCTATAGCAGCAGTTGGAGACGCAGTAACGGTTTGTGGCACAGTTTATCAAACAGAACGCGCCACTGTTTTAGAAGCACTTTTAGATGACGATGGGGCATACTACTGGGTAGTTGGAGAAGGCAATAAACTCTTTACAGTCCGTTTTGAAGAGTGCATTGAGTCAACTGGGTATGCAGAGAGAAAGAAAAAACATCTTAGTCTTATTGCGCCTCCATCACCCGATCCTGACCACGATCTTTATTATGATGCCGATGGATGTCCTTTAGACATTTGTGTTGTTTGCGGAAATCCTAATGATGTTTGGGAAAACTACTGTACTTGTGAGGACAAATGCTAACCATTGATATAGAGACAGATATGAAACACAGCACTATATGGTGCGCTTGTGCCGAGGATGTCGCTACAGGTGAGACGACTGTACACACTGAAGCTAAGACGCTACAGGCGTTGATAAACAAGCACGACAGCATTCTAACCTATAACGGCTTAGGCTTTGACGTGCCAGTAATGGCGGCGGTGTGGGGTATTAGTGTAGAAGGTAAGCAGCACGTTGATGCTATGGTGCTGTCGCGCCTCTTCAATCCTGCACAGGCAGGTGGTCACAGTTTGCGGAGTTGGGGCGAGCGTCTGGCGTATCCTAAAGATGACTTCACCGACTATGACGGTGGCTTGTGTGAGGAAATGATTACTTACTGCAAGCGTGACGTTAACCTGACCACTAAGGTTTATAAGACAGTGACGGCTGACCTGAAGAAGGCTAAGTTCACGCAGGACGTTATAGACCTAGAACACGCTGTGACGGCTGAGCTAGAGTTGCAGCGCAGTAATGGCTTTAAGATTAACTTACCAATGGCTAACGAGCTTTACAGCAGGCTGACGTATCGTATGCGTAAGGTAGAAGAGCAGCTACAGGCTGAGTTTCCTCCTATCGTGACAGAGCGTTGGTCTGAGAAGACAGGTAAGCAGCTTAAAGACAACGTAGAAGTGTTTAACGTAGGCAGTAGACCGCAGATAGCTAAGAGGTTACAGACTGTTGGTGTTAAGTTCACTGACAGGACTGAAGGCGGCGGCTACAAGATAGATGAGAACGTGCTAGAGGGCATTGACAATCCTTCGGCGCAGCTTGTTGCTGAGTATCTTCTATTACAGAAAAGAGCTAGTCAGGTAAGCTCATGGCTAGAAGCTGTAGCAGATGACGGCAGAGTGCATGGTCGTGTCTTTAGCAGCGGTGCAGCAACAGGTAGGATGACTCATATATCGCCTAACATGGCTCAAGTGCCTGCAACACGTAAGGCGCACGATGGCATGACACCAGTGCAGCGGCTCAAGGCTGAGCTAGGTGGTCAGTGTCGAGCTTGTTGGACTGTAGAGCAAGGCAACAAACTAGTGGGTATTGATGCGTCTGGTCTTGAATTACGGATGCTAGCCCACTATATGAAGGACGAGGACTACGTTAACACCATCTTAGACGGCGATATACACAGCGCCAACCAAGCAGCGGCAGGACTCGACACACGCGACCAAGCTAAGACGTTCATCTACGCATTCCTGTATGGTGCAGGTGATGAGAAGATAGGCAGTATCGCAGGCAAGGGCGCTAAACATGGGAAGAAGCTAAAGAAGGACTTCCTTGACAATATACCATCGCTAAAAGCGTTGAAGGAGTTAGTAGAGAAGATAGCAGCAAACGGCAGTCTACCTAGTTTAGACGGCAGAAGGATACGCATACGCAAGGCTTATAGTGCGTTGAACTTCCTCTTACAAGGAGGCGGCGCAGCGCTTATGAAGAAAGCATTGCTGAACGGTGTCGAGAGTCTTAGAGAGCAGAACATACCTTTTAAGATGGTCGCCAACGTACACGATGAGTTTCAAGTAGAGACGCCAGAGGCTTTCGCCAAGGCTGTAGGACTACACTTTCGTAATGCGATACGTAAGGCAGGTGACGATTTTGAACTACGTTGCCCTATGGATGGTGAATTTAAAATAGGAGATAACTGGAGTGAAACACACTAGCGAATGGAAGTTTGTACGCAAAAACAGCAAAGGCGAAAGTATTCTTAGAAGAGACACAGATGAAACTTTAGAGGAGGTTTTAGATTTCTTAAAAGATATAAAAGGAATAGAAGTTGAGGTGTTCTTAAAAGCTACTCTTATTAGTATTTATGTCGATTGGAGACGCTACGATTACTACTGGACTACCGGAAGATGGTGTCAGAGAAAATCAAACTATCCAAAAACACATTATCATTCTAAAGGAATTGAAGATTTTTTTAATAGGTTTTTAAAGAAAGACATAAAAAACTACTCAGAAGAGCCTGATACACCTTTAGTTACTGAAACTCATTGACTTACAGCAACATTTAGTGGTAAAATCCACAAACCTTAATTAGGAGAAATACTATGCAACAAGCAAAACCCACAACCCTCAAGACAACTTTATTCTGGGCGAACCTGTCTACTAAGAATGAGATGTCTGGCAAGTATCAAGTTGATCTGTCTAATCTCTCTGACGCAGCCATTAGTGCTTTAGAAGAGCGAGGCTTGCAAGTAAAGAGCAAAGACGATGATCGTGGTAGCTTCCTCACAGTCAAATCTACTAATCCGATACGTGCTTACAACACTAGCGGTGACGAGATTAGCTGCTTAGTTGGTAACGGCTCTACTGCCACCGTTGCTGTAGGTACTTACGATTGGGACTTTCAAGGAAAGAAAGGTCGTTCACCAACGTGTATGAAGCTAGTTATCAATGACCTTAACGAGTACACACCAGAAGTCAACGTAGACGTTAGCTTAGAAGAAGCTCTGTAATGCTTCTAATTGATGGCGATATATTTTGCTATCGGGCGGCTTGTGCGTGCGAGAATGACGCACAAGTCTCTTTAGACAACGCTACAGCGCAAGTTAAACGAGCTTTCAACTCTATCCTCACTGACGTTCTAGTACGTTATCCTGACCACGACTACATACTTTATCTAACCGGAGGCGACAACTTCAGACATGACGTTGCCGTCACTGCTCCGTACAAAGGAAACAGGAAAGGCGCAAAACCTATTCTGCTGCCTGCTATACGCGAGTATGCTATTGGTTACTGGGAAGCAGTCATGATCGAAGGTGAAGAGGCTGACGATGCTATAGCTGTTGCTGCTTCGTCTGTGTACTTGAACGACGAGCCTATCATGGTAAGTATTGATAAAGACT
>Ga0208134_1002210_pt1 | contig 10636 bp, 27 predicted proteins | sample VirMetDEL_Mar_31_FD_184515 | JGI IMG/M metagenome (GOLD analysis project Ga0208134, IMG submission 184515) | Aqueous microbial communities from the Delaware River and Bay under freshwater to marine salinity gradient to study organic matter... | ecosystem: Environmental > Aquatic > Marine >...
TGTCATACACTGCTGGGGCAACTGCTTGGGCAGCAACTAAGAGGGCAACCATATGAGTACTACATTTAGTGTCAAGCGCAATGGCGATGTACTATGGCGCAAGTTTCTCATTGGTCATATCGACTATGACACGCATCAAGTTACTGATGTGCGTGGCAAGTCTGTCACCTATGCCAATCGGCTAGAATGTATGCGACACTTCACTCGCTTTGTTGGCTGGGGTGAATATGTAAACTGTCGCCCCAAGCCTATCAATCGTGTGCGATATGCGGAGACTGAGACTTATCAGCGTTGGTCTAGGGTCTGATTTACACTGTAAACCGGAAATGGAGAAAAAAATGTTTGTAACCGATGCAAGTATTCGACGTTATCTTATGTTACAAAAGCAAACGCAACCCGACGCACCACCTAAACTATGGGATGAATATAACATCTATGTCTGGTGCGTTGCGAAAGACGAACAACCCAAGACGTTTAACGAATGGCTGGAGGATTAATAAAATGACTAATACAGGATTTTCTGTTACAGGTTTCGTTGACAACCACACGGCCACACCAGCATTTGACGCTGAAACACAAAGTGAAGCTGATGCCGTGTTCAACGAAAGGGTATCCCGTGGGGATATCGAAGTGACGTTGTGGAAAATGGATGGGCCTATGCCCTTATTGATAAAGGAAGTTTGCCAATGACAAGGACAATCAAAATCGCTGGTGTAATATCTGCGTTCCTATCAGTAACGTGCGGCCTAATATGTATGATGGTAATTGGTCCTGAGAATTTTGGATACATTGCACAGATAGGGTTGCTTTCCGGTAGCGTGTTGGGTATGGTGGCATTCGCCGCATGGATGACCGAAGACATGATGTAAAATCTGGGATGGTCCTAGAAAATTAAGAGGATAAAGTTATGGTTGAAGAAGCTAAAAAAATAAAGTTCGATCTGGAGTTTATGATACTAAATATGAACTCTGGACGCATGGAAGAGGCTAACGAGTCGCTACAGAAAGCATTCAAAACCCTTAATGAAATTATAGACGAGGAATAAAAATGTTTCACATAACGCCTAAATCAAAGAACGCCAAAGTGGGCAAGATGGCAGTGACAACTAGCACTGCGACAACATGTCCCACCTCATGCCCGTTCAAAAGTAATGGCTGCTATGCAGACAGTGGGCCATTGAAACTACATTGGGATAAAGTCACCGAAGGTGAGCGTGGTGACGATTGGTCTACGTTCATTAGCAAGATCAAAGACTTACCTGCTGGTAGCAAATGGCGTCACAATCAAGCTGGCGACTTGCCCGGTGACATGGAGAAGCTGGACAATGAGAAGTGTATTGAGCTTGCCAAAGCTAATGAAGGCAAGCGTGGGTTTACATACACACACTATGACGTGCTGAACAATTTCCAGAACGCCATAACTGTCAATATGATGAACCACTTAGGCTTCACTGTTAATGTATCGGCTAACAATCTTGAACATGCAGACCAGCTATGCGATCTTGACATAGCTCCGGTGGCAACAGTGTTGCCGATTGAGCAGACAACCAATACCGTGACGCCAAAAGGCAGGAAGGTTGTGGTATGTCCTGCTACTTACAAAGATGACGTATCCTGTGCGTCGTGTATGTTATGTGAGAAGTGGGATAGGAATGTAGTAGTTGGCTTTCCGGCTCACGGTACAAGTAAAAAGAAAGCGTCAGTAGTAGCTAGTAACTAACCGAAACTAAACCAAACCAAAAGGACTAAACCAATGTTTAAGAAATCTTATGAAATAACCAAACTGTCTCCCAACGATGCTAAGTATAATACGTTTACAAAATTACTAGGTAATCGTGACTACCCTCTATCAAATGTAGGACAAATTGCAGATAGTATGGTTACACTTGGAAACTTCCTTCATTGTATTCCGATAATTGTCTCTGAGGATGGGCGCATTGTAGACGGCCAGACTAGGATGGCAGCAGCAACGTCTTGTATACCCCAACAAGATATATTCTATGTTACAATTCCAAATAAAGACGTAGCTAAAATTGCTATTGCACTTAATACAAACAAACGAAACTGGAACCTTGGAAACTTTGCTAACTACTGGAGTGAACAACAAGATGATATGAAAGCATCAGAAAATTACAAAAGATACATGAGCTACTATAATAATAATAAAGTAACACATGGCGTTTTGATTGCCATCTGTAATAAAGAAACATCAAGAATGTTTTCCCTTAAAAATGGCGGTAATAAAACATTTAAAGAGGGTGATCTTTACTTTAGTAAGGATATCATCAACCATGTAGAAGATGTACTGTCAAAGTTTAGAAAACTAGCTAACGCATCTTTGTACATACCTATTAGGCCAGCTACTTTGAAAAAGCAACAGTTTCAGGAGGCAATGCTTATGGCCCTTGCGGTACCGTGCTTTGACTTTGACAAATTTGTTAAGAACTTGTGCCGCAGTAGGCATCAGTTCAATGAGTTTGCCCATAAACCAACCATGTATAACGAAATTATTCGTATTCACAACAAAAAGGTAAGGAAATAATTATGCCTGACTATGATATTTTAGTTGACAAATATATTTCAATGGGATATCCTGTTGATAAGGCTAAAGATTATGCAACCCTAGATTGGATGGAGGAAGCACATGAGTGTGATGCAAAACGAAATTATCAGAGAGGGCTTATTCAACGCTCACTTGGATTGGCTGCTCGAAGACGGGTGGCCTGAAAATCAAGTTGAGACTTATGATGAGGCTGCCCGTAGAACACATGAAGACTGGGAAGGAATGGAATAATGAAACTATTTAGATTACACCAGAACATCAACACAGGTTACGACACCTACGATAGTGCCGTGGTGGTTGCTGATAGTGCAGCAGAAGCACAGCAGATACACCCCAACGGTGGGTCAGGTGACTTTAGTATGTATGATAGTTGGGTAGCGTATCCCGGCCTTGTAAAAGTAATGTATTTAGGTGAGGTCGTGGGTGAACCAGATAGTGATATCTACCCCGGTGCTATAATTTGTGCATCATTTAACGCAGGATAAAGGATAAATAAAATGAACGGACTTAGAATACATAGCGTAGATAACATTAAAGTAAAACGTGAAGACTATGAAAGCTTCACAACCATAACGGTAACTGTCACTGACAAAACTAACAAAGACTTTGAGCTAACTTTGTTCACAGACAAAGGCTTTATCCCTGACATGGAGGTGCAAGATGACAGTTGATTTCGTAGAAGTAGAACTCGGTGGTGATAACTGGACGATTACATGGGACGTAAGCCGTCGCAAAAAAATCAAGACTACAGGTGAGAAGTATGGTCTAAAGTACACCATCTATTCGCTTACTGACTTGACACCAGCACAGGCTTATGATATAGCTATGGTGCAATTGGAGTGGCTGAAGAAGGATCAAAGCTATGTTATCTAAACAGGAATGGGATGAGCTACAGCAGCTATCCTACAACGTGATGCCAAAGTGGTGGTATAATAAAGAACAGTGCGAGGCACAGTACCAAGCCTATCGAAAGGGGTATGAGGAATGGGAAAGAAAGACACAAACAAGCTGGGGCCAGCCCACAATAGACATGGAGTGAACAGAAACCCACAAGCAAAGATTCTGCAAAGAACTTTGTTTCGTAATCGCATCCTTCTAAATAAAAAGAAGGATGTTAAACCGGAGATAGAAGATGTCTAAGATAATGAACTGGATGATGAGCGTAGAAGATTTTGTAAATGGATATTCTTATGGCGGCATGAATGACTTCACTGTTGATGAGGTGGTAGAAGATGTTGGCATGTACTTTAAGTCTGGTGAAGCAGTGAAGTATGCTCGGCGGTATATAGAAAAACAAATGGAAGAAAGATAATATGAACGCATGGCATGATATACTAGAGGAGCTACAACATGAACATGAAAGTGTTTGAGCAAGTTTATAATGAACTTAGTTTATTACAACAGGAAGACATGGACGATCTAAACATCGCAGAGGAATCTCTGATGGCAGCTATGACATTTACCATGACCAACGCACCCTCTGTACTGAACGGATTGTGCTTGATTTCTAATACGTTTAATGGTATACTGGCTGAGTACACACTAAAAGACATACAACTAAAAGGAGAGTAACAATGTATACGCCTGACTTTCAAAGTGTAGAAGATGTGCAACGGTTCCTTCGCTATGGTGGTGACGCATGGTGCCGACCAATGGTTGAGGAATACATGGAACTTGTGGCCCTTGATACTGATATTGAGGACATTGATATAGATGAACTTAATGGATGGATTGAACATGAAATGTCATTAGCAACAAAGGGGTACGAGGAATGGTCTAATGACACCGCTTGAGGCTATAGAAGAAACTCTTGAAGTATTAAGCCAGCTTCAGTTGAATGGCTCAGTAAAACTGGAAGATAGTGACAAAGTGTCACAGTGCATTCAGCATTTATATACAATACGTTTCAACCTAAAGATGAAAGAGAACCAAAATGTTTAACCATGATGTACTTAACTTTAATGTAGAGAAGTTTGATCTTGGTGCCTTCAACCCTAACTTTGGGGGTATTGATGGGGGTAAGATTGATCCCTCACTAGGCGTAGGTCTGCGTCGGACTGATAGCGGAGAGCCTATTGCTATTGTCTCTGACGCATACGAGCCAGTACAATATCTTGATCTTGTGGAAAACCTTGAGCAGTCTATTGCCATGTCAGGCATTGATCTTGATCGTGCTGAGTTCAAAACCAATGTGATTGGTCATGGCGAACAGCTAGAACTTACTGCCAAGTTCCATGCGGAGGCCACTACTATTGATGGGAGGAATGATACGGTCATCCCCCAGTTCAAGTTCCGCACCAGCCACAACAGGACATGGGCTAACAACGGGATGATGGGTTACTTCCGATCAGCCTGTTACAATACTCTTGTTGATGGTAACAAGCTGGCCTATGTGTATGGTCGTCACTCAAAGAACTTCTCTGTTACCAGCTTTGCCAGCAAGATCAGGGCTGCATCTGACTTCATTGCCAACGATGGCATGGATCAGATGAAAGTGTGGTATAATACCACGGTTGATCGTGACACTGCGATCTCACTGTTCAGCAATACACTTGCAAAGCGTGTGGACAACGTGACCAAAGCACAGGTTCCTAACAAGGTGATGCTATCCAACCTGATGAAAACCTTTGACGAAGAGAACCGTCACATCATTGGCCGTGGTCACTACGAAGGCTATGCACAGCAGACTAAAGGCACACTGTGGACTGCTTATCAGGCAGCAACGGCATGGTCTACCCATGTACCCAAAGCTAACACCCGTGTACTGCGTGAAGATAAGGTACGTAAGATGTTGGCATCACCACACTGGAAAGAATTGGAGACAGTATAATGTATAAGTGGAATTACAACGAAGAAATAACCGCAGAAGAATTTATAAAAAGATTAATCCCTCTAGTCTGTGATCCTGTAGAAACTATGCAGGACTGTGACGGTGATCTTCTTATGTCTGAATTTTCTAAACTTTTAGACGCTTCACGACAACTACAATACGCCAAGAGGCAGGACGCTGTTAGAGAGGATTTATAAAGCAATGGCAAAGAAGGCTGATAATAAGTACGACCCGACACAACATCGGATCAAGAAGCGTACATCAATCGGGGCGGGAACTCTTTCCCGTCCCAACAATAAACACAAGAGGCGTAGCTATAAAAAATATAGAGGACAGGGTAGATAATGGGTTATATAATAACACAAGTAGATGTTGGTGGTGTGTCTGATATTGACAGCATTGATGCAATGGTTTCTGAAGAAGACGAAGAAATCCATACGTTTCCAACCTATGAAGAAGCTGCGGCATATCTTATGTGTCATGGCATCAGGGAACTTCAGAATGGTTTCCCGTTTGGTATTAAAATTGAGAGGCTACAATGAACTACTTTAAAATTATTGTCTTAAATTTTATATTCTTTGTGCTATTATCTTTCTTTGCCTCACAATCAAGGGCAGATAATCTTTCATGTTTAGCAGAGGCAGTGTACTTTGAGGCACGTTCAGAATCTTTTGTTGCACAACTTGCCGTGGCAAATGTTGTACTACAACGAGTGCAGTCAGAAAGATATCCTGATAGTGTCTGTGATGTTGTGCGTCAAGGCAGGACATGGAAGGGAAAGCCCGTCAGAAACAAGTGTCATTTCTCATACTGGTGTGACGGTAAACCAGAAACTATTGCCAATGTAAATGCTTACGCTGAAGCAGTCAGCGCAGCAGAGCTTGCCTTACAGGGGGTTATATTACTCCACACTGAAGGAGCAACCCACTACCATGCCTCTTATGTCACACCATATTGGGCATTGGATGAACGCTTCTCACTTGTAGGGCAAATAGACAACCATGTATTTTATATTGACAACACCCAGTGACAGGAGTATACTATGCCAGAAGACAGTAACTTAAAATCAGCTTGGGATATATTAAATACTAATATTAAGATGTTAAAAGCTAGAATAAAAGAACAAGAAAAATTAATAGATGAGCTTAGAAAAGAACTAGCAAAAGAAAAACAAACAAACGCTAACACGGGATGGGTAGAACACGATGACAAAAGTTTATGACTTTGATTGGCACCGACTTCAGAAAGAAGATGTACTGAGAAAATCTTTAGGATATGATGAAGAGCTATGGTTGATGATGAAAGAATCAGGATATGATGTAACATTACAAGAAGAAAGAGATAAATTTTTCAAAGACTTAGAGGATTTAGAGTGAGATGGCTAAGAATTTATGGCAGAAAGAACGCAGCGGTTTAATGCGTGACCTAATCAGAGAGTATGTTGATGAAGGTTATGCCTACAAAGAAGCTAAGAAACTGGCAAAGAAAGAAGCAGATAATATTATGGAAGATAAAGTTTCTTTTGTGCATGAACTGTGGGAGGATACCTTTGATGACTGTTGATTTGATTGATCATATGGGTAGCGATCTCAGCGTTGTTAATGCAGCACGGGTTAGCTTTGATAAAGAATCATCTTGGGAGGCGATACCTTTTGGTGGTCCCACTAAGGGAGTGTTGCAAGATAAAGATATTAAACTAATAAAGTATCTTGCCAAGCACAATCACTGGACCCCATTTGGTCATGGCTCTGCACAGTTCAGGATCAAGGCACCTATCTTTGTAGCACGTCAGCTTATGAAGCATCAGGTTGGTCTGGTCTGGAACGAGGTGAGCCGTAGGTATATTAAAACTGATCCAGATTTCTGGTCCCCTGACTACTGGAGACAGAGTGCAGAAGATGTCAAGCAGGGATCATCAAGAGAGGCAGTTGCCTCACCAAGTGTTATCAATCATATGTTTGAAGATGCACAGCGTCACTGCGAAGATGCCTATAAAGCTATGATCGGTTCAGGCGTATGTGCGGAACAGGCCAGAGCAATACTACCACAAAGTCTATTGACAGAGTGGTACTGGTCTGGTACACTGATGGCCTTTGCACGGGTATACAAGCTACGATGCAGTAAGGATGCACAGGTTGAAACCAGTGACGTAGTTAAACCTATCGGAGATCATATGGAAAAGTTATTTCCTGAATCATGGAGTGCGTTATGTGGAAGTTAGTGTTGAGAAAGGAGTGGGGAGATGTGGAGCTTAAATCTTTCACTACTAAAAAAGAAGCAGAAGAAGAACTTGAAAACCGTGAACAACTCACTCAGCATGTTACCGGATTTTCTACAGAAAGAGTTTATCAAATCAAGAAAGGATAAAGCTATGGATGTTCTTGTTGAAATATACAAGCCAAAAGACAGAGGCCATATTCAGACCTGCTTCAAAGCACCGTGGCGTAGTATGGAAATGGTTGATAAGATAGAGACACTGGTATCAATAGAAAAGGATATAGCTGCACACCGACAGGAGTTATGTAAAGAACTTATGGACATGAGCAAAGGTAAATGGTAAACTTATCTTAATCCACTGGAGATATATATGGAACTCAAAACGCACCAACCCTGCCCCGACTGTGGCTCGTCAGACGCACTGGCATACTACGAATGGGGAACTAAATGCTTTAGCTGCGAAGAATCTAAACCCTACAGAAACGGAGAGAGAATGGATACCCAACCAAAACAGGTTATTAAAATGCAGAACGAGAACCTATCATCCTTTACCTTCTCAGCTATTGCTGATAGAAAGATCGCTCTTGATACCTGTAAGAAGTATGGTGTCACTGTGAGCAAGAGTGGCACGATGATAGACAAGCACATGTATAAGTACCATGACAAGAATGGTAATCACATTGCTTCCAAGTTCCGACGCACCAGCGACAAGCAGTTCTGGTCTGAAGGTGATCTTGGTAAGTGTGGTTTGTTTGGTCAGAATATCTTTGGTCAGACGGGCAAGTTTGTCACGGTTTGCGAGGGAGAACTTGATGCTATGAGTGCCTTTGAACTGATGGGATCGAAGTGGCCTTCGGTGTCTATCAAGAATGGCGCACAGTCTGCCGTGAAGAATTGTCAGCAGTCACTTGAATACCTGAATAAGTTTGATACCATTGTCCTCTGCTTTGACAATGACAAGCAGGGTAAGGATGCGGCACAGGCTGTTGCCAAACTGTTTGAGCCTAACAAGTGTAAGATCATGGACCTTGAACTGAAGGATGCCAACGAGTATCTGAAGACAGGTCAGCGTGAGAAGTTTACTCAGGCATGGTGGAGCGCACGTACCTACACACCAGCAGGTATCATTAACCTTGCTGATCTTGGTCGTAGTCTCTACGATGAGACGCACAACGAGACCTGTCCCTACCCGTGGTCTGGTATGAATGACAAGACTTACGGCATCAGGACCGGAGAGCTTGTGACGTTTACCTCCGGTGCAGGTATGGGTAAGTCCAGTATCATGCGTGAGCTTATGTATCATATCATGCACAATACCGAGGATAACATTGGTGTGCTTGCTATGGAAGAGAACACGAAGCAGACTGCCTTCAACCTTATGAGTGTCGAGGCCAACGCTAGACTGTACATCAAGGAGATACGTGACCAGTACACGCAGGAACAGTTAGATGATTGGCAAGCCAAGACGATTGACTCTGGCAGGTTCTTTGCCTTCGATCACTTTGGCAGCATGGAGAACGATGAGATACTTAGTCGCATCCGATACATGGCAAAGGCTCTTGACTGCAAGTGGGTCTTCCTTGATCACCTGTCTATCCTTGTGTCTGGACAGGAGGACAACGGCGATGAGCGTAAGTCTATCGACATCCTGATGACCAAGCTTCGCTCTCTTGTTGAGGAGACAGGCATTGCACTGATGCTGGTCAGCCACCTACGTCGCCCATCAGGTGACAACGGGCATGAGAATGGGCGTGAGGTTACCCTGTCACACCTACGTGGCTCTGCTTCTATTGCTCACCTGTCTGATGCAGTGATTGCACTGGAGCGTAACCAACAGGCAGACGATCCTATCGAAGCTAATACCACCTCTATCCGTGTCCTGAAGAACAGGTACACAGGTGACACTGGTATAGCTTGTCATCTTCACTATGATGGTGAGACAGGACGCATGACACAGATCGACAACCCTTTTGTGGAGGATGACAATGAGTGAGGTTCGTAAAAAGTTTGACAGAACTCTGTATGAGATTGCTGACAAGGCTGCTAAAGAAGCTATGGTATCTTGGCTGAAGGAGCATGATCATACTAACATTGATACCAATGAAACAACTTACTTTGATATTGTTTCAACTGTGGGTCCAGAACTTCCAAGACATCTCTATGAAGTGGAGGTGAAGTATTCTTGGAAGGGTAACGAGTGGCCCGACAGTTGGAAAGAGTTACGTATACCACATCGTAAGCAAAGGCTTCTTGACAAATGGAAGAAGGAATGTTACAATGACCTACTTACTTTTGTGGTCTTCAACCATGACTGCACTATGGCATGGCACGTAGATGGTAACACATTGTTAGAGTGTGAAGTTAAAGAAGCCTCTAACTACAAGATAAGAAAGGGAGAAAAATTCTTTCACATTCCCGTAGAAGATGCATACTTAGTGGACATGACAAATGAGAGCAGTAGTTGATATAGAAACAGATGCTATCAATGCAACCAAGATACATTGTATCGTAGCAAGGAGCAAAGAAACAGGACAGACACGGCACTGGATAGGAGATGAATGCCGTGACTTCAGGGAGTGGTCGAAGAAAATAGATACCTTTATTATGCACAACGGTATCAGCTTCGACGCTCCCTTACTTAATAAGTTTACTGGTTCTGATATTAAGATAGATCAGATTGATGATACACTTATTAAGTCACAGTTATATAATCCTATACGTGATGGTGGTCACTCCCTTGAGTCATGGGGTAACTTCTTCAACCACAAGAAGGGTGACTACCATGACTTCTCCCACTTCAATCAAGATATGTTGAAGTACTGCTACACCGACACGGCTGTAACAATGGAGACGTATGACTACCTACAGGAAGAAGGTAAGAAGTTCTCTGATGAATCATATGATCTGGAACGGAAGGTTCGTAGCATCGTAGACAAACAACAGAGCAACGGCTTTGCCTTTGACCTGATGAAGGGCATGACACTGGAAGCTAAACTTATGGATGAGTTATACTCTCTTGAAGAGAAA
>Ga0208134_1002212_pt1 | contig 10634 bp, 21 predicted proteins | sample VirMetDEL_Mar_31_FD_184515 | JGI IMG/M metagenome (GOLD analysis project Ga0208134, IMG submission 184515) | Aqueous microbial communities from the Delaware River and Bay under freshwater to marine salinity gradient to study organic matter... | ecosystem: Environmental > Aquatic > Marine >...
TAGTTTTTCACCAAATGATTCATATTCGTTATCTAAACCAATTATATTATCTACAATTAGTTCACCATAACCCATACCCTTTTTCATTTGTTGATCAAGACTAGTCATTATTTACTTTATCCCTAAGTTTAGTTAAAGATCTTAATGCACGTATCTCACCCTGCAACCTGTATATTTCTGCAGGGTCATCATACTGTTCCATTTGCTTATGTGCAAATGCAATACGAAAGTAAATCTCTTCCAACATTGCATCCCACTGAGGTTTGTTATTTACGACTAGCTTTAACTGGCTCACTGTACAGGTGCTCCACCAGTATTACCTGAGAAGCCCTGTTCTCCCGGCTGAGGGGCTGTACCAGTTCCTATAGTGCCACCCCCACTACCTTGGGTATCCTGAACCTGAACACCCGCAGGTGCTCCCTGTGGGCCACCTTGTGGTGGTACACCCGGTTGTGGTTCTGGTGCTGGTGGTGGGTTAGCCTCTTGGAACTTCTTGAGTATCTCAGCTTGCACTGCAGCCTGTGTCATATTGTTCCCAACCTTATCAGGGTCAAGATCCATAGACTTAGCAATTTCACGTACAATGTAATCCATACGTGCAAACGGTGCTAATGCAGGATTCTGTACAACCTGTAAGAATTGTAGTAAACGTTGACTACGTACTTCATTAGCCATCAGACTTTCAGTGCCACGAGCTTTTACCTCTAAGTCACCTTTAATATCTGACTCAAAATTAAACTGCATGTTAAAGTTAAAGAAAGCTTTGCCTAATGGTGCTAATAGATAGTCATCAATATTTTTAACTACATTACGGATAGAGCCGTTGGCAGCAGACATAAGCATAGAAATACCAGAAGCAGTGCGACCCACTCCAGTAACGCCTGTCTGACCATGTGCGAAAGATGGGAAGCCAGTTGACTCATCAGATAATACCCTTGCCTTGTCAAACATCTGCATGTTTTCGTTAGATACGTTAGGAAACTTAGTACCAAAAATGGCTTGTCCGGGTGCACCGCCTTGTCTACGGAACACTTTTCCGGGGTACACAGACAAGTCCTGCCCCGGTACTAAATTAGTTTCGTCAATCTCAATAAGTAAGTTACCTGACAATGCAGCATTATCTACTGCCATTCTCATAAACCCATTCATAAGGGTTTGAGTATCATCCATGTTTTCTGCAATACCTACACCAAAGATGCTATAAGGGTTCATCTCATAGGGTGCTGCAAAGTATGGAATATATGCAGGGGTAAATGGATTCATTACTAAACGTAGTACCTGTCCGTTACAGATCCAAACATTTACACTTAATTGTTCTGCATCTTTTAAGTCTTCAGGAATATCAATATCCTGTTCAACCATTAACTCAGTATCTACAAAACCCCAGAACTCTAGAACTTCAAAACGTTGTGCTTGATCCTGTTCTGAGTTATCTTCCATTACATGTTCCCACCACTCTTTGTTGTAGGACTCACCAAGACGTAATGCATTGTCGATTGCATTCTCACGGAAGTATGGACGGTTTTTTAAAGCACGTACTTGTGAACGAGACATCTTGTGACGTTCTACAATATACTCTGCTTCTTCCATAGTAGCAGCATCTGGGTCTGGATAAAAATTCCATATAGATACAGAGCTAGTTTGTGGAATAGTTTTAAACATAGGAGAGTAATTACCCTCTTCATCCCAATTAGCATACTCTTTATCTACAGCAAATGGACCCTTCATAATACCAGTGCCAAATAATGCTGACTCAAAAGCTGCAGCACGAAGATGTTTCTTAGCATGAGACTCTTCTAGTTGATCATGTATTTTCTTTTCCATTTTCTTTGCTGCAACTTCAGCAGGATGAAACTGTGGAGATGTGGGAGTTTTAGCAGGTCCGGGTTCTAGATAATCCATTACTGGATCTAGGTTTGCTTTCATACCAGCAAGACGTTCTTTAAAGTCTTGATATGTTTCACCGGGAAGTAGTTCTGGTAAACTTTCATTTGCCTTACGTTGATCAGCATTAGATTCAAAACTTACCGTGTCTTCAACTCCATCAGGAAGAACAGTAGGATCAATAGTAATAGGAAATTTATTACCACCAAATAATACTTCTGCAATCTGACCGTATGCAGCTAGTACTTTAGTTTTAGTTACCTTAACAAAAACTTGTGATTTTTCTGTAGAGGTAAACTGAACATCAGGACCATAAATACCACGATAGTTACGATAAGCTTGAATCCAACGTTGTTCATCAAGTTCTCGTGCAGTTTCTGCTTTAGAATATTTTTCTTTAACAAACTGAACAATTTGTCCTGTTGCTGGATCGGAATAGTCTTCTTCTTTTACATCTTCAATGGATGAAGTTTCCTCCATGTCCATCATCATATCTTCAAATTCTTCTTCCATATTCTATCCTTAATATCCAAATTTTGCGTCTGAAACTTGAAACCCTGTACGATGATTGTTTGAATCAAAATCAAATAAACTACTGCGTGGTCTAGTCATTACACCGTATCTTAAAGCATCGTACAAGTGATCTTCTGCATTTGTATCTACATCTTCTGGATTATTTTTATCCAAAGGTAAGGCAGGTAGTTGAGAGATGGTGTTAGTACAATTGTTAAAAAATACCAATCTAGGTTCTTCTGTAAATTCGTCAATTTGTAATCGCCTATGTAATTCATTTTTACCTGCTACACGAGAGCCTCTAGATCTATCAGAAGGACGCCAACGGCAACCCTTCATAATCATCTGTTCAGCCAGTGATGGCCCAGTATCACCACGATTATGCCATAAACTAGAATCCAAAACACCATAACGTATTTTCTCACCATCTTCAGCTTCTAGTATCATGTCTGCTAAATCTGTAGCAGTAACTTTAGATACATACATTTCTCTATATACAACTAACTGTTCTGCTGGAGTTACCGCAATCCAAACAACTCCTGTATGAGAACCGTACCCATAGTCACAAGCTCTAAACTTAGCCCAGCTATTAGGTATATCATAAGGTTCTATTACATGTTGTTTACGATTAAACTCTGGGAATGCTGCCCCTTCGTTAATATCCCAATCACCTTCTAGTAACTGCCTACGTTGATGCTCAGGTAACGACAAGAGATTGGCTTCATACATACCATCTTCTGCTAGATAAGGATTATCGAATAAGGTAGCAGGGATAAACCTACGTCTAAATAAGGGCTGACCTTCTTTAGTATGACCTTTAGGCCAGCAAATAACTTCACCACTGTCTGTATCCGTAGCCCAAAAAGTTTCATTAGGAGTATTAGGGTCAATGAAAGTTTTCTTTACCCATTGATGGCCCGGACCTCCGGGGTTGCTGGTAGCCCTCATATATAAGGGTAGTCCACTGGCTTTGGTTGTCCGAAGACGTGACCTCATGTAATTCCAAGGATAGGGTGTAGGCCATTGCGTTAATTCGTCAAAACCGATCCAGTTGAATGCCTGACCTTGATACCTCATAACATCATCGTCACGATCAAGGTAAGACATCCAGAGTGTTGCTCCACTCGGAGCTACCCAAGTCTTATCTCGTTCCATAAACTTAATACCGGGAATTGCTTTGGGGTATAATTGTTTAGATACAGAGATAAGTTCTCTTAGTTCCTCAGTACTTCTACGTACTAAAAGCATTCTAGCATTAGGATTATTTAAATAACGTACAGGGTCAGCTACTAAACTGTAGCTCTTACCCCCACCTGCTGATCCACCATATAATACTTCTTGTTCAGTAGAAGCCAAGAACTCTGTCTGTGGACCGGGGTTAGGCTCAAATATAACTTCTCTTGTATTAAATTCTTCTACTTGCTCAAGCTGAATAGGCTCTGGTTTCTTTTCCACCGAGTCTTTCTTCTTCGAGCTTTTTCGCCTTTTCGAGGGCTTTTTTGTATTTTTCAGCAAGCTGGCGTTGGTTTGCAGCTTCTCTCTGACGTTTTCGTTCAATTTGAACTCTCTTCATTAAACCTACGTGAGATATATACCTACCTGATTCTTCACTTAACCAAGCAGCTACATCCCTGTAGCTATATTGTTTTAGGTATTTCTTACCTTCCTCTAAGAGATCTAGCTCTTCTGAGATAGGTAATAGTATATCACAATCGTCAGGGTCTTGTCTATAGCCAAATGGAACTAATCTACCTACTCTTACTACTTTTCTCCACTCAAACTTTTCGTTTGGCTTTGGAGCAGGTAGTGTCCAAACTTTATCAATCTTCTTCATTTTTAGGTGGCAAAATAAACAAAGGGCTTGCTGCAGTTACTTCTACTTTATCTGATGCTTTAAATCCACTACGATCTAACACATCTTTAGCTGCTGCCATTTTTTCTTTATTTCCCAAATCAGTTGGGCTATCCATAATTTGTTTCATAGAGTAAGCAGCTTTAGTTGCACTTGCTGCAATAAAACGTTTAGTAAGATTTGCAATTTCATCTTGCAAAGAATTTACAATAGCTGAGGTTGCGACAGTTTCTGCATACCCAGCCATCTTTCTTGCTTGAGATAAGTTACCTTGAGCTTCTTCAAAAAGAACATCAAGAAACTTTTGCTGCTTCTCTGTTAAATTACGACTCATTTAATTTTCCTATGCGGTTTTACTTTAGCACTAACTTTTTTCGGTTGAGCCACATGCTGCTTACCCTTAGCAGTTCCTGCTCGTTTGGCTCGTGTTGTAGAGGCATACTCAGAAGCAGTAAGAGACTTAATAGCTTTAGCAGGTAAGTATCTCTCACCTGTAGCTTTTGGACCTTGCGTTGATGGCTTACCACTCTTGGTCCTCCACTTCTGCTTAGTCCAACTGGTTAAACTCTTTTGACTTTTACTTTTTGGCATCGTGCTTCTTTTGTATAGGAAAGTTAGCGGTAAGTGATGCACCCTTATGAGGTACAAACTTATCTTTATGTTTCATTAGTTTTAAACTACCATCTTTTTGCTTCATCCAATGATAGCCTTTAGGTGCATCTACCTTCACTACTTATACCCCCCACCTTTTGCTTTGTATTGCTTTGCAACCATTTGGGCCTTCCTAGCTGACCACTGTCCGGGTGCTCCACCTTTGCCGCCAGCTTTAACGGATGCAACAAGACGTTTACGCATAGTAGGCTTAGTATAATTTCCTGCCGCATTAACTGTAGATTTTTTGTCTGATTTCGCCACGACTAATCCCCATGTCATGCAGTTCTTTGTCACTCAAGTTCATGAGTATCCAATAGTCTGCTCTTCGTTGTTGATTCTCTTGAATCTTTTTAAATATTTTCTTAAACATAGCACCACTCCTTTTTATCTTGTGCAGGAGTAGTTTTACATATTTAGTTATAACATACTATAGATAAGATTGCAACCCCGTTATGCATTATCTATTGGGGTCAAAGTATTCTTCTACAGAAACAATTACTTCCATAGTGTTAGTGGTTTCACCATATACCATAATTTTATCGCCTGAGTGTAGATTAAAGTATCCACCATTAACTAGATTAACTACAGAGTGTCCTGCCATACTTAGTCCATTAGCTATGTAATGATAAGCATTATCTTCAGCATGATAAAATTGCACATACACTTTTTTAGTAGAAGAAGCATTATTACTTATGTGCAAATACCTAGTAATAGCACTGAAGTTAGCAGGACAAGTATACACAGCAGTAGCACTAGCATCTGCCGAAGTAGATGCAATAGTGTACCCTTGTGTATGAAACTTGGACTTACTTAGATCTGGCATTAAAATCTTTTAAAGCTTGGCGTGTGTTAAATCCACCATTGTCTTTTTTATACTTAGCTTTGTTCTTTTTAAAGAAAGCATTAAATGCTGCAGACTGACTAGGCAGTTTAGTATCTGTACCTTTTGGCAAGTCTGGAAGTTTAGCCATTTTTTTACGTGCTTCTTTAGTAGACTTGTTAGCTGCATCTACTTCCATTTTTTCATCTAGTGTCATAACACCAAGTCTAGTTGGACCTTGAGCTTTTTTCTTTGGACGAGCTTTAGGTTTAATAGATTTTTTAGGTGCAGAACTAATAGGCTTTTTAAGATCTTCTGCATACACAGCAGCCATTACTTTACCATTTTTATCTGTGTAGTAAAGTGATCCAGCTTTTTTAGCTGCAGCAATACTTTTATATTTACCTGCATTCTTTTTAGCTTGGGAAGCAGTTTTACCCATAGCTTTTAATTTACTATTCATATATGTAGTTAGTGATACAGCCATCTTTAGCTCCTTGATTTGCGATTAGGTTTCATAGAAGCTCCACAATTAGCCATTCCACCTTTGTTGTAACCAGATTTTTTCTTGGTCATGCCACCATACTTGTAGCCCATTTTAGCTGCTACTTCTGGTGCTTCTTTTTTTAGTGCTTTCATTCCGGGATTCATTTTATTTTTCATACTCTTTTCCTTTAAGCTATAATAAAGTCTACAATCTGTCCATCAGGAGTACGTAGTTTGTTTGGGTTGGGGTTATAAGCATACATCTGATTCACCAACTTTAAATCTTCTACTGGTGTATCAGGAGTAATTCTGTTAGGTTCTTCCACTTTATACTTTTCATTATTCTTGCTTGATCTATCTTTATCTGCCTTTTCAAACACAATATTTTCATGCGTCTGAAAAGGCATACTAGGTAAAGGAAAGTGAGATATAAGGGTCATCAGAACTTAATCTTTGCGCCAATCTTTACATCACCAAACTTAAAGTTATCATCTGAAGAAACTTCTGAATACAAATTCATATTAGTATTTGGAACAATATAACCCAGAGTTACATCTACCCCAGTAAAAATATTATCTTCATCTAATTTAAGCATGTCGATGTCTGTTTCTACAGTTACACCTAAACCCATTAGATTAACACCAGCATAAGGAGTTAGTTCCCATGCCCAATCTTCAACACCAGTAGTATAGTTTGCATCCGATTCAGCACCAATAGATACTGTTTGCCCCCACATAGGGAAGTCTGCTGCTGTTGCAGTTGTAGCTGTTAAAGCCAAGATAGTTGCTAGAGTCTTCATTTTGGTTCCTTTACCATTTAACTTTGTCTGCCCAATAAGCAGCAGACATTTTTCCTTTTTTAATATTCTTAGCATGTCTTGCCTTAAAACTTGCTCTTTTCTTTTTCATCTTATCTGATTCACCAGCTTTAGGTTTACCTGCAGTACTAGCACCTTTTTCACCGAATTTAATATACTTATACTTACCACCTTCAGAGGCCATAACGTGATGAGACTTACCACTATCATCATTAAGACGTTGAGGTTTGTTTACACCTTTAAGCCCCACAGCTTTCATTTTGTTTTTGACTCGTTCAGGTATAGCCATTAGATCATACTTAGTGCTTGGTCTAGTGTTTCTTTATTGCGCCTAGTCCAGCCACGACCAAAGGTTTCAAATGTTTTTAGAGACTCATAAAAACTCTGGCGTTGTGTATACACACTTTCAATAATCATTTTTGGTTCATGGTTCATAACAGCTTGGATTGTCATAGGTCCGATAGCACCATCTGGAGTTGCCCCTGCTGCACGTTGAATTGCCTTAGCTGGGCGACCAGAACCAGAGTTAACTGCCCAATCAAAGGCGCACCAATCTACACCACCGGGAAGATCATCCCCCCGAACTTTATCCCAATAGTTTTTCTTATAAATAGGAGCTACATCCATAAAGTTTAGGTCACGCATTTCTTGTTCAGTAGACTCACGACCAATCCACTTATCATAGACAGCCTTAGTAACACCAAGGTTAGTCATACCACCCGGATCTTTAGGGTGATTCACAAAGCCCCCCTCGTGGTGCAATAACATTGATAAACATTTGTCAAAGTTCTTTTTCATTACTTTCTCCCGAAAAACTTACTTACTGACCTAATTCCTATAGATGCTGATACTATACCACCAAGACTATATTGATACCATGCTGGCATAGTCTCCAATGCAGCAAACCCAGCTTGAACAATATTATTACCCCAATCCCCACAAAATGCTAAAATTAATGGAATACTAAAAAGTAAGGTTATCCATTCGTCCTTCCAGCTATTTTGTGTAGCATTAATAGCTGCTAGATCCCAATCAATCTCACCAGTAGCTTGTTTAACTTTGATTTCTGCGTTAGCTTTTTGTATTGCTACCTTACCATCTAGATAAGTAGTAGCTAATCCCCCAACTGCTCCTAAAATTTGTCCAATCATTTTTCATGTCCTAACCAAACAGCAAATGCTCCAGTCATAGCACCAGTTACTGTAGCAGTAAGTGCTGTAGCCTGAGAAGTCATAGCATCTGGGGGTAACGACATAAACCAAAACAGAACTTCAATGTACATCCATGTCATTACTAGCATCATTAGTCTTGGCATGATCTTCCAAGCTAGAATACGTTCCATTGCTACAGTCATTCCCATTCCCTTTTTACCCTAGGCTGAAATACATCACTGGCACTAAGATGACCCTCTAGGTACATAGCTCTCTCAACTCTGTCTAGGGTATACTTAACGCCAGTATCTTGAAATATCTTTTCTCTTACGTAGAACACATCAGATCTAGGAATATGTACTCTACGTAGCCTACCCTCATCTTCGTCAGCTAAAGCTTTGTAGAACTCTACTAGCACATTATCATCAGAATACATCTTGGGCATTTAATTGTCCTTAGTTATACTAGTTTAAAATAGGAAGTCAATACCTTTTACCTACGACAAAAGAAAAAATCGACACTATCCTTAAAGGATTACTATAAATAATAAATATTAATTATAATTATTAATAGTATTTAATACTTAAAGAGTACTCTAAGTATTACTTTAAGTATATTATACCGCACTTTGAATATTTGTCAACACTAAAAGTAAGAAATAGTATTTAAATTTATTTAATTTTTCTTTAACAAAATTAAATTTCTATAATAGGTCCAGATCCCACAAAGTATAAGTCCAGTTGATCACAAATTGTTACAATACTGTAATATACTACACATAATCCCCCCAGTATTTTAAAATAAACTTTACCTTTCGTAGTAATTACACAGTTAACCCCCTGTTTTCTTTAGGGAATACTATATATGGGCTAGTATTTATTGTGGTTAACAGTTAAAAAATACCCCCCTCTGTCATTATGGGTATACACACACGTAGACCCCCCCGGTGGCCCATGCCCCCCGCCTCTTTAGAGGCTATGCATGTCTGAATCCTACGGATTATGAGCTACCTACAATGCTAAAGCATTGTTATCTATTGTTTTTACAAACAATAAGGGATTCTTGTCCTCTAAAATACAAGTATTTTAAGGGGTATTTCTGGGGGTAACCCCAAGGGGTTAAATTATGGATAACCCTCTGGGTTCAGATGTCCACAGGCATACCCCTAGCTTTTCCTTGCGCATTATGCTCACCAAAAGATCAGAAAGTTTCCCCTAAAGGGGAAGTCAATCACGGAAATTCCGAGAACAACCAACCCCCTAAAGGGGTTGACAATGGGATCGAATTAGGGTTACTTTGTAAGGGCTTCATCGGCAAATCGATGAGGCAGCAACCTTAACTTAATTCGGAGAATTAACATGACAAATTCAGCTACTTTACCTACGGTAACCTTGGACAGCAAATTCACTGTAGGTCGTAAGACCTATACTTTGACTGATGGAATCAGTCATGCAGTAGCTTGTTATGACAAGCTTTACCTGATCCAAGAGGATCAGTTAGCTCTCTTTAGAGAGCTTGGAAACATCCTGTTACAGATTGAAAATCTGTTTGGTGGTGACAAGAAAGCCTACGGCTCCTTTATCAGTGGAACTGATATGTCGAATGAGAACATCAGCTCTGCTGATAAGTATGATGCCAAATGGATTGCCACTCACTGGACTAAAGTCCAGAGGTTAAACAAAGCTGGTAAGCTTTCAGCACTTGGCGTATCTTCGATACGGAAGATTGTTCTGGAAGCTCATCCTGAGCTTCGTAAGAAGCCTAAAGCTTCTTCGGCTGGTAACACTTCGAAGGGCAAGCCGAAGGCTTCTGAACAGCCTAATAAGGCTGAGGAAGTGCTAAAGAACACTGTCTTTGAGACAGTGGTAGCCAAGAACGAAAAGGAACTTGCAGAGCAAGTATTTGATGCTCTTCAAGCCGGAGGCTTTAAGAGATCTGAGTTCGCTAAAGAGCTTGCAAAGCTCTTCAAGAAGTAAATCATTTAGCCCCCTTCGGGGGGCTATTCAATCTCGGAAATTCCGTGATCAACTTAAATCGGAGATTTAAAATATGGAATATAGTGGAGTTCAAATCTTGGAGTATTCAAATACTGAATACTGTTTTTGTTACCAAGGTCGTTTAATAAACGACAGACATGATTTCCCAGTTCTCCTTAAAAAGGAGGAAGACTCTTGGATAAACAAACATAAAGCCGAAGGCTTTATAGATTGCTTAGTCTATCTCGGTGAAATATAAAGTAAGCTCCCTTCGGGGAGCTTTGTTTATACTTCAAAGAAGTATAGTCGATCACGGAAAATCCGTGATTAATTTTTTGTGTGATCACACGTAGCTGATTACATGCCGACAAAAGTCTATCAACATTAGGAGAACATGCCGTGAACTTTATACTATTTTTTGCTTGGTTATTAATACTTGTATTAACTTCAAGTATATTATTAATAGTAGCTAATACTACTA
>Ga0208134_1002213_pt1 | contig 10634 bp, 8 predicted proteins | sample VirMetDEL_Mar_31_FD_184515 | JGI IMG/M metagenome (GOLD analysis project Ga0208134, IMG submission 184515) | Aqueous microbial communities from the Delaware River and Bay under freshwater to marine salinity gradient to study organic matter... | ecosystem: Environmental > Aquatic > Marine >...
CGACTTGCCACCTGGCGTTGTCGTCGGGTCACCGAACATCACACCCGGCGAAGTACGAATCTGATTCAGAAAGATACTGGTCAGTCCGATGTCAGGCGAGCGAGCCGCAATGACTTTCAGCGTCATCGAGGTGGCACGAGCCAGTGCGGTCGTGTCGTTCATGTTCAGCTCGGTGAGATCCTTCTCCATCGATGACTTCGGAACAGCGGCAGCGATTGAGTCGGTGATCATAAGGATTGGCGCTTCAGGCTTAATCAGCCCCTTCTCGCGGATATACATTGCGAGTTGCATCCCCTTCGTCATGCCTTCTTCCCAGGTTCGGGGATACAGGTGCAACAAATGAGGCTTAGTGGTCTTCAACCCCAGGTTCGCACCCAGTGAAGGCTTGAACGAGCGTTCGAAGTCGATCAGGATGGCGATGCCGCCGGCCTTCTGACATTCGATCATGACGTTGGTCGCGATGATGGTCTTACCTGACTGGCTTGGGCCATAAATCTCATACATCAGACCGTAACCAAAGCCTCGATTGTGATCGCCCGTCAGCATGACGTTCAGCGGTGCATGACCTGAACTGAGCCAGCCCTTCGCGTCATCAGGCTGCGCCATTGCGCCATCCATGATGCTTAATAATTCTTCTGCTATACCCATCTTCTATGCTCCTTTGAAGGGTGCTATCCAGACATCGATGTTTTTTAGAATCGACTGGAATGCCAACTCTGAGCAAAAATTCTCAAAGGCTGGCTGGTTTAAAGGTAACGAAATGATTTTCGTAAGTTCGGGGTCAGGCTTCTCGACGTTCATGAGATCCATCAACTTCATGTTGCGCACGAAGGTGCCAATCATTGGCGGGTATTCCTTCTTGCGATACGTGAAAGGCTTGTTGTCCAGGAACCGTTGCAGTGCTACCGGTAACTTCCCAGGCAGCGATCCTGCTTTAGCTTCGGCGAGAAAGCCCTTGACTGAACCGTATTCAGCCATGAAGTCGACCGCGCCTACATCACCCAACCCACCAACGCCTGGAATGGCGTCAGACGAGTCACCCGTTAGCGCTTTGCCTTCCAGGAACTGCCGTTGAGTTGCATAGCCTGTCTTCTCGGCGAAGTTACCTGCGGTGACAATCTTGTCGAGCTTCGGGTCGAACCACACAACGTAGTCGCTAACGAGTTGAAGCCAATCTTGATCGCCGCTAATCAGCTTTACTTCCTGCTTGTTTGCGGTGGCTCGCATTGAGAAATAACCGGCGAGGTCATCAGCCTCAAGGTTTGAGACCAGCATCTGACGAACACCAAGCAAGGCGACAGCCTTCTTGATATCAGGTAGACACTCGACGTACTTTTCTTTCTCCGCCTTCTGCTGCGGCGTCTTGTTGCGACCTTCCTTGTAGGTCGGGTGAATTTCAAATCGATGATTGGCTTTACCGTCCCACAAAATGATGGGCGTGTATCCGCGGTGATCCTTCATCAGCGACTGCAAGGTCTTGATGAAGTGAAAGATGGCCTGAACCTCACGACCATGACAGTGCAGCTTTGTACCGTGCTGACTGGCATAGCCAATGTTGTTGGCGTCTATTAGTAGTAGCTTACTCATGGGTTCCTCCAGAGATAAAAAAGGGCGCCGTGATTGGCGCCCTTAAGGTTTTACTCAAGCAGGTTTTCTAACCCAGATCAGCCAACATGGCATCGAGGTCGTCGGTCGACATTTCATCTTCAACCGCTACAGCGGCGACGGTGGTGTCTTCCTCGGCTTCAGGTTCAGCATCAGCTTCCTCGAACTCAGGCACTTCCGCAGGAGCGGCAGTCTTGGCTTCAGGTTCGAAGGCCGAGTCGTCGTGTTCGAGTGCAGCAGTCGGTGCGTCATGACTGATACCAGCAGGCATGATTCCGGTCACGGTGCTGATCGCTGCCAGCGCCTTGTTGCGACCTTCGTCGTATTCCTGCATGACGTAAGCGTCCAGATCGTTCAAGTTCGCCATGACAGCTTTATCAACCGGCTTGCTCTTGGCAGCAGTCAGAACGCTGTACTCGGTGTTCAGACCTTTGCCGGTGCGGTTGATAATGATGTCAACACCATCAGTGAGACTGAGGAAGTCATCACCATGCTCGTCCATGATGTCGAACACTTTTTCGCCAGTGGTCGGAGTCAGGTCGAGAATGATTGGTGCTGAAGGATCGTCACCGTCCAGGTGCAGAGCGTTGAACAGGATGCGAGACTTGCTCTTGCCTTCCTTGAGGGCTTCGATCACATCGTCATCACCGGCTGTGCGCATTCCATGATCGATTGCGTCGCAGATGGGGCAGACTTTGCCGAAGGTCTTGTCAGCGCAGATGTAAACCGCCTTCAAGTTTTCGTCGAGGTCTTTGATGAAGTGTTGACCGAAGTCGGCGAAGAACATCGGATCTTCCTTGTCGGCACGCCAGCCAGGGAGGATACGAAAGCGGTTCTTGCCAGGTTGGGGCTTGAGGGTTTTTTCGCGACGACCCGACGATGCTTGAAGGGCCTGCTTTTTGCTCTTGACCAAATCCATAATTTTTGACATTTTTTGTACTCCAATTTTAAAGTTTTGAAAGTTTTTGAAAGTTTGTGGCATGACGTTGTCTTGTGACGGTGTCATGCTCACAACTGCTACATAAGTATAGTCACCGGTGACTTATGTATCAGACTATTTTTACACCCGTGTTCAGGCAGCTTCTCTGCTGGCTTTGGCGGCTGATTTGACCACACGTTCACGAGTGCTGCCCTTTGCAGCAGCACCGGCTTCAGCTTCCTTCACCCGCACTTCACCCTTCCATTCTTCACGGCTGTTGATGCCGAGCTGGACGAGCATGTCACGCTTTTGCTTGAGGGCTTCAAGAACGCCTTTCAGCGTGTTGAATTCTGCCTTCAATTCGTTGTGACGACGAATGACCTTCACAACACGAATGTCAGTGGAGACTTCGGCGTCGATCAGCTTTTCAGTGACCTTGCGACCTTCATCCGCGGCTGCGTCACGAACTTCCTTGTCGACCTGGGCGTGGACAATGTCACGCTTGAGCTTGAGGTTGTCCATTGCGAGTTCAGCCTTCGCGGTAGATGCCGCGTAGTTCGAAAACAACCCGGCTTGCACCAGCATTTCATTGTCGAGATCGACCGGGTTGATGGTGGTGTCCTTGACGATTTGTTTGGCGTCAACGGACGTTGCGTTTTCTTCTGTCATTCTACTTCTCCTGTTTCATTGATTGATTAACGTATATTCTAGCTTTCAGAACTTGGGCAGTCGGGTGGGACTATTCGACGTAAATGAAGATCATCCACTTGTCCCATTTGTCCACCCGTTTGAATTCGTAATTTACTCGTATGTTCTGAGGCAGTGTGCTTTTTATATGCGACCGCAATTTAGTACGCGCCTCTTCACAGATGACTTGGCCTTCTTTGTATTTTTTGGTATTGAACATGCCGGCCCAGGTTTGACCGCGATCGTGGGGCCTGTGCTTTTTTGACAATTCCAGGTAGTTGGTGAACAGGGGCTCCAGCCCTTCAACATCTTCCAGAAGTTTGTAATCTAAAATCCTCATGTCATCACCATTGACGCTGCGGTTTCAAACACCGCCTCTAGCATTTCGATTCTTGATGGCTCGAAGTGACACATCATTGGCGAGATACCAAAGATGATGCTCGCGTCGAGCTTGGGCACATAGACCACCTGGCCACACAGTTCAGCAAAGCCACCTTTGGCGTCTGGTACGAAGTGACGGATCGAGGCACCACCCAGGGCGACGATGACCGGTGGTTTGAGGATCTCCACCTCGCGGTCGATGAACTGCGAACAGCCATTGATCATTTCATTCGTGAGTGAGCCGCCCTTCTCCTTCGGTGCTTTGACCAATGAAGTGAAGTAGCAGTCCGCCGGCTTGAGAAGTGACGAGTCAATACCCGCCTTGAGATAGTCGCAGCCCTTGCCTTTGAACATCCTCATCTGCTCGACTTCCGTCCAGTTGGGTGAGTCTGTGACAACCATGATCTTCGGCGTGGTGCCTCGGTTGGTCGCGGGGTGAGCGGCGCATTTGAGACTGCAAGCGGTGCACGACTGATAGTCCAGTATCACCTTCGAGATCATGCCTTTAATCCCTGCCGTCACCACGATGCCTCGATCAGCCTTTACGTTCTCAATGATCAGACCCGGCATAAGCTCTAGCTGGTCTTTTAAGCGATCCGGGTGTCTCGCCGCTATCTCGGTCGGTTCGACGCTACAAAACGCCCCTACGCGGCTCAGAACGTCTTGGTGACGCTTGTTTACTTTGCTTTTGTTCACGTTCAGCAGGAAGTCTTCCTTGCTCTCAAATGGGCCACCTTTTTTGGCACGCCCTTCGAGGATTGCTCGCGTCGTATTGTCCGAGAGACCCTTTAATCGATTGAATGGCGTGTAGAGAACCGTCAGGTCTCGAGCCTTGTCAAACTCAATGACGAAGTCCAAGCCGGAGTGATTGACATCAGGCGGGAGAATCAGAACGCCGTAGCTCTCTGCGTCCTTCACCAGTGTCGCCAGCTTCTCCTCAGCAACGACCGACAGTGCGGCAGAATAGAACTCAGCGGGGTAGTAGAACTTCAACCACATTGACCAGTAGGAGATGATTGAGTATTCGACGGAGTGGGACGCGTTGAAGGCGTACCCGGCGAACTTCTCAATCTTGTCGAACAGCATTTCGGATATACGACTGTCCATGCCGGAGTGTGACTTACAGCCATCGACCCACTTGTCGCGCTGTTTCATCATCATGTCCATGTCTTTCTTACCCATCGCTTTTCTGAGGTGGTCAGCGTCAGTCATCGAGAACCCTGCAAGGTCTCGAGCCAACTGCATGACTTGCTCCTGATATACAATGACGCTGTGGGTAGGCTCCAGGGCGGCTCGCATGTTTTCGTGTTCGTATTCAGGCTCCTTAAAGCCTTGCTTGATCGACACGTAGTCGTCCAACAGACCTGCGTCCATTGGGCCTGGTCGATACAGTGCGGTTGCGGCGACGAGATCGTTGAAACTCAGTGGATCCTCTTTTGCCAAGTCCGTCAGAAGCTTTCTCATACCGGAGCTTTCGAACTGAAAGATGCCGGCCGTCTTACCCTTGCCAAACTCAGCAAGCACCTCCGGTATGTCGATGTGCTTTTCAAGCAGATCAACCTTTATCTTCCAGCGCTTCTCAATGGTGTTGATCGCCTTGCTGATGATGTCCAGCGTGGATAGACCCAGTATGTCTAGCTTGATCAGACCCCAGTCCTCGACGGATCGCTTGTCCCAATTCGTGACGTGCTTGTTGGCCCGCGTCTCCACGACCGCTCGGTTGGAGATAGCTTCTCCTGCGACGACGACGCCAGCAGCGTGTTGACCCATGCTGCGCATACGACCTTCAAGCTTGATTGCGGTGCCCCAAATTTCTTCGTACTTCTCCTGAAACTTGGCAATCTCAGGCACCAGGTCGGCAGCTTCAGTCAGCGTGACTGATTGACCATGCTCTTTGGGGACATAGCGTGTGCAGAGAAGCTCCGACTGTGACAGGTCATGAACGCGACCGGCATCACGTAGCGCTGAGGCTGAGGCTAAGGTTGAGTAATTGCTAATTCCGGCGACTTTATCCCGACCATACTTTTCAACGAGGTAATCAACAATTTCGCCCCGACGACTAGACATAAAATCCAGATCAGCATCAGGCAGATCAAGCCGATCAGGATTGATAAAGCGCTCAAAAATAAGATTGAACCTAATCGGGTCCACGTCGGTGATTCCGAGAAGAAAAGCAACGAGACTACCTCCCACCGATCCTCGACCTGGGCCAACCAAGATATCAGATCGTTTAGACCAGTTGACGAGGTCTTGTACAATGAGGAAGTAGCGCTCGAAACCCATTTCTTTAAGTACAGATAATTCATAATGCAATCGCTCCTTATATTCGGTTAGTTGTTCTTTACTGGGCTTGTAACCCATCGTTGGTGAACCAAGTCTCTTGACCCACCCTGCTTTGACGCCATCGATCAGCATCTGCATTTCGTTCTCACCCATGACCGGCAGCGAGGGCGCTTGCTTCTCCCACACGTAGGTGCAGAGGTTGGAAAGTCGCTCGACATTCTTCGCGGTGGTAGCGAATAGACCAGACTCAAATTCATAATGCTCTTTCAGCCTGTGCTTCATTGCCAGTAGCGCCCGGACGTTTTCATTTATGTCTTTCATATCCATGTCGCGAATAAACGGAACGCTACGCCAGGGTGCCGCCATCTTGGTGTTCGATGTGATCGCACTTAGTACGTCCAGTGCATCTGCATCCGCCTCGTGCTTGTACTGAACCGGCATAGTCAGTAGCGGTGGCAGACTCAACGCATCACATAATTCCAGCGCTCTTTTGTTTAGCGTATCGAACAAGGGTGTGTTGATTGGAACGACTTCTACAAACGTCTGAGCGTCTGTATTAACGAGCCTGATATCATTCATGATGCTTAGATAGTCTTCACGATGAAGGATGCTGTAGAAGTCACCGGTGCTGAAAATGAGATTGCAATTCGTCAATGCCTCGATCAGATCGTTAAAGCCAATACGCGGCACGTAATAGAAGTAGTCCTCTGAATGCGCTTTGGTTAAAAGCTTCATGAGATCCTTCATGCCGTTAGCGTTCTTCACGTAGACTTTTGGATACCAGGGGGCGTTATCCTTGATGGGGTCGCCACTGTTCTTCTTCGGTTTGCGATACGTTGGGTCATCGACAACACGCAGGCGGCAACCAACGATCAACTTGATGTCTTCAGCCTTCGCGACCTTGCTGAGTTCAACCATACTGGACACAGACATCGTATCGACGACCGACACTGACTCCCAACCCTTCTCTTTGGCTGAGAGTATGATTTCCTTTGGCGACAACATGCTTTCGCCCAGTGAGAAATGCGATCGAACCGCCAGTGCACCACGTATGCTCATACTTCACCTCTTAGGTTGACTTTGTAACCGACTGGAGGGTCGATGATTTCCAAAATGCTGAATGCCGTCACGACGATTGATACTTGCGAAGAGGCTGTGCCCTTGCTCATACCTGTTTGTTGATAAGCCATGAACAACTGCTTTTTAATGAATGTGCCGGCGATAAGGTGATCACACATGATCTCTAAGATCAGCGGCTTTTGGCCTCGAAAGGGGTTAACTCCATTTCTGATCGACTGGAGAATGAACCCCGGCGTAATACCCTTTCGATACAATGTTCCAATTAAAACGCGAGGCTTTTTGGGCAAGCTATCATTAGTGATAACCTCTAGCTGCTCCGGCGTCAGCTTCTTTCTGCTGACTTGATTGCTGGCTGATGCCTTCGCTTTCGGTGCGACAACAACCTTTACTTCCTTGCCTGACTCGACGCGATGGCGCTCGAACTTCTTGGCGAGCTCCGTCACGTCCAGTGATTCGCGAATCTTATCGAGCGATCCGTAAGCTACTTCGCCACAGTTGTCAAAAAAGCGACACTCGGCGCATACAGTGTCCAGCGGGTCATAAGCTATGACCGAACCGTAACAGCCCGGCGCACCTATAGGATTACTCATAAGTACTCCATCAACGGGGCGATCTCGCGCTTGAGCAAGTGCCGCTCTTGATACGATAAGCCGTGACATTTGCTAAAAAATTTCAGGACGGTTGCTTCGGTGAATTTGACCGTTTGACGGCGTTGCCCGGCAGCGTTACAAAGTTGCACCTTGCATTCTGCCATTTTGATTTCTTCCAGTAGCCTCTTGGGTGGGTTGACCATCCAGTTGATGATCCTTCTACCATTGACGGACAGGCTGGCCATGTGAGTTGCAAGATGCTCCGAAAGCTGACACTCCTGCTCCGGGTTTAGCGCATTCGATGGGAACTGAATTTCACCAAGCTCCTCATCGACGTTGCTGATCGTCTCCAACTTGATCACGAAGTCAGTCTCCTTCTCCACGATCCTGTTGATGTTGTTGTAAGCCGCCCTGGTGAGGTAAGCTGAGAAGGTCAACCCTTTATTCGGTTCGAACTTTTCAGATGCCTTCACCAGCACCAGTGAAACTTCCTGAAACACGTCCTCGTACTGCATTGATAGCTTTGCAGCCTGAGTTCTGGCGAAGACTCGCTTCGACAGCATGTGAACCAATCCCAGATTGTCCTGATACATCTGCTCTGCTTTATTCATTGCTGGCTCCTAGCCGAAAACTCGTTGTGAAACACCATCGGCAGTCTCGCGATCAACCTCGCCCAGACGGTTGATGAAAGACAGCGCGAGGCCCGCTCTCCAGGAGCCGCGTCGTAACCCGAGCCGTGCTGCGTAGATCAACTCACGTGGGCCGATAGTCGCACCCATGCTTCCTGCGTCGAACGCTTTGCGGATGTCTTCAGCGAACGATACGAGGCGCTCAGCGTCTTCTTTGACGATGCCGCCTTGATTGATCAGCACTTGCACTTCCTGCTTCTTCGGCATGTACCGAACGTGCTCGACGATGCCGAAGCGAGAGTAGTTCGCGGCGTTGCCCATGTTCGTACCGATGTACAGTCCGGTTTCATCACCAGAGCCGTTCGTATTGCCGGTTGCAACGAAGCGGAAGTTTGCGTGAGGCTTAACGATGCGCCATTCAGTGGGGGCTTCTTTGATCAGAAGCGGCTTACCCTCAAGCACTGGCTGATAGACAGCGAGGATGCTGGGGTGAGCAAAGTCATACTCGTCGGCGTTGTACGTCCAGCCATGCTTCATTGCGAGAGCGAGTGGGCCTGGCTCGAAGTAAGTGCCTTCGGCGTTTGCAAGAGTCTGCCCAACGATGTGAGCCTCTTCGGTGTTTGCTGTGTGCTGAATACGGACATAGCGACGACCGGTTCGAGCGGCGACTTGCTCGTGCATGGTTGACTTGCCGGTTCCAGCATGTCCCCAAAAGTAAACAGGAATGTTCAAATCGAGTCCGAGTAATTCAGTCTTGAGAAGATCGATGGGGAAAATGTAGCCTTCATCGATCTCAGGTATGAGGTCGCTATCTACCCCGGTCTTGGGAAAGACCTGGATGGGGATGGCGTTACCTCTGGCGTTCATCGCTGCCTTCACAGAGGGTGCGATTCCGAAAACCTGGTGCAGCTTTTGCGTTGTTGAACCACCCGGAGCGATGCTCGTTGCGGCGACACCTGACATGCCGGTTCTGGTCTCTCTCTTCTCAGCGAGGCGTTTCTCAGCGAGGGGGCTGAGAAGTGGGCTACCCGGCCAATCACGCTCGTACTCCGTAAGTGTCTCTTCCGGATGTGAGTCGCGCAGATGAATTTGGATGCTGTGAACTAACTCGCCACAGATTTCGCATTTGATTTTACTTGTCATATTTCCTTCCCCTTTGAAGTTGTTTAGTCAGTAGTGAACTAATCACATAGACTTATATTAACGATATTGCGTTGGGACTGCAATAGGTCACTAGTGACTTACCTATTTAATTACAAAATGATCTTGCGGAGTTCCTTCATCAACTGGCCCGGCAGGTCGTCCAGGTTCCGCAGCACCGTGTACTCTGGATAAAAGTGCTTAACGCTGCTGTCCTGTATCCCGATGCCGATCAGCTTGACACCCAAGTTCGTGTACTTTTGAACCGTGTCTCTCAGGTGCTGGTTTAGGTGGTCGTGATTACCGTGTGCTGCTGGCGCCCCGTCCGATAGCACTAACATAATTTTGCCCGCCTCGGGTCGCTTGAGTAGACGAGTAGCGGCGACAGCGATCGATTCACCATCGACGTTGTTGCGGGTGAAACTATGCTTGTGCGGTGCCAGTGCCATACGTTGCTTCTGCTCAACACCCAACTTCTCATTGAAGCCTTTGTAGATGGGCAGATACAGCGCCTCGTATCTTGAGAATGACATGCCAAGCTTTCGCTCTTCCTCTGCGATTTCTTCAGGTGTTGAGTAGCCAGAGTAAATCGTTGTGAAGCCGCTAACCTCATGAGCTACCCCAAGTCGATCCAGCACCGTTGACATGGCGTAAGCCGAGATCATTGTCAGGTCAAGCTTAGAGCCCTGCATCGATCCAGAGTTATCCAAGACCAGGCTAACGGCGACATCTTTGGTTTCACCCATGACCTCACGTCGGCGCATAACCCTGGTGTCTCCCGTCTTCAATCGATACAGGCTTGCTGAGTTGACGCGCCCTGTGCGTAGACCTGAGTTCCAGCGAGAGTGCTTCTGTGCGGTAACAAGACGCTCAAGGTTCTTCTGTAACGGGCCAACCATCTGCCTCGTTTGATTCTCCATGCTCTCCAGCATTTCATCATTGTAAGTGTGATCAACCGGGAATGGCTCAATGACATCATCCTCGTTCGTGAAGACATTATATGTAGAGTCTCGAATCACGCCGCGAGTGTCCTCTGTTATCGCTTCAGCGACAGCCTCATCAAAGTCACCCTCTTCCAGCGCTTCAGCGAGCTCCTTATCGGTCATCAAGGGTGCTTCTTCCTCGTCATCGGACTCGTCTTCTTCCTCGCCGGCTCCTGGTTCATCTTCACCAGCAACGGAATCTTCGCCCTCGCTTTCGTCATCTTCCTCATCATCGGACTCATCTTCATCTGAATCATCCTCATCAGTAGCGTCGGCGGAAGCGGCAACGCCTTCATCCTCGTCGTCCTCGTCTTCATCCTCGTCTTCATCCTCGTCG
>Ga0208134_1002217_pt1 | contig 10624 bp, 12 predicted proteins | sample VirMetDEL_Mar_31_FD_184515 | JGI IMG/M metagenome (GOLD analysis project Ga0208134, IMG submission 184515) | Aqueous microbial communities from the Delaware River and Bay under freshwater to marine salinity gradient to study organic matter... | ecosystem: Environmental > Aquatic > Marine >...
TTCAGATTTACCCCCCCCCTTTCAATTTATAACTACTAGGAGATGACTATGAAAGAATTAGATGTTGCATTGTTTGTTCGTGTTTCCACTTCTGGGCAAACTACAGATAACCAAATAATCGAACTGAAAGAAATCTGTGAACGCAATAAATGGAATATTACTAAAGTCTATAACGAAACTATATCGGGTACTAAAGGTGCAGATGAGAGGTCAGAACTGTCTTTGATGATGAAAGATGCATCAAGAAAGAAGTTTGATAAGATTGTTGTATGGTCAGTCGATAGGCTGTCGAGGTCGATGACTCACTTAGTGAATGTTCTATCTCAAATGAAAGATGTCGGTGTTGATATCTACTCTTACAAACAAGGAATCGACACAAGTACTACTATGGGTTCGAGTTTCTTTCAAATGGTCGGTATTTTTGCAGAACTTGAAAATACAATGCGAAAAGAAAGACAGTCTATAGGAATCAAACGAGCAAAATCTCAAGGTGTTAAGTTTGGTCGCAAGGATGTTGTCGATGAAGATATTGAACTTCGTATTGTTGAATTACGCCATAAGAAAAAATCAATAAGATACATCGCAAAAGATACTGGTATTTCTGTTGGTCGTGTTCATCGAGTCGTTAAAGAATGGCAACCTATATTGGAAACTTGATTTACAACAAATACACATTAACAAAAAATAAGAATAAGAGATTAGAGTGTAATTCAAAGTTCTGTTACTACTATGAAGAACTCTTAAAACATCCAAATCTACTAACAGACGATGAACATATTAGTTGTTTTACATATCTTTGGTGGATATCAACTGATACTGATTTATTAAGTGATGATGAGTGTGTTCATCAAAGTCAGTCTGAAAAACTCAAGATTAAACTTCTAAAACGCAATCCCCACTAGCCTTGGATTTTCATAATCCCTGTTCATACGAGTAAGATTTGATGAACGACATAGTTCTGTATGGAATATAATTCAAGTATGAAATTTCTCGCATTACTCTTTGCATTGTTTGGTGGATTCATTGTCTATTACAGTATGACTCCACTTCCTCACGAAATTGCACAACAATGGATGATGATTGGTGGTGCATTTATCTTTGGTGGACTCTTTCTTTATGGGTATATGGGGAAAAAGAAGAAATGAAAAAGTATCTAGTTAATTTCGTCTTAGGTTTTGAAGGCGAGTTTTACAACGAAGATACTGTCGGTCTTGATATCTTTGCAGATAATCTTGAAGACCTTTGGAATGTTCTAGAAACAGATATAGATAATCCACCTCTAACAATCTCAGAACGCATTGAGGAAATGGTAGAGAAACACTTGGGGGGATTGAAGTACGATACTTTTGCACCAGTTCAGATTGGTGAACATCTTGAAGATAATTCTGTAGAAGTTCGTTGGACTGACGAATCATTTAGATTCGATAACGAGTCAACTCATTAGGAAGAGTAACACAACATCTTCAGTTCTTTATTAACCCTATCAAACAATTCATTCATCCTTTCTCTATAGGCAAAACCCAATCTATATGATTTCTCACCATCTTCGTATGGGGGTAATTTACCAAGTGAAGTGTATTGTTCTTTAGTCAAGTCGATGATGTTGTTGTCATTATCAACACACCACCAATGCCAAATATCACGAGAGTCAATTGCACGATACAGTTTTAGTTGTTTTGACGAGAAGATGCGTTGAAGACACGCAGATGCAGTATGACAATGACCAAATGTTGTATTAGTCTTATTTTCTTCTCTAAATTTCTTAGGTAACAAATCAGCCGTAAGGTTTTGCAATATTAGTTCGCAAATAAGATTTAGATTATGTTCGTTGTATATTATATTTTTCATATTAGGAGTAGTGATCGGATGGTGATTATCTGATTAAGTGTTTATTCATAATCAGATAATCATTCCATTTAGACATTATGCAACTTCAAGTTCAGAGAAGTAACTCATAACATCATCTTCAGACATACCAGATAGAACAGACTTTAAGATAATGTCTTTCTTTTTCTGAGTATCTGCATCAGTAGTAATCTTCACAAAAGGTATTTGTTTAGATTTGTCTTCGTTATACATCAACCACCTTCTTTTAGTTTTAGTGTTACCTTTACTTGCAAGATGTTTGTTGTAGTACTGACCTTTAGTCTTACTAACTAATGTCCAAAGTGCCTGACTAAAGAACTTCATAGACCACAGTCCACCAACTTCATCAGTAAGTTCAAGATTTGTCTTCTTAAACTCAGAATAGAGTTCTTCTTCAGAGATTCCATTAGTATGATAATCGCCAACTAATCTATCGTTCTTAATCCAATTGATTAACCATTCTGTTCCTTGGCCAGTTCCATCAGTTCCTTCTATTTCTAATTTAATAGATTTTGTTAAGTAGGCACTTGAAGATGATTGTTTAAGACCATTCTTGAGATATTCTTGAACGCACTTAAAACCAAAGTTGTAGAACTTATTCCATTCATCATCATTGAACCCGTCTTTGAAAAGTAGTGCACCAATATGTTTTTTACTACTTACTGTTTCACCTTCTTGAGTCATACGATTCCAGTAGCTACCAAATTCAACAATGTGTTGTCTTCTAGTGTGAGATGTGTCGTTTCCAGAGAGAACAAAGTTAGATGTAATTCCCATCTTAGGTTTCTTGTCCGCAGGAATTATGAACTTATCTTTTCCTTTCTTTTCGACTTGCATATCACCAGTAATCATACTGAATAGATTATCAATCTTAAACTCTGGTTTGATGTCATCAATCATTACAAATCTAGAGTCTATATCTACATTTGAGAATTGAAATTGACCACCCGAACCCGTATTGAACATCTTTCCATCCATACTTGCTCTTTTTTTGAAGTGTTCAATTGACTCCATAACGACAGATTTACCATTTCCGCCTTCAGGTTTCCCCAGTTCAGAGTTTGAATCGATAAAGAATACTAGTTTCGACACATCAGCAGTATTATGGTCGTGAATCAAGTAACCATATGCAGTTCGTAAAGAAGTTAATTCTTCTCTTGCAGAATCATTAAGTTCGTATTCTTTTGTCCAGTCTTTGATACCTTCAACATCTTTCTTTTGACGATACATTGATTGTTTAAAGAACTTACTAAACATTCCGTCAGTATTCTTTGTAATCTTTATATCTCTCTTTAGAATTGATGACTCCCAAACACAAGTGTCGTTTTTAATATCGTCTTTTTTAAGAAGTTCAATCTTATCTTTTGTAATCTTGACTACTCCGTTCTTAAAACGAATGAAACACTCATCTTTTGAATCATAAAACATCTTTATCGGTAGATCGGACTCAAGTGATTCATCACCACTCTCATCTAAGTCATCTAGAACTTGAGTCTTTAACATTGTTTCAGAGAATTTCTGCCACATAGTTAAGACATCAAACTTATGAATCTCATCAAATTCTGAATCAACTGCAAAGACACTATTGAAGTCTGTGTCTTTGATAGATTCTAAATATCTTCTAACCCATCGTTTGATTTGATTCTCATTGTACGGTTCTAGAACACCATTATTATTACGAAATAAACTAGTCGATTCTAGCCTAGAATCTGATGTTTTAAAACGACCAAACCCTTTATCTTGTAAGAACAATCTTAGTTCGTACTGTTTAACTCTACACCCTGTTTGAGTGTCTTTCCAAAATACTATATCTTTATTCAAATTTTTAATCCTTGAGTCATATAAGACTCTGTTAGTTTGTTTTGATGATTAAGTGATTATTAGTTTTGATTAATCACTTAATCGTTTGTTGTTGTGTTTCATCTATCTACTAATTCATTCTTCACCCCCTGTTATTTTGTTTAGTTGAGTGAAGTGTTTAACATCGTATTTCTTAGGTTCATCATTAATAGGCGTTTCAAATGCCTCGAGAACTTTACTCATATCTACCTCTTTGTTGATTTCTTCTGAAACCTCTGAGGCTGTGGTTTTCGATAACAACCCATCTTGATAATCAGATTCATTTTGTAATGAATTTTCTTCAGAACAAGACATCTCATCAAAAAGTGGTGCATCAAGTAACTCTTCCTTTCTAAACATCGCAAGTTGAAACACATCTTCAAGAATATGTTCACCACTTGGTAGCATCAATGACTTGATTAAATTCGCACTTGATTGGTCAAATATGATTGGTTTAAATCGTATTAGTTCATCTCTTAATATATCGACTTGTTGTTCAGACAAGTGTTCTGTGTATTGATGAATGTTTTCTAAATAGTGTTTCATTTCAACTTTCCACATATAGTCAATAATTGAACAACACGATTTATTCGCAACAAATTTATTCATATTTCTTTTATCCTTGAGTCATATAAGACTCTGTTAGTTATTGTTTATTGATTATTTGATTATCGTAATCACTTAATCAGTTCTACTCCCCCTGGGGAAGTTCTGTTTGTTAATGTAAAACTCTGTTGTCTGACATTAACGAATCTAGTTTTATCAATCTGCGACGAAGTCTTTGTTCTGCTAGACGACTCACATTCTGATACTTTCTATTGTGTTTAATTTGTTTCTTTAGACTCTTTATTGATATTCTCAAAACTTACTCCTTTTATTGTTATTGTTATTAACTCGACTTACAATTAACATTTTACGGACATATGCGTTCACTTTATATTTGGGTAAATTAGTATCCGTTTACCCAAGTAAATGGTAGAATGAATAAATGGGAAAACAAACGACAAAACCAGTAAAGTTCAAATACACTCGTGCAGTCAAGAAGGGAAGAACTTCTAAGTTCAAAGGTAACGAAAAGTTTAGACAAGATGACGAGTTCTACAATGATGCGAACTCTCGAATTGGCCAGTCAGAAATGGTTGATGGTGGAATACTCGAAAAGAGAATTGCGAGTTATAGACACTGGTTTAAATTCTTGAAAATGTGCCTTGAGTTATCTGAACAAGATGCATCTCTCATCTACTTAAAGAAAGAACACAAGATACAAGTTGATGAATCAATGTATGTAGGTTGGGATTTAGATAAAGTTCTTTCGATGCAGTTTGATGATTGGTGGAAGACTCATCGTCAGCTATTCATAACTGATATTTCAAGAGTGTTAAGTACTAAAGATAAAGTGTCATCCGATCTCAACAAAATCACAATTGAATTTGATAAGAATAGACGACTGAATGATGTCATTAAAGACTTGAGAAGAATCAACAACGAACAGAACATCTTTAGAAATGAATCAGATGGATTCAAGTCAAACTTTATCGTCAATGGTCGTGTAATCGATGCAACACTTCAGAATCGTTACAACGCACTAGTACTTAAAATAGAAGGCAAATTAACCAACAAAGAGATACTCACTCATAAGAACAACTACATTCGTGCAACTAGTAAATCTCAAAAAGGATATGCATCACAACAAGATGCAGATGGTATCAGTAGAGAAGATATCTATGATTTAAGAAGTGATGCAGAAAAAAGACTAGACGATAAACTCGTCTATACAGATGTTGAAGAACCAAACTGGTCATACACAATTAACGAACTTATTAATGGTTCACCATCTACTGTAGGCGCAAAACAGATTCTTCTTTCTGTTGCAGATGGTTACTTCTTAAAACATCCAACTAAAACTTATACTGAATGATTAAGTGATTAATGTAATCAGATAATCAGTTAATCGTGCTACAATAAGATTATGAGTGAACTGATTCAAAGTAGGTCAGAACTGACCAACATTAAACCTAACCCAGTTAATGACGAGATATATTCTCAAACAGATTTAGAAGACTTGAAATTGTCATTGCAGACTCACGGACAACTTGAACCCCTTGTAGTTAATAATGATTTAGTAATCATCTCTGGTCATAGAAGATACTTCTCAATGATGCAACTGGGGTGGACTGAGTGCGATATAAGAGTAACTAACTTAGACAATGACATCGTTGCATTAATAGAGTTTAATCGTTCAAGAATCAAGAGTGTGAACGACATATTAAACGAATCTAGAGTTCTTGAACGAGAGCTAAAAAAGGAGATTGGTCGAGGTCGATTTGCGACAAAACAACGAAGTGGAAAAAAGATGACAGTCGTCATTGAAGTATCTAAAAAGTTAGGACTCTCGACTACTCAGTTGAAGAAGATTAAATCAATTTCAAACTATGAACCGAATCTGATTAATGAAATTGATAATGGTGATTTGACTGTCAATTCTGCATATGAACTTGTTCGTAAGAAATATATACATCGTACCTCAGATGACGATACTGAACTATTTAAAAAGAAACTATCGAAACTCTTAAATGATTACAGGCCAACCAAGAATGAGATAAATGAAGTCTTGTCTAAGACATATCCATATAGTGTTGCAAATCTTCCCCAGGGGGAAGAAAAACGAGATGAACTACTTAATCATTTAATCAACTTAAAACAGTTAGATGAAAGAGAAATAGTGCAGTACAGAAAGTATCGTGAGATTTCATCTAGTGTTGATAATCAAGAACTAGTTGATGAACTAGAACAACAGTTATGGACGCCCACAGATATCTTTAATAAAGAGAAAACAATAGAAGAAATTCAAAACATTTCACCAGTAATAGAAGTCAGTAGTGGTGATGAATTTGAAATTGTAAGAAAGAGAATAAGTTCAATGGAATGGGTTCGTAATCCAGGTCGACTGATTACTCTATTAGTAAGAAATAAAAGTGATAATAAAATACTAGGTGTTATAACTCTCGCATCAGATATGTTGTCTGTTGAAAATCGTGATAATTTTATTGGGTGGGATGAAAAGGAAAGATTACGAGGACTAAAACATCTTGCAGTTGTATCAACTTGTGTTTCTTCACAGCCTCTCGGTTTTAACTTTCTTGGTGGAAAACTTCTTGCAGCACTTTGCACTACAGAAACGATGCGAGATTTATGGAAAGAGAAGTATGGTGATACTCTGATCGGATTGACTACTACATCTCTATTTGGACAATTCAGTCAATACAACTCAATACCCACTTGGAAATCACTTGGCGAAACAAAAGGAACTGTTCTATTGAAACCAGATGATTCGTATTATGACTTTTGGAGAGTTTGGATTAAAGAAAACTATGCAGAAGAATACGAACACGCAACATCTAAATCATCACCAAAACAGAATGTGTTAAATTTAATATTTAAGTATCTAGATATTGAGAAGAAACAGTTTATGACTGAACATCGTAAAGGACTTTACTTTTCAAACATTTATGAAAATGGTAGAGAATTCTTATGTGATGAAATATCTGAAGCTGATTTAATTATTAAGGATAAATTTAATAATGATGGAGTTAGTTGGTGGGTTCAAAAGGCAATCAAGAGATACTCTAAACTGCACGATGAGAATAGACTAGATGATAGTAGTCTTTGGTATGACGATTCAAATAAAAGTACTGTACAGAGTTGGTTTAGTAGTAGAGGTATAGATGAGATTCTCTAGGATTGTCATAGGACGACTTTCTTATATAAATGTAATACATTAGTAGTCTATAAAGACTTAATTCGTTCTTTAAGTTCCTCGATAGAATCCCGATTCTTCTTAGCCTCAGATATTACAAACTCTTTAATCGCATTATTAAATGCAGTCTGTGTAAAGAATCTATCTGATGTCTTTGTTTCTGTTTGTAATCGTTCAATACAGACTGTTAAGAATCTATCTATTGACTCTATGTGTCTAGATTCATCATTTACATCACTCATTGTATTTCTAACATTAGTCTTATCATTTGAAGTATTAGTTCTTGTCTTTTTGAACTAGAAGATTCTTTATCGGCCTCTTTTAAGAGTTGTTCTATTTTGATTTGTTGTTTACTTTTTTGCATTAGGTGTCTTGGTCGGTAGTGTTAGATTGATATCTCGTTGGCGATTGTATTACCGACACAAGACAGTTGGGTTAAGTTCCTGAAGATAGACAGTATCTTTCTACTGCCTGTTCGATGATTCTTGATTTAACTCTTGCATCTTTTTCTGTCGCTTGAGTGAATCTTCTATCGAGTTCTGGTTTGACTCTATAGGAACGAGTTATTCTTGGTACTTTGTTTTGATTTAATTGCATTGGTTCTCTTGGTGGTTGTTAATGAAGTTGATATCTTTATAACTATTTATATAATCCGATCTAGACGATTAAATGATTATTCATTTCGTTATCACGATTGAACACTTCGTGTTCAAGGTACTCATTTTTATTTAATCACTTAATCATTCAACTGAAACTTTTGAACGGGCACAAACCTCTTGCACAGTAGAAGAGGTCTGTAGTCTGAAACTTCAGTTACGGTATAAATTCATCTCTGATTCCAGTAGCCTATTTCTACAACGACACATCGGTTCTGCGGTAATGTCTATATCAGTTCTCTTTAGATGTTCATCGCATCTAAGAACGCATTACATTTACACAAGATGAATTGCATAAATGTTAATTGAGAGTTGTGAGGTCGCACATTGCTCTCTCGATTTCATTTGTTATCATAAATATCCCACTAACTTCTTGTCGTTAGTTTCGGTGACTCGCATTGTCGTCATCTAACTTGAATTGTAGTGTTCATATGTAACAGACTTTATTAACAGGTAGTCCATTCATAAAACGGTATATCTTATTTCTTATATATTCGTAATATATTTATACAAAGTAGATTCTTCACTTGCGACTAGCCTCAGAATATTGCGTATTTGAATTTGTCATTACGGGATGAGATTATAATGATGATTTAAACAGCGTAAAAATACTAGTTTTAGTACAAAGTTAATACAAACTTTCTAGTTATCACTAAGGAATGTTGTTATAATAGGGGGTTAAGAGGTACTAAAATAGACGATTATATTATATAAGTTTCGGGTGGAACATTTCAAATCGCATTAGAATAGGGTTTCTAGTCATTTTTCGTAATCCAAAGTTAATACAAAGTCGTCTTTTTGCACTTGTAATTAGTATATAATGGTTTTATTAATACAAAGTTTAGTACTAACTACAAAGTTTAGGATGCAGATTATATCATTACTAAATTGATGTTGAATTAAATTCAATTACGAAATATTTACAATGCCTAGAGAAACTGGACAAGGTAAGACTTTAGAAGGACATCACGACATTCTTGGTGGTATAGCACACATATATCAAGTTAAACAATCTGGTGATGTTTGGCAGTTCAGAATGTGGTTAAACAATGAAAGAAAACACTATCGCAAGTCATTACGCACAAAGATACTTTCAGATGCACTTTCAAAGGGTGAAAAACTTGCATTAAATTTAAAAGTTGATATGGAAACTGGGAAACAGATATTCGGTATCACTATGCAAGAACTGTTTGATTTGTATATTGAAAATAGAGAGAAAGACATTGGTGAAGGTGATGGAACAATCACGAAAGGCACTTGGAAAACATTTCCTTTCAAGTTAAAGTATGGTTGTGAAATGTTAGGGTGGGATACTAAAGTGTCGTTTATCAAACAAGGCGATTTGGAAGACTATCGTCAAAGAAGAACAGAACAAGGTCATAAAAGTATTCAGACAATCTTAAATGAACAATCTCAAATAAACGCAATGTGGGAAATGGGTTATAAACTTGGCCACTCATCATTTCGTCATTTAGATTTCAAGAAGATAAAACGAAGGTCAAAGATTGAAAAACAACGAGCAACCTTTACTGACGAACAGTATCGCAAGTTATATACTTTCACAGGGAGTTGGTCAGAGATAAACAAGAAATCTACAAAAGATGCTACTTGGGAAACACTCTCACCAGAAATACTGAAACGAAGAATGATTCACGATATGATTCTAATTCTTGCGAACACAGGAATGAGGATTGGAGAATGTCGACAGTTGCGTTGGGGACATTTATCTGACGAACAAACTCTTGAGAATAAAGAAACAGGTAAGACAACAAATCTCGTGTACATCACTATTCCTGCGTTAATAACTAAGACTAGACAAGAGAGAGAATTCTTTACTGCAGGTCGTGAATATTTTGATCGGTTGAAAAAAAGACAAGAGTTCACTAGAGATACTCACTTGATTTTTAGTATGGACGGAAAGAAATCACTACAAGATAAAGAATGGAGTTCAATCTGGAAAGAAGTAATGGGTGGTATCGGAATTCATCATCATTTGGATGAGGGATTGACTTGGTATTCACTTCGTCATTTTGCAATTACTAAAAAAATAGCCTCAGGAATTTCAATTATCGATTTATCTAAAATTGTTGGAACTGCTGTTGGAAATATCGAAAAAGTTTATCTCGATTACAATAAAGAAATGTCTAGAAGTGCTGCACTCAAAACATTCAAGAAGAATGATGACGGAAGTATTTCACAACTGAGTAGACTAGAGATGTAAGAATGATTAAATGATTATCGTAATCACTTAATCACTTCCCCAGGGGAAAAATATCCGAAAAAAAAATATAGATAAAATCCTCTGATACCATCCATATATACAAGTTACTATCAATCGAACAGATCCCTTGAACTTTCCATTTGATACTGTTCAGATTTACCCCCCCCTTTCAATTTATAACTACTAGGAGATGACTATGAAAGAATTAGATGTTGCATTGTTTGTTCGTGTTTCCACTTCTGGGCAAACTACAGATAACCAAATAATCGAACTGAAAGAAATCTG
>Ga0208134_1002220_pt1 | contig 10618 bp, 13 predicted proteins | sample VirMetDEL_Mar_31_FD_184515 | JGI IMG/M metagenome (GOLD analysis project Ga0208134, IMG submission 184515) | Aqueous microbial communities from the Delaware River and Bay under freshwater to marine salinity gradient to study organic matter... | ecosystem: Environmental > Aquatic > Marine >...
GCTAGGCGCGTCAATGCTACAGTCTGGTCAGCAGACACAGCTTGGTGCAGAAGTAGCAGCAGCAAACCTACAACAACAGCAGATACAGGCTATTGCTAATCTGTTGGGTGGTCAACAAGCCAATACTCAAACAGGACAGACAGCACAGACAGGTTTGTTTGAAAACTTGTTTAATAGGTTTACAGGTAACAATACCACTGCTCCTTTGAACGACGCAGCTAACACACAAGCAGCTCTTGACTACTACTTAGGTAATCCATAATGGCTAATATAGATATTTCGTCCTTGTTCTCTGACGTGCTTCCTGATCCTGCTAGGCAGCAACAAGAACGTGTACTACAACAGAATGACGCAGTTAATCAGGCTAATCTTGTAAATCAGTTAGGTGGTATGGCTGCTTACTACGGCCCAGAGCGTAGTCGTGCGTTACAGCAGTCTGCGACAGGCTTGCTTGGTATTCAACAGCCTACGTCAGCAGCTGATCAAGTTAAAGCACAGCTTGCAGCGGCGTCTTCTCAGAAACAAACACCTGACAGCCTTATTAGGTTGGCTAAACTTGTTGAAAACACTGATCCGCAGAAAGCAGCTCAGTTTCGTCAAGCGGCAGCGCAGATGCAAGCAGGTGAAGCAGCTCTTATTGGCTCACGCGCAGAAGACAGAGCAATAATGACACAGGCTCAACAGCGTATAATAGACGCTGCTAAAGATGGTACTCCCGAAGCACAAGCAGTAGCAAGAGAACAAGCTGCTCGTCTTCCTGCTTTGTTTGCTAACGACCCTAAAGCAGCTCGTGAGTATGTTTTAAAACTAGAAGAAGAACGTAGAAAAGCTGCTGATGATATAAATAAGGCAGGCGCGGCTACTACTAGACAGCGAGATGATGAGATAGCTTCTAGAAAAGTTGAACTACAAAGGTTGGGCTTGGAAGGCCCTGAGCTAGAAGACACAGCTGCTAAGTTAGTAGATGGTAGCTTAAGAATAGAACTACAAGAGGACGGCAGTCTCTTCCAAATTGACGATGTATTAGCGGCTAGTCCTGACCCTGCAATACGCGCAACAGCCGTTAAACGAATAAGACCTGACGATCCGCTAGCCACTGTAGAAGACTTAAATCCTTATGATCTTCCTGAAGGTATGAGTTTGGCAGAGGCTGCTACAAAAGGAACAGGCATTGTCAATATGTTTAAAGAAGGTATTGCAAGGTGGACAAGTAACTTTGTGCCTTCTGCCTTAGATGATGACAGAACTAAGGCGAAAAACGTACTGAACGGAGCTGATAATTTATTGATACGTGCCTTCTCTTTAAATCCGCGCTACCCAGTAGCAGAGCAAGAAAGAATCAGAGAAACTTACGGGATTAATCCTAAACTAGGAGAGTCTCCTAAGTCAATGGCATCAAAAATAGAAAACTTAGACAGCTTTACAGAGAGAGAGTTAGCAAAACTAGTAAAGAGCGTTAATGACCCTACAACAGACCCTATAAAGCGGTTGGCTGACAAAGCGACAATATCTGAGTTAAAGTCGTTTAGAGGTATTATGTTTCCTGTTGAAAAGCAAGCCCCTGTTGTAAGAAACATAGATGATGTAACTGTCATGACAGTAGATGACGTTAATAGATACATAGACAACACTAGCGAAGAAGACTTTGCGAAGCTACCTAAAGCGACGCAACAAGCTATCCTAGCTAAGATGGGAGGACAATAGTAATGGAAGATGACCTCTTAGACACACCAGAACTGAATCAATTTAGAAATCTAAGAAACGCTAGAGCATTAACGCAAGAGGAGGCGTTAGCGCAGAGTAGTGCTGAGAAGGGTGGGCTGATTGACGACATCGGCAGAAGCATGATGGCGTTGCCTGCTACGTTATTCTCTGGTGATGTAGAGCTTAGAAGACAGGCTATACAAAACAACCCTGAGTTATCTAACTATCAAAAAGCTAAGCAGTTACGCGACCTGCCGCCAGAAAAAGAAGCACCAGACACTGTTGGAACAGCAATGGGAACAGGGGCTACTGAGTCAGGCGTAGCTAACATAGCGATAGGTTTGCTTGCAAAACGAGTCCCTGCAATAAATGGTGCGGGTAGGGTGCGTTCAGCGTTACAGAACACTATTAACCAGTATGGTGATCTGTTCCGTAGAAACCCTGTAGGAACAACGCTGAGCGAAACCCTCATAGGCGGTGTAGCAGGAGGAGGTGGCTTCACACTTAAAGACGCCTATCCTGACTTACCTGCTGCACAGTTTATTGGTGAAATGACTACTGGACTTGGTGTAGGCTTGGGTCTTCCGTATATAGCTAAGAACTTAACACCGACAGGCATCATTGTTAGTAAAGGGAGGGATTGGTTTAGTCTTGAAGGCGCTACCTCAAGAGCAGCGACTAGGATGCAAGGACTTGCAGACCCTGAGGTTGTTTTAGCTCGGTTAAGAAGCGGGGAAGAGTTAAGCCCTAACGCTGCGTTGACTACTGCACAGCGTACAGGACAGTCTAAACTAATAGCCTTAGAAAATACTATTGTTGACGCAGCTAATGATGGCACGTTATCGCAGCAGTATGCTGACGCTCTACAGCAGACAAACCAAGCAATTAAAGACGATCTTGATTTCGGTGGTACGTTCCCAGAAGATACGCAGCAGTTCTTTGCTCATCAGGTAGCCCACTATAGTGCTTTGTTAGACGCACGTATGGCTGTTGCTGCTGAAAGAGCAAACCAAGCTGCTTTAAAAGTATCTCCAAGCCAAACTAAAGAAGCATTAGAAACAGCTGTTAGAGAGGAAGTTGAGGCTGCATACAGAGAAGCGCGTGGTCTAGAAAACAGCCTGTTTGAGGCAGTCGATCCTGAACTACCTGTAGATGTTGGCGTCTCTAAATCAGCTAGAAACAACTGGGCAGGTAAGTTGCCACAAGCTCAGAAAAAAAATATGCCTTCAGCTGCGCGTTTTCTAGACCCAAAATCTAAAAAGTATATTGGCCGTGTAAAAAAGAATAAGAAGGGTGAGGCACTAAACACACTAGGACAGACAACAGTGTTTGAACTACGTGGTGTACAAAGCGCATTACGTGCAGAAGCTAGAGCGGCTAGGTCTGGTGACGTACCTAACAGGCAAAAAGCAATGATAGCCGATGAGTTGGCTGACTCAATAACAGAAGACATCTCTCGTATCTATATGGATACAGAGGGTGACAATCCTGTTGCGATGGCTGTTGCTTACTCACGAGAACTTAATCAGCGTTTTTCTCAAGGCACAGTAGGTAAGATATTAGGTAAGTCAGGAACAGGGGCAGCACGTTTAGACCCCTCTGTTACTTTATCTAGGACTTTAGGAATTAGCAGCGCTTCAAACAAAGTTGCTTATGACCAGATACTAACAGCAGTTGAGGGGAACCCTGCGGTACAGGCTTCTATGGAAGACTTTTTAAAGCATAACTTTTTTAGAGGATCGGAGTTCGATGCTGCCGCAGCTAACCGTTTCTTAAACTCTAACGAAGACTTAATGGCGAGGATGCCTGTTCTCCGTGATGAAGTAAATGAAGCTATCAGGACAGGTGATGCCACTAGACTAAAACGTCCTCGCGGTTTTGCAGACCCTAAAGTAAATAAAGCTATAATATTTACTGGCAAAGGCCCTGACGAGGCTTTTAACAGTATTGTAAACAGCATGACAACTGGTAGGGAGATGCAGCAACTTGTAAGAATGGCTGCTAGAGATGTAACAGGAGAAGCTACAGCAGGTTTGCGAACTTCGTTTACTCAATGGGTTTTAAAGAATGCTTCTGATAACGCAGGAAATGTAAACGGAGCTAGTTTAGCCGCTATCTTTGATGACAGAAAAACAAAGATCATGATAAATCAGTTGTTTGATAAAAGCCATAAAGCTAGGTTTGAGCGCGTAGTCAGGACAGCTAAACTGTTAGACACAGCAAGGACAGCAGGGACGCTGACTGATATAGGTACTGATAAACTAGATATGTTTAGCAGCCTCGTTGCTAGGGTTACTGGCGCTAAGGTGGGTAGACAAGTCAGCAACACTATACAAGGCCCTGCTATCTTTGCTCAGAAGTTCCAAGAGTTAATGCAGGCAGGTATTGCAAACCCCGCAGAAAAGCTACTAATAGACGCTATAGACAACGAAGAGTTGTTTAAGTCATTAATGGCAGTAAAGCTAGGTGGTAAGAACAGTAATAGGGTTTTAGTAAGAGCTGACAGAGCTATTAATGCTTGGATGGGTGTTACTCTAAAGAACCTCGCTACAGAGGAAGAAGAGCAGCAACAACCTGCACCGACTAACTAGGTACTTCACAGGCGCGGCAGACATCAAAAGAATATCATGGATTTCCCGCCTCGTCAATAACAAACGGAGCATTAAACTAAATGTTTATAGAAGAACCGTACACTGTAGCCAAGAACTTGACAGCAGGAGTGTCTAACACACTCTTCACTGTCCCTACTGGCTACGAAGCTAGAGTAGGCATGGTGTTTATAACCAACAATGGTGGCAACACAAAATCAATTAGTGCTGCATGGCATAACAACGGAAATACTATTCAGTTCGCAGCGGCTAAGAACCTTACAAGCAAAGAGGCTTTAAAGTTTGGCGGCGGTTATAGCGATTTTATGTTAATGGAAGAGGGTGATTACATGACAATGACTCCTGAAGCCGACTCTACATTTACAGCTATTGTTTCTTTCATGTTAGTAAAAAGCGACGGCACTAAGTTTGATTTAACTATATAGAAGAGGTTATTATGAATAGACCATTACCACAGAAAGGCGCAAGAATGACTACGAATAAAAAGACTAGGAAGAAGAAGCCTAAGAAGAAGTAAACTAATCCTTTGTGCTACCTTAGGATCGTGCGTTTGTTATAGGCACAAAAAAGCCCTATAGAGATTGGGATGCTCTATAGGGCTTTTTCTTACTTAGTTATATACCACAGACACCAGAAGCACACACAGCTTCACTGTTCTCTTCAAACACTACACCCTTGTGCTTCATAGCCTCTTTGTAGCTGCACATTGTTAACGGCTGACCACCACGCGCACCGTCAGGATAGCAAGTAAAGCCTCGTAGTCGTGGAGCATACTTAGCCAGTATTGTGGCAAACTCCATCACACGGTCTTCGTTGTTACCTTCACTACCCCAAGGCGGTAGGTTAATGGTAGATGAGATAGACATATCAACATAGTCCTGTACGTCAGCTTGGAACTTCAGGCGACGCTCAAAGTCATTAACCATTGATGATGACGTATCGATCTTATCAGGGTCTAAGCCGTGTGTCTTGATCAGGTCTTCTGCTGTAGCGTCTACAACGTATTCATACTTCCACTTGTCACCACCAACTAAGTAGCGACGCTTGTAGGCGACAGCGTACAGTGGCTCAATACCTGTTGTCGTACCCGCTAGGATGCCTATAGTGCCTGTAGGAGCGATTGCACGATAGGCTACAGGGTGATTAATACCAATAGCGTCACAGAGGGCGTTAGCAGCCTTCTCAGACTCATCACGATAGACCTCTAGCCACCTGTGCAGCTCTTCTGTAACCTCGTATGAACTCCCACGCTTCAGTAGGAACTCGTGCATACCCATCAAGCCCAAGCCAAGGCGTCTGTTCTTCTGTCTAACAGCGTACACTTTCTTGGTTGGTAGGTCGGCTGTAAGTGTGCCTGCGACAAGGAACATTGAGGCAACTCGAACGATTGAGCGGAACTCCTCGATAGTGTCAATAGCACCAATATTGATACTGCCGAGATTGCACACATCACTATCATCTTCACTGGTAACTTCTGTACAGGCGTTCCTGAGTGTCTCATTTTCTTTGTCTCCAAAGTTAAAGCTAAATCCGGGCTCTCCTGTCATTAATGCTTGACGGCAATTCTGTACAAAGGTCTCAGGTAAGAAACCATTGTTAACAGCATCTAAGAACTTGTCATCGTAGTTAAGACTAATGTTGGTCATGTCTAGCGGTGCAGGAAAGTTGAAGTTGTTCTGCTTAGCATCAAACACTGTAACGCCTTCAGCGATGGGTAGTGAGTGCCAATCCTTTGCTGCTAAGAAGGCTTTAGCGTCACCATGCTGCCAGTTTAGTGAGGCGTAGATAGCACTACGACGACTGCCGCCTTGCATCACGTTTCTGCCTATCTCGTTTATAGAGTTCATTAGTGGTAGTGGCCCTGACGCTACACCGCCTGTCCTGCCCAGTGGTGACCCGCTTGGACGAAAGACGCTGTAGTCGATGCCAATGCCGCCGCCGCTCATTAGGCAGTCGCTTGCTCGTTGTGTTAGCTTTCCCCATTCCTCTCTAGTGTCCTCTTCACCTTTCAACAGATAGCAGTTGTTGTAGAAACTAGCCTGCCTGCCTGCGTAGTAAATGTAACGCCCACCTGCCATGAATTTAAACTGCTTCATAGCGTTGCCCAGATACTCCGAGTCTTCAGGGGTCAGTATGCCTGTGCAGACATCGTGCATGAGGTCATCAACCTTCTCTGCCCAAGTCTGTGTTGGCGTTAGTGCGTACTTATGTCGGAATATTGACTCACCAAAACTGTTTCTAAAATCGCTCATGCTGCTTTTTCCTGTGTTGTTAGGCTTTTAAAGTCTTTTGTGTCTATGTAACAAACAGGCTCTTTGTCCTGCCAATCTCTCATTTGGTTTCTTCCACCAAAGCCAAGAGTAAACGCAACATTAGCTAAGTCAACAAAGGCTACGCAGTCTGTCCACTCAACAACAAGTAAAACAGGCAGCCCTGTATCTTGTGCTAAGCTCTTAGCCCCCTGTACTTTTGCTAAGGAAATCATTAGTGTTGGGTATTTGTCTTTGGTGTTTTCTCTACAACGCAGCTCAATCCAAGAAACTGGAGTTTTGTCACGCATAGCAAGACAATCCACACGGTACTTTATTGACACTTTATAGAGTTCACAATTCCAATTGCTTTCTACAATCTCAGCTAACGAACGCTCTCTAGCCTTGGTTGCCTCATTTTCGTACATTTGCCTACTCATGCTGCTTGACCTCTATCTGAATCTTTAATAAACACACCTGCACCGTTTAAGTAGCCTGTACGGTCTTTAATGTCTAGGTAGGCAACTTCTAAACACTCTTCCAATGTTAGCTCGTTCATCATGGCTAGGTTGTTCAAGACAACAAGACAGTCGCCTATATCGTCTGCAATGTCCCTGTGCTTTGCTACATTATCAGCAAGCTCGCCCACTTCACTAACTAACTTTAAAGCCTGTGTAGGCACTGTGCCGTTGACGAAGATGCCTCGTTCGCTGCTCCACTTAGTACACAGCTGTATTAACTCATCCATTCTAGACATTGCACTGCTCCTCTATAAGTCTGTCTAAGTACCAACGTGCTTTGCGTAGGTCTTCTATGCCGTTCTTGTCTTGCCAACGGTGTGTATACTTAATGACGTTACCGTTTAGGTAGCCTAGAAAGGCGTCCCTGTTGAGTCGTTCTTTCATGTACTCAATACACTCAATACCATTCCCCCTGTAGTGACTAGGGTTGATAGCGTCTTTATCATTCTGTGAGGCTTTCTTTTCGGCGTTTAGTTCTTCGTTAACGCGTCTAGCCTGCGCTCTACGTCTCTTGTTTACAGCGTCCCACTCTTCAGCAGGTGATTTGTCAAGGAAGCTCATCGTATTCTCCTAAATCTTCCAATATCTGATCTAATTTATCTTCTACTCTGTCTTCAAAACGATCTACTAACTCTGTGGAGTTTATCTCTAACGTCTCCAACACTGTTATCTCGTCTAGTAGATAAAGCTGTTCTTTAATCTCTGTGAATGTCTTACTCATTCTGTAGACTCTCCAAACTTCTTACGTAGGTATGACATACTAATTGGGAGTTCATCAAAGCTGCCGTTATCAACCTCGTTAAACACCCAGATACCACGCCATGACAGGTTTGTCTGTGGTGACAGGTAAGACTGATCCTCTTGGTAGAAGATGCCTGCAAACAACCCCGTCACTGACAGACCGTCGGCTCTACGAGCGTAGGCAATGTCTCTGTCCTGTACGTGTCCCATAACACAACTTACCATCTTCTTAGTCAGCAGCATTCTAGCAGACGCTACAGGGCGTCCCATGACACCGCTAGTGAAGTAGTGGCTGTAGGCAATACCGTTAATCATCTTAACTTCTAAGAACGGTACAACTTCCCAACCCATCTTCTCTAGACCAAGGTCATCAAATGACATCAAACCTTCAAGTTCAGGACTGTCTTCTACTGCTCTAGTAATCCTGTTCTCATGGTTGCCCAGTAGGAACACTAGCTTAGGCTTCCACAGCTTGTGCTTGTTAGTGCGTAGCCTTGCCTGCTCTTCCTTTATAGGCGCTAGGAAAGCCTCCATAGCCTGCTTACCAGACGCAACATCAGCTTGATAACGTCTGCCTTCAAAGGACTTCTTACCTTTGTCGTAGCTAGACAGGCTTGGAAAGTCCCAATGGTCGCCTAAGTGAATGATAACGTCAGGCTTCATCGCTACAGCGTACTTCCCTGCCCACGTTAGATGCTCTGTGTTAGAGTCAGGTTTGACTTGCGTGTCAGGTATGACAAAGTGTCTCATGTCTTTTTCCTCGCTGCACGTTCTTCGTTAGTTTTAGATTGGTGACAGGTTAGACACAGACACTGCATACCGTCTGCTTCACAGAACAACCTCTCTGAGAACCCTGCAATGTCTTTGTAGCTGCTTAACTTACCTGCCGGAACAATATGGTCTACTTGTATTTCTTTGTTGGTAAACCACTCAGAACACTCAGCACACTGATACTCATACTTGTGCCTGCATCCTGTTACTGTTCTCTCTGCATCCTTCTTAACTTGAAACTTCACAGGGTAGCGACTGTAAGCCTGTCTTAATGCTGACCGTATAAACTGCCAGTAACGAGCCTCAGTCCATGTCTTCCCTGCCCTAGTGCGTGGCACTCGTGGCTTCACCATAGAAACGCTCCCCTGCTGTACGCTCTCGTGGAGGCATCCACATCTGACCCTCTGTACGTCTTAGCCACAACAGCCTAGCGTTCTCTAACGCCCTGTCATAGCCTAGTTGGTCTTCGCAGATGTCCCACATATCAGTCTCTTTACGACACCCGCCAATGAGGTCTTGTGCTGCTCCTGCGCCTATACCGTCAACGCCAATGATATTATCAATGGTGTCACCTGTCAGTATTTGCTTATAGAAGTTTTTCAAGCCTGTCTCGGAAGTGATGAAGTAGAGGTCGCGTTTAACGAAGTTGTAGTGCATACCTGCTATTTGGTCGAAGTCTTTGTCAATGCTAACCATTATTGGGTCATGGTTGAGGTAGTGCGTAGACGCTGCGATAGCAATAGCATCATCAGCTTCTTCACCCTCCACCAGTACAGCTCCCCAATACTCTATAGCGTGTTGACGAACGTCAGGCAAGAACTCAGGCTTGGGTGTGTCTTTCCTGTTCCCTTTGTAAGGGGCAGTAGTGGCTACATCGTGTCTGAAGTTGTTGCCGCCTGTTATGTATAGAACGTAGTCGTGGTCTGGGAAGCCTAATAACACATCAGATATTAGACCGTTAAAACCTCTAATGGCTTGTGCGCTAGTCTCACACACACAAGCCACCCGATAGCAAAATATATCGCCATCAATTAGAAGCATTAGAGGGCAGCTTCCAGATTAATATCAATATCAGCACCTTCAGCTGTGTACTCATTCAAATCTGTAATGACTAGCTTTAGGCAGGTTGGAGAACGACCCTTCTTACCTTGGAAGTCCCAATCATACGAACCCAGTACAGCCTTAGCCTTGGACTCGTTACCGACAAGGCAGCTAATCTCGTCACCGTGCGTGTTGTAAGCTCGCATTGGGTTTGTAGACTTAACTGTAATGAAGTTACCTCGTGCATCGTCTTTGTTCTTCACAGCAAAGCCTTGCTCTTCTAAGGCTTCTACAGCGGCGTCAGAGAGACGAGACATATCTACCTGATACTTACCAGACATTTGGTTAGTAGTTGACAGGTTTGCCCAGTATAGTTCTGTGTTGATCGTTAATGGCTTGCTCATAATTTATATCCTCAAGTTGGAAGTTAAATGCTAACACTAATTGTGTGTTAAGTCAATGGGTTTGCGTCTGACATTGTTGAAGATTCTTCTATTCTCTGTGTGTCTTTCTCAACAAATCTAGTGAAGAAATCATCAATCCCTTTAGAATGATAGTGCTTTCTAGGGTATCCTAAGCGCCTCTGACACCACCTTCCAGTAGTCCAGTAGTAATCGTAGCGCCTCCAATCTACATAGATGCTTAAAAGAGTAGCTTTCGGAAATACCTCGACAGTCACGTCTTTATCTTTTAAGTATTCTAGTACATATTCCAGACTCTCGTCTGTGTCTCTTCGAAAGACGGCTTCGCCTTTCGAGTTCTTACGTACAAATTTCCACTCGTTAGTGTGTTTCACTCCAATTATCTCCTATTTGATATTCACCGTCCATAGGACAACGTAGACCCATCTCTACACCTGCCTGCTGCATAGCCTTCTTAAATGCTATGCCAACTGCCTTGGCGTAAGCCTCCGGTGTCTCCACCTGAAACTCGTCATGTACGTTAGCCACAATCTTGAAGGGTATCTGTAACTCCCTCAGAC
>Ga0208134_1002222_pt1 | contig 10615 bp, 14 predicted proteins | sample VirMetDEL_Mar_31_FD_184515 | JGI IMG/M metagenome (GOLD analysis project Ga0208134, IMG submission 184515) | Aqueous microbial communities from the Delaware River and Bay under freshwater to marine salinity gradient to study organic matter... | ecosystem: Environmental > Aquatic > Marine >...
ACTCGTGTTACTACTACTGCCACTACTAAGCCATAAATAGCTTGACTTATGTGAAGACTTATGTTATACTATTGTTGTAATTAGGGACAATTTGTGTTATGACCACTGAACTTTCCGAAGTTAAAAAAAGAGGTCGTGGCAGACCCCGTAAGTCAGAGTTAGCCGCTGTAAAACCCGGTAACAAGGGTAAAGTGGGTAGACCCAAGGGTGACGCCGCTATAATCAACGAGTACAAATCTCGTATGTTGGCTTCCCCTAAGTCTAAAAAGGTCCTTGAGACTATTTTTGATGCTGCCTTGGACAACGACCATAAGAATCAGGCTTCTGCTTGGAAGCTAATTATGGACCGTATGCTACCTGTAGGTGCATTTGAGCGAGAAGTAGTGAAGGACGGTGGTAGAAACGCCATACAGATCAACATTACTGGTGTTGGTACTGTAGACGTAAGCGATCCCAGTGATGTTATCGAAGGAGAAGTAGTAGATGAGTCTTAAGTACTTTACATTAGACGAGTTCAACTGCCAAGTCACTGGTGAAAACAAGATGGAACCGGAGTTCCTACAGAAGCTTGATCGTTTACGTGCTGGGTGTGGGTTCCCGTTTGTCATAACAAGCGGTTATAGACACCCCATAGAACATCCTATTGAAGCTGCCAAGGATGTTCCGGGGACCCATGCCCAAGGCATTGCAGTAGACATCCAAATTACTAACTCAGCTCAACGTATTGTCCTCGTGCAACAAGCTCTTGAAAAGGGCTTCACGGGCATAGGCATTGCCAAAACATTCGTCCATGTGGACACACGTGGTACTACCCCTGTAATGTGGGTTTACTAATGAAGTTTTCACATGGTCATGAGTTGACTGCTGGCTCCTCCAACACTATCCTAGAGGCTCCCTCTGGTTACGACGCAGTAGTTTCTTATTTGTTTGTTTCTAATGTAGGAGGGAGTAGTAAGGACTTTGATGCACGTTGGGTCCACGGTGCTGCTAACATTGACTTTGTAGGTGGCAAGAGTGTCTCTGCGGGAGACTTCTTAACCTTTGGTGGTGAAGCAGGAGCTTGGGTAGTACTCAAGGAAGGAGACAAGATCAACATTACTCCTGAAGCTGGTTCTACATTTTCCAGTATTATTTCTTTTGAGTTAGTCCCTACAAACCCTAGACTGAACTTTTGATGGATCTTGACATTGAGCTACTGCCGTGGCAACAAGATGTCTGGGCAGACAACACTAGATTTAAGATTGTAGCAGCAGGTAGACGTACAGGGAAGTCTAGGCTTGCAGCATGGATGCTTATTGTAAACGCTTTGCAGGCCGAGAGGGGCCACGTGTTCTACGTAGCGCCAACACAGGGACAGGCACGTGACATCATGTGGCAGACCTTGTTGGAACTAGGGAACCCTGTCATCTCAGGTAGCCACATTAACAACTTACAGATTAAGTTAGTCAACGGTGCAACCATAAGCCTCAAAGGGGCCGACAGACCAGAGACAATGCGTGGTGTCAGCCTTAAGTTCCTAGTGTTGGACGAGTACGCAGACATGAAGCCTGACGTATTTGAGCAGATCCTAAGACCTGCCTTGGCTGACCAGAAGGGCTGTGCGATGTTCATAGGAACACCTATGGGTCGCAACCACTTCTACGAACTGTATAAGTACGCAGAGCTAGGTGACGACGAGACTTACAAAGCGTGGCACTTTACTTCCTATGACAACCCAATCTTGGACCCAAATGAAATTGACACCGCTAAGAAATCTATGTCGAGCTATGCGTTTCGTCAGGAATTTATGGCGTCATTTGAAGCTCGTGGGTCAGAAATGTTTAAAGAGGACTGGGTAAAGTTTGACACAGAAAGCTCAGGAGAAGGGGACTACTACATAGCAGTTGACTTAGCAGGTTTTGAAGAAGTCAACAAAAAGAGAACTAAGAACACTAAGCTAGACGAAACAGCTATTGTTGTAGTAAAAGTAAATCCAAATGGGTGGTACGTAGAAAACATTATATACGGTCGTTGGACTCTCGACGAAACAGCAGTTAAGATATTTCAAGCTGTAAGAGACTACGAGCCACTCAGTGTAGGCATTGAGAAGGGCATTGCAAAGCAAGCAGTAATGTCTCCTCTGCTGGACCTACAGAAGCGACACGGGACGTTCTTCAGAGTCGAGGAACTTAGTCACGGTAACAAGAAGAAGACTGACAGGGTCATGTGGGCGCTTCAGGGACGCTTTGAAAACGGATTTGTAACTCTGAATAAAGGGGAGTGGAACTCTAGGTTCTTAGACCAACTGTTTCAGTTCCCTGACCCACTAACTCACGACGACTTAGTTGATGCTTTAGCTTACATTGACCAGCTTGCAAACGTAGTTTATGACTACGAATACGAAATTGATGACCATGAAATTTTAGACGTAGTCTCAGGATACTAGGGAACCAAACTATGAGTGACTTATTTGAACCAGATCCCCTTATGATGGAAGAATCCATTGAAAGCTGGGTTATAACCAAATGTGAAGATTGGCGTGACAACTACCAGTCTAACTACGAAGAACGCTTTGATGAGTACTACAGACTCTGGAGAGGAATCTGGGACCCAGCAGACTCAGAACGTAAGTCAGAGAGAAGTCGTATTATTTCTCCTGCGCTTCAACAAGCTGTTGAGTCAAACGTAGCAGAGCTAGAGGAAGCTACCTTTGGTCGAGGCAAGTGGTTCGACGTGTCCGACAACGTGGGTGACTCAGAGCGTCAAGACGTGATGTTCCTGAGAAACAAGTTGACAGAAGACTTCGAGGACTGTAAGGTCCGTAAAGCAGTAGCAGAGTGTCTAATCAACGCTGCTGTCTACGGTACTGCTATGGGTGAGATTATCATCGAAGAAATGAAGGAAATGGCTCCTGCAACTCAGCCCATCATGGGTGGTGACTTACAGGCAGTTGGAGTCAACATTACAGAAAGAGTCAAAGTAAAACTCAAGCCTGTACTCCCTCAGAACTTCTTAATTGACCCTGTGGCTACCAGTGTTGAAGACGCTTTAGGAGTAGCAGTAGATGAGTTCGTAAGTCTACATCAGGTTGAGCTTCTACAGGAACAGGGTGTTTACCGTGATGTTTACGTAGGTCCTGCTGCTACTGACTCAGAATTGGAACCAGACCAGCTTTACTCTGTGTACAACGACGACAAAGTTCGTCTCACTAAGTACTACGGTTTAGTCCCTAGAGAGCTTCTTGAGTCTGCTATGGCTGACGAAAACGAAGAAGAAGAAGAAATAGTAGAAGTGACTGAAGACTCAGAGTCAAAACGAGAGTCAAGGTACGTAGAGGCAGTTGTAGTAATTGCCAATGGTGGCATCTTGTTGAAAGCTGAGGCTAACCCTTACATGATGCAGGACAGACCCATTGTTGCTTTCCCTTGGGACGTAGTACCCGGAAGGTTCTGGGGTCGAGGCGTGTGTGAAAAAGGTTACAACTCTCAGAAGGCTTTGGACGCTGAGTTACGAGCTAGGATTGACGCTCTAAGCCTCACGATTCATCCTATGCTGGCTGTGGACGCTACTAGGCTACCACGTGGAGCTAAACCGGAAGTACGTCCCGGTAAAATGATTTTAACAAACGGAGATCCACGTGAAATTTTACAGCCGTTTAACTTTGGACAAGTTAGTCAAATTACCTTTGCTCAGGCGTCTGCTCTACAGCAGATGGTACAACAGGCTACTGGTGCGGTTGACTCTGCTGGAATCGCGGGTTCAGTTAACGGAGAAGCTACGGCTGCTGGTATTAGTATGTCTCTTGGCGCTATTATTAAACGCCATAAGCGCACACTCATTAACTTCCAGCAGTCTTTTTTGATCCCTTTTGTAAAGAAAGCAGCCTATCGTTACATGCAGTTTGATCCTGAGAACTACCCTGTTGCTGACTACAAGTTTAACGCAAGTAGTACTCTGGGTATCATTGCTAGAGAGTACGAAGTGACTCAGCTTGTACAACTGCTACAGACTATGGAAAAAGGCTCTCCTCTGTACAACACACTGATTCAGTCTATCATTGACAACATGAACTTGTCTAACCGAGAAGAACTTGGTGCAGCTCTTCAGAAGGCTATGGAGCCTAACCCAGAAGCACAGCAAATGGCTCAGGCAGCACAAATGGCACAGGTTGAGTTCCAGAAGTCACAGACTGCAGCTTTGGCTAGTCAGGCTGCTGAGTCTCAGTCAAGAGCACAGAAAATGGCTATGGAAACACAGCTTATGCCTTCGGAGCTTGAGATTGACCGTATCAAAGCAGTCACCACAAACATACGCAAAGGAACGGAAGACGACAAAGAGTTTGAGCGTAGACTTAAAGTTGCAGACATGCTCCTTAAGGAAAGACAGCTTGAGATGCAAAAGAGCAGCCAATCAGCCAAAGAAATTAAGGAGAAGGAGTCGTCTGAACTTGAGCAACAACTCATGTCACGGTTGACCTCTGATGGACGTTAGAGTACTACTCCTCGCTCTTGACGACAAGTTTAGCGGCCTCATGAAAAAACTTGAGGACCGTGTAAGCAAAGTCAAAGCCATGAAAGGCGACACTGGCCCTGCTGGTGTTGCTGGCCCTAAAGGTGACGTAGGCCCCAAAGGGGACACTGGACCTGAAGGAAAGCAGGGCAAAGACGGCAAGGACGGTAAAGACGGGAAGGACGGAGAAGAAGGCAAAGAAGGAGTAGGGGTACAAGACGCCTCAGTGGACTTTGACGGCCATTTGGTCCTTACTTTGACTAACGGTGAAGAGGTAGACGCAGGGGCCGTGAAGGAGCTTAACGAAGCTCAGGCACCCAATGTCTACAACATCTCTATGGGTAGTATGGCTAGTCGTGCTGACCTTAAGAACGCTACGGCTAAGATTATCACGAGTAACCACACCACAGGCGGCTCTGAGATCCTAAAGGTTACTTCTGGTGTCGTGGTCCACTTAAGAGAGCACCCGCAGAACCGAGAGACCGTTATCATCAATTGTCGTACTGATGACAGGATTGACATCGTAGGTGAGATTAACATTGTCAACATGTCTTACTACGACATAGCCCAGTACAACGTAGATGAATTTGGACTTGGTAGTATTATTGTAGAACAAGACGACACCACGATACACCTAGTGTACATCCAAGAATTTAAAGAGTGGTTGGCAATATAATGAGCTATGTACCTCAATCAAGAGCAGACCTAGCTACTGCTACTCCTTATACCTTAACTTCAGACCACACTACGTCTGGAACAGAGATTCTTAGGTGTGCTGCAGACGTAGACATTATTTTAAATCCAGCCCCTAAAGACAGAGAAACAGTCGTCATGTACTTAGCTACGGCTAATACGGTAAACATTACTGGGGACATTAGGATATATAGTGCTGCTCTGTACAACATAGCCCAATTTAACATCGATGAGTTTGGGGGATCAACCTTAACTTTTAACACACAACACGCCACAGCACATCTTATGTACGTAAGAGACTTTGAGGAGTGGCTTGCAATTTAACAACCAAGAGGATAATCATGCTAACGGACAAAGAACTAAGTGTTCTCCTAAAACACATTGACAAACAATTTGAAGACAAGTGGCAACAAATTAAAAACTTAGAACTAAAAGTAGAGGAGCTTTCCAATGGCAAAGGAGAAGGACCCAAGACTAACAAGGGCGGGAGTAAGCGGGTTCAACAAACCAAAGAGGACTCCTAGTCATCCTACTAAGTCGCACGTAGTAGTTGCCAAAGAAGGTGACGAGATTAAAACCATTAGGTTTGGACAACAAGGAGTTAGCGGTGCGGGTGCAGCCCCTAAGTCTGAGAAAGACAAAGCCAGACGCAAATCATTTAAGGCTCGCCATGCAAAGAATATTGCAAAAGGTAAGATGTCAGCGGCTTATTGGGCCAACAAGGAGAAATGGTAGTGGCAGGTCTATATGATAATATCCACGCAAAACGCAAACGAATCGCTGCGGGTAGTAAGGAGAAGATGCGTAAACCGGGTTCCAAAGGTGCCCCCAGCGCAAAAGCCTTCAAACAAGCAGCCAAAACAACCAAAGGGAGAAAGAAGTAATGCCTAAAGTAGCAGGAGTTAAGTACCCGTACACCAAAACTGGAGTTGCAGCGGCTAAGAAAGCAGCTAAAAAGAAGAAGAAGCCAATGAAAAAGGGCTACTAAATACTTCTTGACTTTAACCTAAAAATATGCTATACTATAACTGTAGTATTAACTAAAGGAAACTTATGACACCCGAGCTTGAAACTTACTTTGACAACTACAACAAACTCTTCAATCACGAAGGTTTCAAACAACTCGTTCAAGAGCTATCCTCAAATGCAACTAAATTAGCTGACATTCAGTCAGTTAAAGATACCGAAGATCTCTTCTTTCGCAAAGGCCAAGTTGCTGCTTTAGCTTCTGTAATTAACTTAGAAGCAACAATTACAGTAGCTAGAGAACAAGCAGAAGAAGAAGAAGTAGATGATTAAAGTATACGACTTCCGTTGTGAAAATGGACACGTATACGAAAAGTTCGTAGCCTCTAGCACTGCTGAGAGTAGGTGCAATTGCGGTGCTAGTGCTACAAAAATGGTGTCTGCCCCGGCTTTTATACTTGATGGACACACTGGGGACTTCCCCGGTAGACACATGAAGTGGGTAAAAGAACACGAACAAGCAGGCAAAAAAACTCAATCTCCATAATGACTAAGTTCACGGAGTTTAATTATGTCTAGAGCAACACTGGTGGATATGCAGCCTGAAGAGGAAACTGCAGATACCCTAGAAAACGAAGAACCCGTAGAGACTCAACTACAAGAAGAAGTTGAACAACCTCAACAAAACCCTACAGTACCTGATAAGTACCAAAATAAGTCCTTAGAAGAAGTAGTGCAGATGCACCAAGAAGCTGAGAAGCTTTTAGGTCGTCAGTCCTCAGAAGTAGGGGAACTTCGTAAGGTTGTAGATGACTTTATTACAAGTCAACCACAACAACAAGCACCTCAACAATACGTTGAGCCTGAAGACGATATAGACTATTTTACAGACCCTCAAGCAGCCGTTAATCGTGCTATTGAGAACCACCCTAAAATTAGAGAAGCACAAGAGTACTCCACTCAGTACAAAAAACAAGCGTCTCTGGCCTTGCTTAATGGCAAACACCCAGAAATGCAGGATATCCTTAAGGACCCTAAGTTTGCTGATTGGATTAAGGCTTCAAAGATTAGGACTCAGTTGTTTGTAGAAGCTGACCAACAGTACAATGCTGATGCTGCAGACGAACTGTTTTCACTCTGGAAGGAGCGTAAGACAGTAGCGGAGCAGACAGTGCAAGTTGAGAAACAAGCACGTAAGCAACAACTTAAGGCAGCTAACACAGGCGGAGCACAGGGTAGTTCTGAAGTAAGTCGTAGAAAAGTATATCGCAGGGCCGACATTATTAAACTAATGAAAACAGACCCAGAGCGTTACCAAGCTTTATCAGAAGAGATACTGAAAGCATACGCGGAGGGTCGAGTCAAATAATCTAAAAGGAGATTGACATGGCTATCGAAGCTTATCCCGGAACCGTTGGTGGAGGTTCCATTGTAAACAAAGTCGCAGCAGGTACTTTTATTCCAGAAATCTGGAGTGACGAGATCATCGCTGCTTACCAAAAAAACCTGAAAATGGCCCCTCTTGTTAAAAAGATTAGCATGAATGGCAAGAAAGGTGACAAACTTCACATTCCTAAGCCCATCCGTGGTAACGCAAATGTTAAGTCTGCTGATACTGCAGTTACTATCATTGCTAACACTGAAGGCGAACTGACTGTTGACATCGATCGTCACTTTGAGTACTCACGTCTCATCGAAGACATCGTTGAAGTCCAAGCTTTAAACAGCCTCCGTCAGTTTTACACTGAAGACGCTGGTTACGCTTTGGCTACTAAGATCGACAGCGACCTCCACTCTTGTGGTACTGGTTTCGGCAACGGTGGTGCAGTTGTGTTTGGCGCAGCTCCTACTGACTATCAGCACACTGGCTGTTTCTTCAACGACAACGGCGCTACGACTCAGTACACTGACGACACCTTAGTTTCTGGTGACGACTTTACTGATGCTTTCTTCCGTGACATGATTCAGAAGATGGACGACAATAACGTACCGATGGAAAATCGAGTACTTGTTATTCCTCCTGCTACTCGAAATGCTATCATGGGGATTGACCGATACGTGTCTTCTGACTTCGTAGGTGGTCGTGGTGTTGAGTCTGGCTTAATCGGTAACTTGTACGGCGTTGACGTATATGTCTCTGCAAACTGTGCAACTATCGAAACTGCTGCTGAAAACGCCGCAGCTACTGTAGACACTCGTGCTGCTATGCTCTTTCATCGAGACGCTATTGTTCTCGCAGAGCAGTTGTCAGTACGTTCACAAACCCAGTACAAGCAGGAATACTTGTCAACTCTGTTCACGGCTGACTGCCTGTACGGTGTTGAAGTATACCGTCCTGAAGCTGGTTTCGTTCTTGCAGTTCCTTCTGCCTAAGAACTCTAAGGGGGTCTTCACAGGCCCCTTTTTTCTTTTTTAGCCCTCTCACACCTCGGGCAGCATAGTAGTCAATATCAGAGGATAGACCATGAGTAATTACACCAAAACCGTTGACTTTGCCGCAAAGGATACTTTACCTTCAGGTGACAGCGGCAAAATTATTAAAGGAACTGAGTTTGAAACTGAGTTCGACAACATTTCAACAGCAATTGCAACCAAAGCAGACTCTGCAGCTCCCACGTTTACTGGGACTTCAGTATTTACAAACTTAGACATTAATGGTACTGTACAAGCAGACGGAGCAGTAACAGTAGGTGTAGACGACACGGGTTACGACGTTAAATTCTTTGGTGCTACCGCAGGTAAAAGCCTATTGTGGGACGAAAGTGCTGACAGCTTAATCGTTACGGGTACTACTACTTTAGTTGGTACTACTAATTTAGACGCCGTAGACGTTGACGGCAATATGACGTTCGGAGATAACAACAAAGCCATCTTCGGCGCTGACAGCGACCTACAGATTTATCATGATGGTGATACTAGCTATATATCTCACAATACAACGGGCACAGACCTTGTTATACAAGCCACAAGCCCCGGAGACGATGTTATTGTTAGGGCGGCTGATGACTTAAACTTTAGGGTCAATGGGAATGAAAACGGTATCGTTGTTGTAGGTGATGGAGCAACATCTCTTTACCACGCTAACTCACAGAAAATAGCCACCTCAGCCTCTGGAGTTTCGGTGACGGGTACGGTCACGGCGGATGATTCTTCTTCGGCAGACTCAACAATTTTAACTCTTGCCAACAGCTATACGACAGATGCTGCGGGTGACAGTTCAGAAATTATGTTCCAGCACTATCGTTCTTATTCTCCTTCGGTAACTGACTCAGCATTTATTAAAGCGACAAAGACACAAGCATGGGATGCTACAGGCGACAGAACTTCTAAGCTAGAGTTTGGCACAAGAAACGGAGCAACTGAGCCAGAGACTCGCATGACGATTATGCCAGATGGCTCCGTGGGAATCGGCACAACGAGTCCTAACAATCGTATTGATGCCGTAGAAGCTCAAGGTACTGTGGCAAACGTATTAGCAAATGGGACTTATGTTGCTAAATTTACAGGAAATACGACATACACGACAGGAGCCTCACAGGGAATTTTAATTGGCGGGGTAGACGGAAGTTTAAGAGGTGTCGCATTAGTCGCAGAGGCACAAAGCGCACTTAACGATCATGATTTTATTATTGCAGTTTCAGGAACCTCCGCAACTCCAACAGAACGTATGCGCATCGATGCCAGCGGTCATGCCATTATCCCCGCAGGTGTAACGCTAGGCACAGCGGCAGGTGTTTATGCTGCGGCTAATACGCTGGATGACTATGAGGAGGGGACTTGGACTCCAACGCTGTACTATCAAAACGCAACGGGAGTAACTCGCACTTACACCGAACAAACAGGGCACTATACCAAAATCGGTAACACCGTAACTGTATGGTGTACTTTAAAAGGGGGAACCAGTAACAGCGGCTCTTATGCAAATGACAATATAGGAATCTCTGGGCTGCCTTTTTCGGTAATCGGCGGCAACGCCACTGCGCCAGTTAGACAAAGCGGTTTTGCTGGGACAGCTTCTGTTGGAACGCTATGTATGCTGTTAACTAGCTCAGTTGCTTTATTATCAACACCTGAAGACGCAAATAATTTAGCGGATGATCTTGGGGCTGGGGCTACCTACACTTTAACTTTTTCAGGTTCTTACGAAACAACCGAATAACAACCATACGCCTAGTGGATTCTAGGCACAGACAGGAGAAACACAATGGCTTTAGAAAAAGTAGTAACAGAAGACAAGATAGAAATCGTAGGCGAGTACAAGCATGTACAAGTACGAACCTGCACCAAAGTCCTAGAAGACGGCGTCGAGCTATCCTCTGGCTACCATCGTCACGTCATCACGGCTGGTCAGGACTACAGCGGCGAGTCAGCAGAAGTCCAAGCGATTTGTGCAGCGGTTCACACGGCAGAAGTCATCGCAGCCTTTGAAGCATCACAAGGAGACGCACTATGAGCGCAACATTTAACT
>Ga0208134_1002230_pt1 | contig 10596 bp, 16 predicted proteins | sample VirMetDEL_Mar_31_FD_184515 | JGI IMG/M metagenome (GOLD analysis project Ga0208134, IMG submission 184515) | Aqueous microbial communities from the Delaware River and Bay under freshwater to marine salinity gradient to study organic matter... | ecosystem: Environmental > Aquatic > Marine >...
TTGAAGAGTCTTATAATAGACTCGGTCAATTTGACATGAGCGGTTATAATCTAAAAACTGCTCGAAGATCGCTAAACATAATGTTTCAAGAATGGGGTAATAGAGGTCTTCATTTTTGGGAAGTAGCAAATACCAATATTACTTTAGAAACAAATAAAAACGAATATAAAATTTTTAGAGCAACGTCCGATGGTAATTCTGATGGAGTTACGTCTACCTTAACTGCAGCTATTACTTCAACAACTGCAACCGCAGGAATTACAATTGCTTCAAAAGATCGTATGCCTGATTCAGGAACAATTAATGTAGGATCTGAAAACATTTCTTACACTGGATTTAGTGGTTTAGAGCTCACAGGAGTAACTCGTGGAGTTAATGGGACTACTGCAGCCACTCACTCAGATGGAGCCGCAATAACTAACTTTGTTAATCAAGCTACAGAAATTTTAGAATGTTCTTATAGAAATAGTTCTAATGTTGATTCTCCTTTAGAAAAAATAAATAGATCTCAATACCAGGCTTTATCTAATAAAACTTCAACAGGTCAACCCTCACAATACTTTGTTCAAAGATTCATCGACCATGTTTTAATAACAATTTATCTCACTCCAAGTTCTACTCAAAATGGAGATGTTATAAATTTTTATTATGAAAAAAGAATTCAAGATGCAGGCGCTTATAGTAATGCAACGGACGTACCATATAGATTTGTGCCTTGCATGGTTGCAGGTTTAAGTTATTACTTAGCTATGAAATATGCACAACCAAGAATACAAGAATTAAAATTAATCTACGAGGATGAATTAGCTAGAGCTCTAGAAGAAGATGGATCTTCAGCTAGTGTTTACATTTCTCCTAAAACTTACTTTCCGAGTATATAATTATGGGTAACACAGCAAGAGGAAAACACGCATTATTTATTTCAGACCGATCTGGTTTGGCATATCCATACACTGAAATGGTTAAAGAATGGAATGGTGCAAGAGTACATACTTCTGAGTATGAACCTAAACAACCACAATTAGAACCTAAACCTTACACTGCAGATCCCCAAGGATTAATGCATCCAAGACCGGCTAGATTAGAACCACCTACTCCAGATTTTTTAGTAGACAATCCTATCACTACTGGAAGCGGCGGTACTTTTACAACTTATGTTATTGATCAACCTAATAGTGGAATAGAAATAAATGATGCAGTAAGATTAATGAGTATTCAACAACCTTTATTCTCCCTTACAACTGCTCTTCAAAGAAGTATTCAAGAATTAGAATTATCTACAACATTAGCAACGGATATAAATGCTACGACTCAAACTCTGACTGTTACAGATGACCTTGGTTTTATTTCTACTGGAGGCTTTATAATGATTGAAAAAATTAATTCTACAAGTGGGCTATATGAAAATGAAGTAATTCAATATACAGCATATAATTCTGGTACAAAAACTTTATCAGGTTTAGTTCGAGGAACTAATGCCCCATTTAGAGGAGAAACTCCTGCTAACACTATTGCAAGTGCCCACAGTTCAGGAGCCAATATTTTTGGAACAAGAAATGTTGTTTCTTTAAATACCACAACTTCTCCAAGTGGAGGTCAGCCTCCAACAATTACTAATCAAAATGGTTATAATTTACCTGCTACAAGTCCAGGTACTTTTTTAATAGATGTGTATGGACCTGGTGGAGGAAATGGTTGCCTTGCTGGTCCTTTAAATGTTAATATAACGGACGGGAGAAGTTAATGACATACGACGAATTAAAACAAAAAATTATAGACTACACAGAAGTATCCAGCAACGTATTTACAGATACTATTTTAAATGGTTTTATTAATGACGCTGAATTTAGAATTTTAAGAGAAGTAGACTCTGATAATAACAGACGTTACGCTACAGCTAATTTAATTGCATCTACTAGATTTATAGATGTACCAACAAATTTATTAATTGTAAGATCTGCTCAGATTGTAGACTCAGATTTAGCGGATGGAAGCACCGATCAAAACAGAGATTTTTTACAATTTAGAGACACTAGCTTTATGTCCGAATTTAACCCTACGGCAACTACTGGAGTGCCAAAATATTACAGCAACTGGGACGAAACTAGAATAGTAGTGGCCCCTACACCAAACGCAACTTATACCATTCAGTTAAATTATATCTTGAAACCAACTGGATTATCGAGTACAAATACCACTACATACTTAAGCACCGAATTTCCCAACGGTTTATTGTATGCTTGCCTAGTAGAGGCTTACGGATTTTTAAAAGGACCCGTTGACATGCTCCAGTTATATGATAAAAAATATGTCGAAGCAGTCAAAGGATTCTCAATAGAACAAATGGGAAGACGAAGACGAGATGAATACCAAGCAGGTGTTCCTCGAATAGGAAAACAGTAAGGAGAAAACTATGGCTATAACACAAGCGATTGCAAACAACTTTAAAAAATTATTACTAGAGGGTGATTCTAATTTTTCAAACTCAAGTGGTGATAAATATAAGTTAGCTCTTTATACTTCTTCAGCTACTCTAAACTCAGCAACTACAGCTTTCACTTCATCAGGTGAAGTTACATCAGCTAACTATACATCTGGTGGTGGCGCACTTGTTAACAACCCAACTTCTTTAACAGCTGGTGTTGCAAGAGCAGACTTTGCTGACTTGTCATTTCAAAACGTTACTTTGACAGCTAGAGGAGCTTTAATTTACAACACATCATCTGCAACTACTAACTCTGCAGTTTGTGTTTTAGATTTCGGAGCAGATAAAACAGCTACTTCAGGTACGTTTACAGTTCAGTTTCCAGCACCAACATCAACAGCAGCGATTCTTAGGATCTCTGGTTAATCGTAGGAGGTAAACTCCTATGAGTGGATCAGGAACTTGGGGCGCTGGCACTTGGGGTCAAAACCAATGGAATGATTTAGCAGACCCGACTTTTACAGTCACGGGTATTGCCCTTACTGCATCTTTAGGAGACGAGTCAAGCTCAACAGAAGTTAATGTAGGTTGGGGTAGACAAGAATGGGGTCTTCAAGGTTGGGGCATTGCTGGCACAACTATTCCTACAGGAATTTCAGCAACATTTAATTTAGGAACTGTTACTACAACAGCTGACGCTAATACAGGTCCATCTACAAACAACAATCAATTATTAACAACAGGTTTAGGAAGCGTAACCGCTTTTGGTCTAGCTCAAGTTGATGTAACAGGATTACCACTTACAACTAATTTAGGAACAGTCGATGCTAGTCCTGATGCGATGCCTACAGGTGTTGCGGCTACCATGGGACTTGGTACAGTAGAAGCATTTAACAATGAAGGTTGGGGTAGACTTGGTTGGTCAATAAACGATTGGGGCGATGCTGGAAGTTCTGTGCAAGCAGATGTTTCTGGAATTGCAATGACCGCAGCTTTAGGAACTCCAACAGAAATTACTGGTGATGCAACTATTGTTGCAAATACTTTAAACGTAGCACAATTAACTTTAGGTGTTGTTGACCCTGCACCTGACGCAGCAGTAACTGGAAACTTCATGATAGGTGCTTTAGGTACTTTAGGATTCCAAGGGGATGTTGCTCCTAGTGTAACAGGTTTTGGATTAAGTGCTGCTTTAGGAAACGAAACAATAGATTTAAATCAGCAAGTAAATGTTACTGGAAATCCTCTATTAGCAAGGGTTGCGTCTGTAACTGCCTTTACAGATGTTACTGCAACTTTTAATGGTTTTGGGTTGACTACAACAGTAGGAAGTGGTAATGCTCTTATCTGGAACGATGTAAATACCGGTTCCGCTCCAATAGATCCTCCAGGCTGGAGAGAAGTCGTTGCATAAAGAGTTTGACACTAACTCTTTATTTTTATAAAATAAACGATATAAGGAATTTAATATGGCGAATTCAACATCAGCAAATTTAAAACTTACAGTACAAGCAACTGGGGAAAACTCAGGAACTTGGGGACAAATAACTAACACTAACCTTTTAATTCTAGAACAAGCTATTGGTGGTTTTACTACTTTCAATATAACTAACGCTGCTAGATCTTTAACTTTTACTAATGGTGCTTTATCAAATGGTAAAAATGAAGTTATAAAATTAACAGGTACCTTAGCTTCTAACTTAACAGTTAGTATTCCAAACTCACTTGAAAAAACTTACTTAGTTGAAGATGCATGTAATCACGCTGGTTTTACTTTAACTTTTAAAACTGCATCTGGAACAGGTGTACTTTTATGTGAAGGAAATAATTACACATTATATTCTGATGGAACTAATGTTGTAAAACTCCATGAACAAAGAAACTGGAGAGCAGTCTCAGCAGCAGAAACAGTTCAAGCTGGTGCTAAACTTTTAGTAAATACAAATGGTGGAGCAGTAACAATTACGCTTCCAGCGTCACCTGCTACAGGAGATGAAGTACATTTTGTAGATCAAGGTTATGATTTCAATACTAACGCATTGACTGTTGGTAGAAACTCTTCTAATATAGCTAATGCAGCATCTGATCTTGTAGTTAATACTCAAGGCGCAGCTTTTTCATTAGTATTCTCAGGAGATGCTACAACAGGATGGACTTACACGGAGAAATAATATGTCAAATTACGAAGCAACAAAATACGATTTTTCAGGAGCAAACCTTACAGGTATCGAAGGAATTCCTACAGCTACTATTGTGCCGTGGTCTTCTGCTTCAGTGCCAACAGGTTTCTTAGAGTGTAATGGTCAAACAGTTTCAAGATCAACTTACGCTGCATTATTTGCAATCGTAGGTACAACTTATGGAGCTGGAGACGGTTCATCTACTTTTGCTGTTCCAGACTTACAAGATAACGTAGCAGTTGGAAAATCTAATAACAAAGCTTTAGCTTCAACTGGTGGAGCAAACACAGTTGCGGTAGCAGCAAGTGGTAACGTTGGTGGTTCTACAGCAAACGCAACTTTATCAACAGCACAACTAGCTTCTCACAATCACCCTAGTGGAGGTGGTCCTGTAGGAAGTTTTGGTGCTCTTAACCCTACACCCAGATCTGTGGTTACATCTTCTGGTAATACTGGAAGCACAGGATCAGGTTCTGGACACTCTCATAACATGAGTGCAACTTTTTCAGGTGACACAGCAAACCCATCTGTACTACAACCTTATTTAACAATTATTTATATTATAAAAACTTAGGAGAAATTATGGCAACAAACGCACAATGGACAGTGGTACTTGAAGACAAGTTAGTCATCAAACAAAGTGGTGATGCTGCGGGTACTGGTTATAATATTGTTGATAATGATTTTTGGGGACTAGCCAAATGGGACAACGTTTGGGCTATTCAATATGGAACAAGCAATCCAAGTGATACTGTAGAATACAGAGATGGTACTTCTCACTCTACGTGGGAAGATGCTAATTTAGGTGATTTTTCAGATTTTACTTCTAGATGGGATTCAGCTCATTTAACTCAATTACAATCTAATTGGGATAATGACAATGAAGAAGACGAAACTGAAGCTGATAAAATTGCTAGACTAGGCGCTAGACCTACTTCTTATAATTCTTAATTTTTTATCTAATAGACTAATCATCACAACATCATCCAAGAAGTTAAAAGATATTTTTCACCAGATAAAGGTGGATTACCTCTATGTAAATATGGAAAAGCCGCAGGCCATATAACTATTCTACCGGTTTTAGGTTTTATTCTTTTTGAAAAATGTAAAAACTCTGTTTCTCCACCCTCTTCAACATCGTTTAAATATACAGAAAAAACAAAAGCTCTAGGCGAATTATCAAATCCTTTACCATGTTCAATGTGCCAAACATGATATCCTTCTGTAGGCAAAGTTTTTTGAATTTTTAAAGAAGTAAAATTAAAAATATTTCCATCATAAGCATCAATTGCACCTACAGTTTTTGTATAATGATTCCAAGCTATTTGAAAATTAAATATCATAGGTTTTAATTCTTCCCACCAAATATCTATATTATTTTGAGCTGCAAAAAATTGTTGATCTTGTTTTTGAAGTACAGATGATTTTTCAAAACCTAATCTATTGATCGTATTGTTGAATTTATTTTGATCTTCGTATAGTTGAATAGCTTTATTACATTCTTCTTTAGTAATGTAATTATCATACACGCCAATAAAATTGTTTATATTTACTGTTTTTTCTATCATAATTGTCGTCTCCTTTTATATACGCTATCGTAAGCATGATGTGCAAATGGACCTTTTTTGTCTACATAATGTAAAAATACTTGAGCCATACCTTCACCTTTATATGTACCGGGTCTCCAATGTTCTTGATCACATCCAGCATACAGAATAGCATCTCCTTCTTTTAATTCAAAAGAAGTTCCTTCAACTACAATAGGCCAGTTATCATATTTTTTAATACAGGCTGTAATAGATATTTCACATGAAGGTCTATCAGTGTGTTTAGCTAGGGTGGCACCAAATACATAATATCTCCAATATGCGTACGTTGGAAATAATTTTAGATTAGATTCTTTTTCTACAATAGGTAGCTTAGTATCAAGTAAAGATGTCATTAAAGAATCTGCATACCATGAAGGTGAAAAAGAATCAGGTTTAATTTCAATATTTAAATTTTCATCTAATTTGTTATAACAATATTTTGACAAAATACTTAATTCTTCCTTTGTAAAAAAATTTTTAATTACTTTATATTTTACTGCAGCCATGCAACTATACTATACCTTGTTCCTTTCGTAATAGGTTGAATACCATGAGGATACATAAAATTACTTGGAAAAAATACAATAGATCCTTTACCAAGTTTTAATCTTTTAATTTCTTTTTCCTTTTGATCAGTAAATATTAAATCACCACCTTCATAATCATCATTTAAATTCATTATAATACTTAAATGCCTTGCAGTTGGTGTAAAATGATCTGTATGAACTTGATATTTTCCATTGAAAGAATATTTCAATAAATCAATCTGATTAATTTTAGAACTTTTCATTTTAGGAAATTTAGCTTTATAAAAAGGATATATTCTTTCAATTTCTTTTTTTATAAAATTCCAATAAAACAAATTGGTAGGTGTATCAAGATTTAAATGATATCCATTTACATTTCTTATGTTCGTATTTAATCCATCTTGAATAGTTAATTTTTTTTTTGATTTTTTATTAATTAATGAAATTAATTTTTTATTAAAATTTTTATCAATTATGTTTTTTAATTCTACAATTGCTTCTAAATGATCCATAATATCTATGTTCTATAATTAAAGTATCCTACAGAAGCAATAATTCTTGGTGTTAATCCAAGAACTTTATGTTTTATACCATTTGGAATAAATATCATATCACCTTTATTTATTTCATAGTCACTATTTTCATCTCCATAAATTCTATAAATTGTTTTACCTTTAAGTCCTATTATAAAAACATCTTCTATGTCAACATGACTAGCCCCAACCTGTGAAACAAAACTAAAAAACAATTCTACTGCATCTCTTGGATCAGGTTTATATTTAAACATCTTTAAAAAAAAATCAAAAAAAACTCTAAAGTCTTTATGAAAAGTAGTTACTTTTAGCATTTGATATACATCTTTTAAGTCTCCTACACGTGTTTTTGTAAGAACACATGTATCTTCTTTTTCTAGCATGTCAGATATTAAGTTAAAGTCGTATTCTTTTTCTAATAAAGTAAAATTTTTTACATGTGTAACTTTATTATTATTAATAGATTCTACCTGTTCCTTGTTAAGTATCATCATTTATGACGTATTTTCTATCTTTTATTATCTTTAAAACTAATATATAACACAATTATGGCCCTAAAAAAAGTAGATTTTGCACCTGGTTTTAATAAACAAAGCGTACCTTCAGCTCTCCCTGGACAATGGGTAGATGGTGACTTTGTACGTTTTAGGTATACCGCGCCTGAAAAAATAGGTGGTTGGGAACAATTGACCGCTGCATCTAAAACATTACCGGGCGCTGCTAGAGCTCAATTAACTTGGACTTCATTAGCAGGTGAAAAATATGCAGCCATAGGAACCTCTCAAGGTTTGTTTTTATATTATGGTAATGATTTTTTTGACATTACTCCATTAGATACAGCTATTACAGGATGCACTATAACAACTGTTAATGGTTCAAATACTGTAACTATAAATAAAGGATCTCATGGTTTAGCTAAAGGAAGGTATGTAACATTATCTGCTGTAACTGTTACAGGTGCTTCAGATTACACACCAACAGAATTACAACAAGTTTATGAAATACTAACTGTCCCTGATGTAGACAAATTTACAATACAAGCTTCTAGAAATGAAGGAGGTACAGGTATGACTGCAGCCGGCGCTGCAACTGTTAATCCTTATGTTGAAGTAGGACCTACTTTTCAAACTGCAGGTTATGGTTGGGGTACAGATTTATGGGGATCTAGCACATGGGGAACTGAAAGTGCAACTAGTGATGTAATTTTAGATCCAGGAAATTGGAGTTTAGATAATTTTGGTCAAGTATTAGTTGCAACTATATTTAATGGTAAAACTTTTACTTGGAATGCGGGAGCATCAGGAGCTCGAGGTATTCGAGCCTCATTAACTACATCAGGTTTTGCAACAAGTAACAATCCTACAGCTAGCAGATTTACATTAGTCTCAGATCGAGATAGACATTTGTTCCATTTTGGAACTGAAACAACTATTGGAGATACAACAACTCAAGATCCCATGTTTGTAAGATTTTCTAATCAAGAAGATTTAAATACTTATTTACCAACTGCTACTAACACTGCGGGTACATTTAGATTAGATACCGGTAATGAGATTAGGGCAGCTTTACAAGGTAAAGATTATGTTTTTGTTTTAACCGATAACGCTGCCTATGTAATTCAATTTGTTGGTCCACCTTTTACTTTTAGTGTTAGACAAGTGGGCACTAACTGTGGATGTATTGGTCAACATGCAGCTTCTTATGTTAATGGCGCTATATATTGGATGTCTAATGAAGGTGGTTTTTTTATGTATGATGGTACTGTAAAAGCCTTACCTTGTTTAGTAGAAGACTTTGTGTTTACAGTTCAGAATGGAAATTTAGGTCTTAATTTCAATTCATCTGATGTAATTTTTTCTTCACCAAATTCTTTATATACTGAAGTAAATTGGTTTTATCCTAAATCAGGATCTGATCAAATTGATCGATGTGTGACTTACAATTATCAAGAAAATGTTTGGACTACTTCATCATTAGATAGAACTACTTACGCTGATCAAGGTGTTTTTGTTAAACCTTATGCAACGGATTATGAATCTACAACCACTCCAGTGTTTCCAGATATACTAGGTATTACCAATTTATACGGAGCATCTATATACTACGCTCATGAAGTAGGAAATGATCAGGTTAATAGTTCAGGCAGAAGCTCAATTAATGCTTTTATTAGATCTGGAGATTTTGATATTGATGATGGTGAATTATTTATGTCTATGAGAAGATTTATGCCTGACTATAAATTCTTAGTGGGCAACTCTAAAGTAACGTTATTTATATCAGATTATCCTTCTGACGTTCAATCTGGTTCACCTTTAGGTCCCTTTACAATAACAACCACTACTGATAAAGTAGATACTAGAGCGAGAGGAAGACTACTATCTTTAAAAATAGAAAATGATGCTGCAGGTGAAACTTGGCGTTATGGTAGTTTTAGAATGGATGCTCAACCAGACGGAAGGAGATAACATGCCACTTACTACAAAAGGTAAAAAAATAATGAAATCTATGAAAGACAGATACGGTAAGAAAAAAGGTAAAACTGTATTTTATGCTTCAAAGAATAAAGGCAAAATAAAAGGTGTAGATAAAACTAGAAAATAATGGCTAAACTAACTAACTATATACCTGAACCTAAACAAGAATATGACGTAGAAAATCAAAGACAAATTATTGAGTCAATGACTACAATGAAACAACAACTTAATTTTTCTTTTCAAGAAGATTTAAAAAATGAACAAGACGCTTTTAATTACTTTTTATCATGACAATACAATATAAAAATGCATCTAAAATATTAGACGGAACGGCTATGACAACTCTTTTAACTATATCCACGTCTGCTATAGCTATTGTAAAATCTGTATATATATCTAATAATAGTACAGGAGCTGTATTAGTTAATTGTGATTTAAGAGATTCATCTGCTAGTACAGATGTAGAATTTTTTAGAAAGGATGTACCTGCTACAAGTACAGTCAATGCCACAGAACAGGGGTTGAATTTAGAAGCAGGAGATGCTATAAAAGCTCAAGCAGAAACAGCTAACAAACTTGAAGTAGTAGTTAGTTATGCGCTTATAAACAGAGAGAATGAAAACGGATAATATACATAAAATAGATTGCACAACTATAACAATTTATAGAAACACAAAAACAGGCGAAACGTCTAAAGAGAAAGTAGAGGGTCCTGATATTGTAACCGATGTTACAGTTCACGTCTCACCGAAAGGATTGGATGTTTTCCAGAAAGTTATGAATGAAAATAAGAAACCAAAGCCCTAAAGGCGGAACTGAATTACAACTAGGTTTTCTACATCAATACGTAGATAAAAATTTATTAGAT
>Ga0208134_1002231_pt1 | contig 10594 bp, 8 predicted proteins | sample VirMetDEL_Mar_31_FD_184515 | JGI IMG/M metagenome (GOLD analysis project Ga0208134, IMG submission 184515) | Aqueous microbial communities from the Delaware River and Bay under freshwater to marine salinity gradient to study organic matter... | ecosystem: Environmental > Aquatic > Marine >...
TACTCCCGCTGATGTAATGGGTTTAACAGGACAACAAGTAAATACACAAGTAGGAAATTTAATAGAAGAAACTGCAACATTTGTAACTCCAACAGGAGTATCAGCGACATCTTCAGTAGGATCATTAACGCTAGAAATAGGAGTTCCTTTAACAGGAGTTTCTGCAACGGCTTCTGTAGGGACAATTTCACCAGCAGATGTTATGGGATTAACTGGACAAGAGGCTACTTCTGCGGTAGGAAATGTGTTTCCATTAGGATATGGAGATGTTAATATTACTGGAAATACAAGTTATAACAATGTTGACGTAACTCATGAAACATCGTATACAGACGTAACGCACGTAGCTTAGGAGAAAAAATTATGGCATCAACATTTACAGACCTTGGTATAGAGTTAATGACAACCGGCGAAAATGCTGGTACTTGGGGAACAAAAACTAACGCAAATTTAAATCTTATAGAACAGTTAACAGGTGGTTTTGCTACTGTATCTATTGCTGGTGGAGCAGGAACAACTGCTTTAGACATAGACGATGGTGCTTTAACAGGAACTGCACAACAAAGAATTATAGAATTTACAGGATCAATAACTGGAAACAGAATTGTTACAATTCCAAATGACGTAGAAACTTTTTACATTTTAAAAAATTCTACTTCTGGAGCTTACACAGTTCAATTTAAATATGCTACTGGTTCAGGAAGCAGCACAACTTTTTCAGCTACAGATAAAGGAACTAAGATTATTTATGCAACAGCTAATGACGGAACAAACCCCGACATTGTAGATGCTATGGCTACTTCTTCAGAAATTTCTTTAGCTAATAACAATCCCGTAAAATTTTTAGATGCTGATAATTCAGCATTTGTAGGAATAGATGCACCAGCAACAGTAAGTGCCTCTTACACATTAACATTACCAGCAGCTGTAGGGTCTTCTTCTCAAGCTTTAGTGACAACAGATGGATCTGGAACTCTAGGTTTTACCTCGACATCAACCTTTGGTATTACAACAGGAAAAGCTATTGCAATGGCAATGATTTTCGGATAAAAACAAATATAGGAAATAAATTATGGCAAATCCAAATATAGTAGCAGTAACAAATATCTTAGGTGGTAACCTTGGTTGGAATTTATCAGCTACAGCAACAACAACTTTAATGACTGTTGCTGCAGAAAAAATTGTAAAAATTAATAGAATCACATGTGCTAATGTAGATGGAACAAATGCAGCAGACGTTTCATTATTTGTAGATGGTTTAACAACTGCTGGTGCAACTGGAATCACACCGACAGGAGCTAGTGCAACAGTTTATCTAGCAAAAACAGTTTCAGTACCTGCTGACGCAACGTTAGTAATTTCAGACACACCAATTTATTTAATGGAAGGTGACATTCTTAAAGGTGGAGCTAGTGCAGCGTCTGATTTAGACTTATTTATTTCATACGAAGTATTAGACGACGCATAGAGAGGTTAACCTTTATGTTAATAACAAAAGGAGAATCTAATGTCTAGCGACAACGGTGGAATTATTGGTGTTGTAAATAATCCAACAGGTTCAGTAGCTTCTGGAGTTTGGCAACAAGAAGAACAATACGAAGCAAAAGTAAATAACACTTGGCCTCAAAGACAAGTATTCACGACTAGGTCATTAAGATTTAATAATGATAGTAGTGATTTTTTATTTTTTACTCCATTAACTACAACTAATAGAAGAACATTTACTATATCGTTTTGGTTTAAAACTACCACTGTTGCTGGTGGTAATAATTATATGTTTTCAACAGGTAACTATGCATCTGGTGATGGATTGTTACAAATGAATTTAAGTAATTCAGGTAGATTAACGGTGAATGATTATGACCAAAGTGGAGACTCTTATAATTTAAGATGGGTAACACCATCTACTTATTTAATTAGAGATCCAGGTGCTTGGTATCATTTTGTTCTTGCGGTTGATAGCACACAAGGCACACAATCTAATAGAGCAAAAGTTTATCTTAATGGTGTCGATATTAGTTCTGATTTTACTCAAACAACTAGCCCAGCACAAAATGATGATTTTCACATAAATACAGCAGGTCAAATACAACAGGTTGGTAGAAGTCAAGCCGATAGTGATTATTATGATGGTTATTTAACAGAATTTATTGTAGTAGATGGACAACAATTAGCGCCAACATCATTTGGAGTTGCAAACTCAGACGGAGTTTGGACCCCGATTACCTATACAGGAACTTTTGGCACTAATGGATTTAATTTGCAGTTTGAAAATGCTGCAGCGTTAGGGGACGATTCATCAGGTAATGACAATGACTTTACAGTTAATGCTTTAGCATCAATAGATCAATCAACTGATTACCCTGTAATTAATCATGCAACATTAAATCCAGTTTATAAATCAAGTTCTCAGCCTACATTTTCAGAAGGTAATTTAAGACAAACTCCAAATGCAGGAGCATATCAAAATGCTTTTTCAACTATTGGAGTTACTTCTGGAAAATGGTATGCAGAAATGAAAGTTAATGGTTCAGCAAATTCAGCAAATTATTATGGTGTAGTTGCTGAAACTGAATATGATTATTTGCAAACTGCTGCCAATGTTGTTGGTACAACTGACAAAGGATTTTCAATAGCTATGGCATCAGGAGATAAAAGAACAAATGGTTCAAATACAAGTTATGGTTCTGCTCTTGCTAATACTGATATTTTTATGATTGCTTTAGATATAGATAATGCAAAAGTTTGGTTTGGAAAAAATGGAACTTGGTTTGCTTCAGGAAATCCTGCAAGTGGAAGTAATGCAGCATTTAGCAGTATAAATACTGCTTATCCTTATTTTTTTGGTGGAACTCTTTATAGTGGTGGATATTCTTCTGTTGATTGGAACTTTGGCTCTCCATCTTACTCAATCTCATCAAGCAACGCAGATGGTAATGGTTATGGAAACTTTGAATATGCGGTCCCATCAGGGTTCTATGCACTTAACACAAAAAACTTAGCGGAGTTCGGATAATGGCTTATACAAATGTAAACGATCCATCAGTATATTTTCAAACAACTTTGTATACAGGAAATGGTGGCACACAATCTGTAACCAATGGTGGTAATTCTGATCTTCAACCAGATTTGGTTTGGATTAAAGATAGGGATAGTGGTGCGGCTTATCATAGATTAGTAGATACTGTTAGAGGTGCTACAAAATTATTATATAGTAATGGAACAAATGCACAAGATACAGATGCAACTTCTTTAACCTCATTTAATTCAGATGGTTTTACAGTATCAAGTGGTGGTGGTGTAAATGCAAGTGGAAATAGTTTTGTATCATGGAACTGGAAAGCTGGAACATCATTTACCAATGACGCAAGTTCAACAGGGATAGGAACTATTGATAGTGCTGGAAGTTTTAATAATACTGCCGGATTTAGTATTGTGTCTTACACAGGTACGGGAAGTAATGGAACTATAAAACATGGTCTTTCAACTGCACCAGAAATGTACATAACTAAATCTTTAAGTAGCGCTAGGTCTTGGGCAGTTTATAATCAAAATATAGGTAATACTAAAGCAGTATTTTTAAATTCAACTGATGCACAAGATACTGATGCCACTTATTGGAATAGTACATCTCCAACTTCTTCAGTTTTATCTCTTGGTACAAGAAGTGAAATGAATCATAGTGGAGAAAATTTTATAGCTTATTGTTTTGCACCTAAACAAGGCTACTCAAAATTTGGAAGCTACACAGGTAATGGTAATGCTGATGGAACATTTGTTTATACAGGATTTAAACCTGCACTAATTATTCAAAAAAATAGTGGTGCTACTGGAAACTGGATACTATACGATAATAAAAGAGATGTAGATAATGTTGCAAATAAAATATTAATTCCTAATAATAGTTCTGCTGAAGCATCAGCTTGTGATGTTGATTTATTAAGTAATGGTTTTAAATTTAGAGCTGTAAATGATGCCAGTAGTAACAAAAGTGCTAATACATACATCTACATGGCTTTTGCTGAACACCCTTTTACATCGAGTACGGGAACTCCTGTTACGGCTAGATAAATTATAGGAAATAAGGTATAAAAAATTATGTCAAAACAAAACGGCGGAATAATAGGACCAAATAATATACCCACGGGAGCTTTCGGATCAGCTTCTGGAGTATGGAAATTATCCGATGCAATAAATTACAAAAGACAAGGAACATGGCCAGTAGTTTTAAATAATTTTCAAATTGATAACTCATGTAGATTTAATGATGGAAGTAGTGACTATTTATCAAAAACATTTAGTTCTGCTTCTAGTAGTAACACAACATTTACAGTTTCGACATGGGTCAAAAGATCAAAACTTGGTGCAAACCAAGATGTTGTTTCTGCCTATCAATCTTCTAGTGGTAAACAAACAGATTTAATTCGATTTGGAAGTGGTGATGATTTAGAATTTTACGCACACACAACAAATAGTTCTGGTAATGCTGACATTCAAACTAATAGAGTATTTCGTGATGTCGGAGCATGGTATCACATAGTTGTAAGAGTTGATACTACACAAGGTACAGCATCGAACAGGGTTAGAATTTATGTTAATGGTGTTCAAGAAACAAGTTTTTCTACATCAAACTACATGAATCAAAATGGAACTATTGTATGGGGTTTAGGTTCGGGAGTTGTGCATACGATAGGTGCAGTTGGTACTTCAAATTATTTTGGTGGTTATGTTGCAGAAACAGTTTATTTAGATAATCAGTCTTTAGACGCAAGTTCTTTTGGGGAATTTGATTCTCAAACAGGAATTTGGGTTCCTAAAATTGTTACGGGTTTAACATTTGGTACAAATGGATTTTATCAAAACTATTCTAACGCAAGTGCTCTTGGAGAAGATTTCTCTGGAGAAGACAATGATTTCACGGTTAATAATTTGACAAGTATAGATCAATCTATTGATAGTTGCACAAATAATTTTGCAAACTTAAACGCATTATCAAAAGGTTCTAACATAGCTTTATCAAACGGTAATCTTTCAGCATCAAATGGTAATACAGACAACAGTGTTCTTGGAAACATGGCTTTTGCAAACGGTAAATGGTATTGGGAAGCAAAATGCACTGGAGCAACTACTTATGCTACTATTGGAATAACTTTAGCAAGTGTAGATGGCAGTGTTCATAGTGCTGTAGATGCAGGTAGAGTTGTATATTCTAATACTGGATACATTTACAGAGAAGGTTTATCTGGTCAGGGTAACGTTTCTCCTGTAGCAACTTTTACAACAAATGATATTGTTGGTATTGCCTTTAACGCACAAAATGGTTCTGTAGCGTTTTATAAAAATGGTAATTTGATAAACACTACGGTAGATAGTCAACTTTTATATACTAATAATCAATACATAAACGCAGCTGGTTTAAATCAAGGAAGTTTTGATTTTAATTTTGGATCTCCAACTTACGCAATCTCATCAGGAAACGTAGATTCTAGTGGACTAGGTAATTTTGAATATCCAGTTCCCGAAGGTTTCTATAGTCTATGTACAAAAAATTTAAATTTGATAGGATAGAATTATGAGTTATTCAACAATAGACAAACCAACAGATTATTTTAATACAGTTACTTACACAGGTAGTGCAGGTGGACAGACAATTTCTGGTGTAGGAAATCAACCAGATTTTATATGGGTTAAACAAAGAGCAGATGCAGGTTACGATCATTCATTACACAATTCAGTTTCAGGAGTGTTAAAACAATTAATATCAAATTCAACTGCTGCTGAAATTACAAATACTGATACAGTTACATCTACTAATGCTGATGGATTTGTGTTAGGTGCTGATACTGCAGGACCAAATGCAAACGCAAACAACCAAGATACAAAAACTTATGTTGCTTGGAACTGGAAAGCTGGTGGCTCTGCTTCTAATAATACTGATGGAAGCATAACAAGTTCTGTATCTGTTGACACTACTGCTGGATTTAGTATTGTCTCTTATACAGGCACAGGTTCTAACGCTACAGTAGGTCATGGTTTAGGAGTTGCACCAAATTTAATTATAACAAAACAAAAAAGTGGAACTACACAATGGAATGTTCAAAACTCAATTCTTGGTTATAGTAAATATATGTCATTAAATACTAATGAACTTTCACAAGCAACAGGTGGTGCATTAATCAGTTCAGTAAGTTCTACCACATATTCTTGTGATGGAAATAGTGCTATCAATGCAGGTAGTAGCTCAACATATGTTAGTTTTTGTTTTGCAGAAAAGCAAGGCTACTCAAAATTTGGAAGCTATGCAGGAAATGGAAATGCTGATGGTACATTTGTTTACACAGGATTTAAACCTGCGTTTATAATAATTAAAGCATATTCCCATAATAATAATTGGAAAATGTTTGATAACAGAAGAGACCCTGTTAATAATGGTACAGGTGATCCATTGAATGCAAATAGTAATGATGCAGAAGATGATAATACAGCTTATGACGTAGATTTTTTATCTAATGGATTTAAAAATAGAAACACTAATGCCAATCTGAATCATGGTAGTTACTCATACTTTTACATGGCATTTGCTGAGAATCCATTGGTAGGTAGTAATTTTGTGCCTACAACTGCTCGATAATTAATGAATTTAATCTGTAGACAACTATATATAAATAACTTATAAGGAGAATATTATGTACGCAAAAGTAGAAAATAACACAGTAGTTAAAGTTAATTCAAGCTTAGCTTCTTTTAATAATGCAGCACCATCTTGGAGTGCAGAACAACTTGTGGCTAACGGAATATACGAAGTAGTATATGACAACACAAATTTAAAAGACCCAAGATTTTATAATAATGGCGCAGAAAGTTTTACTTTCGCTAACGATGTAGTGACAGCAAGTTATGCTGCAGCAGTAGGTAAAACAATTGATGATGTTAATGCAGTTGACCAAGAAGGTAATGCTATATTAGATAGCGATGGTGTTCAAATAATTACTCCAGGTGTTAAAACAAAAGAAAAAGATGTAATTAAATTACAAGCATTAGGATTATTACAATCTACAGATTGGTATGTAATAAGAAATACAGAATCTTCTTCAGCAATTCCAGCAAATGTTTCAACTTTTAGAACAGCAGTTAGAACTAAATCTAACGAAATGGAAACAGCGATAGATAACGCAACTACAATTGAAGCAGTAGAAGCTTTATTTACTTACACAAAAGGTGCAGACGATGTTTCTTCTAGACCTTTAGGTGAATGGCCTACTTTATAGTATAGTACATAGCTTACTAAAACATTTGAATTCAACATAAATCTGATATACTACCTAATAAACAGGGTTTTATATGTTACAAAAATTAGGCTTTGCTCCAGGATTTAATAAACAAGTCACAGAAACCGGGGCCGAGGGACAATGGTTTGATGGTGACAATGTTCGTTTTAGATATGGTTCGCCAGAAAAAATAGGTGGTTGGGCACAATTAGGTTCTACTAATTTAACTGGTGCAGGAAGAGCAGTGCATCATTGGGATGATAATGCTGGAATTAAATATGCTGCAATAGGAACTAACAGAATTTTATACGTATATTCTGGGGGTACTTATTATGACATTCATCCTATACGTACTACAATTACAGGCGCTAATTTTACAAGCACATCTAATAGTTCAACAGTTACAGTTACGGTAGGTTCTAGTCATGGACTGCAGGACAATGACATTGTTTTATTTGACAGTGTAAGTAGTTTAAGTGGTTCAACGTTTACAAATGCAACTTTTGAAGACGTTAAATTTATGGTAACGTCTGTTCCGACTACTAATACATTTACAATTACAATGGCATCTAATGAGACAGGAACACCTTTAAGCACTGCAGGATCTGCATCAGTTTTAATTTATGAATCTGTTGGACCAGCGCAACAACTTGGGGGACTTGGTTGGGGTACAGGTTTATGGTCAGGTACTTCTCCAGGAGCAGCAACAACAACTTTAGCCACAGCGTTAACAAACACCACAACAACAACTATTGTTCTTGCTAACTCATCGGGTTTTGCATCATCTGGTGAAATAAGAATTGGTACAGAAGATATAAGTTTTACAGCAAACAATACTACATCAAACACTTTAAGCGGAGGTTCTCGTGGTGTAAATGGTACTACAAAATCAACACACAGTTCTGGCGACACTGTTTCTGACATTACAAATTTTACTGGATGGGGAGATCCAAACAACAGTGACTTTACTATTGATCCAGGATTATGGGTTATGGATAACTATGGTACAACTTTAATTGCTCTTATTTACAATGGTAAATGTTTTAAATGGGACGCATCTGCGGTTAACCCAACAGCAACAAGAGCAACTGTGTTAGCAAACGCTCCAACTGCATCACGTCACGTGCTAGTATCTACACCTGACAGACACTTAGTATTTTTTGGAACAGAGACAACGGTTGGAACATCAACAACTAAAGATGATATGTTTATACGTTTCTCTTCTCAAGAAAGTATTGATGAAACAGATTCTTACATTATAAAAGCCAATAATACTGCAGGTACACAAAGACTTGCAGATGGGTCAAAAATTATGGGAGCGATTAAAGGTAGGGATGCTATCTATGTGTGGACAGACACTGCACTATTTTTAATGAAATTTGTAGGTCAACCTTTTACATTCTCATTTGAACAAGTAGGAACTAACTGCGGATTGTTTGGTAAAAATGCTTGTATAGAAGTTGATGGTACAGCATACTGGATGTCAGAGAATGGTTTTTTTCAATACGACGGTCAATTAAAATCAATGCCATGTCTTGTAGAAGACCATGTCTACGATGACATAAACGCTACGTCTAGAGATCTTATTAATGCAGGTTTAAATAATTTGTTTGGTGAGATTAGTTGGTTCTATTGCACGTCAGGGTCAGATCAAATTAATAGAGTAGTTACTTACAATTATTTAGACTCATCACCTAAGCGTCCTATATGGACAACGGGTAGTTTACCTAGAGCAGCGTGGCAAGATTCTGCAGTTTTTGATAGACCACACGCTACGTGTTATAAACCTAGTAATAATGCATCTTCAGATGTTGTTGGCAATACGGACGGACTTACTATATACTATAACCAGGAAACAGGGACCGATCAAATTAATGCAGGAGGAGCAGTAACTGCTATAATTGGTAACATTGTTTCTGGTGATTTTGACATTACTCAAAAACGAAGTAACACTGGGGCAACTGTAGGGACGCCTGATATTAGAGGAGATGGTGAATACATTATGAGAATTAGTAGATTTATACCAGATTTTATTTCACAAACAGGTAACACTGCAGTTAAATTTAAAACAAGATTATATCCAAACAGTAGTGAGACTACTACAAGTTTTACATGTGACTCTACTACAACTAAAAAAGATATTAGAGTTAGAGCCAGACAAATTGCATTAGAGGTTGCTAACATAACTACTGGTGAAGATTGGAAGTTAGGAACATTTAGATTAGACATACACCCAGGAGGAAGAAGGTAATGGCTACTGACCAAGAGATACGAGACGCAGGTTTTAAATATATTCCACAACAAAAATATTTACAAAACCCTTTTCAAATACCTATAGCACCAGTACCACCTGTCGTAAACGAAGGTATAGTAAATACAAATGCTTTTGTAAACTCTGGTGGTGGTGGAGAAATTAGGTACGACAACTCTTTTCTTCCCGACCCTCCTACATTTAATTATGTAGATACGGTAGCAATGTACGGTGCCGATTCTCCACAAGCACAAAAAATGTTAGAAAAAGCGGGCGGGACTTATCCAGGTGAAAATTATATGACTGAAGGTGGTTTTGAATTTACAAATTCTTTTCCTGATACTTCTGTGCAAATGCAAGACCTTAATTATAACCCAAATGTTTCATCTACTGGTAATGTACTTTCGAATTATAATAGAATGGATGGCTATCTTGATGAAGGTTCTCAAATTACAGGTAATACAGTTGGTGTTGGTACAGGTAGTCCTATTACAAATTTTAATGGTGTATCAATTGCACCTTCTTTTGCCACAGACGGAGTAACAACAGTCAAAGGAGATTTAAGTAACATATCTAACCCAGAAATTTTTGACAACATGAGTAAGAGCCCACAAGTTGGAGATGTAGGTTTTGAAAATTATTCTGAAGGTGCATTTAACGAAGAGGACGATAAAAAAAGTTTTATATCTAATATGATTAGTAGAGCAAAACAAATAGGTTCAGATTTACCGGCTTGGGCTAAGGCCGCAGCAACAGCTATAGGTGGACCACTTTCAGTAGCAGCTAACCTTATTGGTATTGGAACATCTAATACAAGTCCAAGTTACCAACAATTTAGTCCAGGAGGAACTTTTAAAGGTGGAATATATTCTATAGACGGTGTCAACTATGGAAATATGAGTATGGTAAATGATTTTTATGATAGTAATGAAGATAGTGATACTTACGGTACAAACAGATTTGACAGGGCTAAAGAAGGTTCGTTTGCATCTTTTAGAACTTTAAAAGATTATTTTGATAGCAAAAAAAATAATGATGGCGATGGCAATAAAGATGACGGAAGCAATAATGTCGG
>Ga0208134_1002238_pt1 | contig 10573 bp, 2 predicted proteins | sample VirMetDEL_Mar_31_FD_184515 | JGI IMG/M metagenome (GOLD analysis project Ga0208134, IMG submission 184515) | Aqueous microbial communities from the Delaware River and Bay under freshwater to marine salinity gradient to study organic matter... | ecosystem: Environmental > Aquatic > Marine >...
ATACACATCAACCTCATAACCTTCTTGCAAGGCTAGATACGTGTAGTGTAAATCTCCATTGTCTAACATCCACTCGTCTAAAGCGTTATAACCGTAAGGTTCAGCAAGTCTATGTGTTAACCCGATGTTCCACGATAGGTTTTTACCTTTACGATGCCTGTATCTCTCTGATGCTTCAAAGTATTTAATATCAGCAAAGCCATCTTCTAAATACTCTAGTTTTAAAGCAAAAAAGCTCATACATAATTCATCAGCACAACCGTCGTCAGAACTAAACCTAACAAAGTGATGTTGATCTAAGTAGTCGATACCTTCTTGCCTCTTATAATCAATCTCAAATAAATATTCAACTCCTCTAACTTTACCGACAGTGGCCGCGTCACTGTAATTAGATTCCGTTCCATCATAAAAAGTTTGCGCTTTGTTTTCATAGCCAAACCTTGCGATCTTACGTAATCCTATGGTAAAATTATAATCATAAGGAGTTGATATAGTCTGTGTAGATAAACCGTTATCCACAGAGAACACATCAACATCAGAAAGTGATGTCCCACCGTTAACAGCTGCGTAAAAAGTAGAGTACTTTAACAAGCCTTTAACGTTAATGTTTCCAATTGTTTGTGCTACCGTTATGTTAGATATAAGCAGTAGCAGTATTATTAGTTTTCTTACCATCCTTTTATTATCACTTATTTTTTAAATTGTTTACTAATTTTTACTTATCTTAATTTTCTAATTTTTATATCAGCGCGTTTTTTCTTTTTCTTTGTTTTTTTCTTTTTTTCTTTAATGTCTGACTTTATATCTTCCATCTTTTTATTTTCAAGATCAAGATTGTATTGACTCCAACCTAAGAACATTAAAGTTCTTTCCCAAGCAGCGTGATCGTTATTTAAAGATTGTCTTACGTTTTGCGTTTTGTTGTACAACCTATTAAGAGGTATATTTGTAAACGCCTCTGTGTAATTTGTAACAGCTGACCATTGGGGATTATCAATATCAAATGTTTCCATTTCATCTATAACTTTTTTGTTGTAGTTAAGAGTTTTTTCAGCATTAACAATTTTTCTCATTTTAATACCTAGTACTGGAGATAAATTCAGCGCCTCTAAAGCAACAGCACTCTCATCTGGATTGTACTTAACATCTCTTTGTCTAGCCCACGCTATAGCTACGTTTTTCAAAGTAGCAACCACTCCACCTATTAAACCAGTACCTCTTAATACAGAATCAATACTACCGTTTATTAGTCTTTCTTGTTTTTTGATAAACAAATTGTTTACATCTTCTTCATCATCATCAAACATCATAGCAAACAAAGCTGTTTGTAACGTATAGAATATAGCGTTTTGAATAGCAAAGTAATAAGTTATCCTAGAAGCATTAGATATATCACTCTGTATTTGAGTTGTGTTAGGTTTTGTTATTCTTCTATTGTATATATCTTGAAAAGCTTTCTTACCTAATCTATTGAACTGAGATGTAACGTTTTGAAAGTTTAATATAACTTTACCAATAACAGATGCTTGTTGCTTAGAAACCATATCAGGTCTTGCTGATTGCTGAGTAGACTGAGTTATATCTTGAAAGTCAGTAAATGCAGCAGCTTCAGCCTCTTTTTGAGACATACCTTGTTTTACATACTTGTTTATTCTATTTCTGTAATAAGCAGCGCCACCAGTTGCAATTGCAATATTATCACCGATCTGCGTAGGTAAAAATCCTATTTCTAATAATTTAGATATTAACTTTCTAGTTATATCTTTAGAGTTACGTAGACTAGCAGCAAGCTCAGCACCATTAACATCAGTTTGTATACCACCTCTTCTTTGCTTTAACATGTCAGAGTTAAATATAAATGCAAAATCAGCCCAGTATTGTTTTTGATTTGCAAAAGCCTTAGCTGCTGCAAATATATTATTGTCAGCAAAGTTAATATAATTCACGATAGACATTTGCTGAAGCAAAGCAGATCTCATGTTAAAAAACATCACCGTACCAACAGAACCGTTTAAGTAGTTCATAAGTTTGTTAACCTGCTTGTTTTGCCCGCTAGGCCTGTTTCTACCAGTTTGAATTCTATATAAAATATCCTCTAAAGACTCTCTAACGTCATTACCATAACCAGCTTCAATTTTATTTAAATTTTGTTCAGAAAATATAACATCAGCGTTTTCAATAAACTCAGCAAAGAATTGCTTTCTACCAATTCTACCTGTTGCATCATCTAAATCCATTCTTATATCACCACCATTCCAACCATCAGTTGGGTTAACATAAGTTTCTTGCTTAGAAATAACGTTTAAAGTTTCAGCGTAAGCTTGTAATTGTGGGTCAGACATAACTAACTCAGCTAATTTTGCTTGATCAGTTTCACTTAATCCAGGTATTTTATGACCATGTTTGTCCCATAGATAAACTCTAATAGCATCTTGAAAAGTAAAATCACCATCTGGAGTTTTCTTAGTTAGTTTTTCTTTTACATCTTCAAACTGTTTGTTTAACTCTTTGTAATCGTTAGCAACACTTTGTCTAGCTGTATCAAACTCTCTGTTAGCTCTATTTAAAGGTCTAACTAAAGCTTGTTCAAAAAAGTCTCTATGCTTATTACCTTCTTTGCCTTTACCTAGAAAGTTGTACAACAAACCTACAAAATCTTCATGTGATGGTGGTATAAATACTCTAAACTTACCTTTACTTTCGCCACGTTTTCTACCTTTAATAGCAGAAAACCTTTTATCAGACTCAATACCTGTAACGTTTTCTAATATATCATTAAACTGATCGTTCATTGATTTACTAAAATTAACTTTAGCTTGCTGAACTTTAGACTTAACATCGAATTGATCTAGCATATTTTTAACGGCCTGCACATTTTGCAACGCATCATCTGCAAAGTAAAAGTCATTAAAACCTTCACCAACTTTATCAGCAATCCACAGTGCTTTAGCTTCTGATGTAGAGTTAGCTAAACCAGTGATATTTTTTAATGGTATATTTAATCCATTAGCTTTTAAAAATTCAAATATAGCCTGAGCAGACTCAGCTGGTCTAGCTGTTAACACAAACATGTCTTTGTTACCAAATTTCCCTTGCAATTTCATTGCTTTCTCAAACAGCGGAGCGGTTTGCCCTTCAACTACCTTGTTAAACTCTGAAAAATCAAACGTTCCACCTTGTTCTAATATATCGGCTCCTTCGCTAGCAAACTCCTCAGCATCTAATCGTCTGTTTTCGTAACCACTAACAAAGTCATTCATTTTATTTGTAAGTTTACTAGGCATTGCATCTTGTTGGCTTAGATTGTCAGTATTAACCTCCATAAACCTATCACCAAACATGGTTTTAAAACCATCCTTATTATCTTGAACTGCTGCATGGTTTTTCTCTACTATTTTATCTAATAAAGATCTTTCTTTTCTAGCTGCATTTCTTTCTAATGCTACTGGTAACGATGTTTCAACGAACATCATGCTAACATCATATCCTTTATCTTTAAACTCATTAACTAGTTTTTCCATTGATTTGATAGAACCACCAGTACCATCAACAACAACCCCATCAGCGTTACCTTGGTACTTTGTCATTTTTCTTTTAGCAATACCTCTTGCTTGATGTTGTAAAGAACCCAACTTACTTCTTTGTTCTTTAGTAAAATCATTCATGCTTGCTGGTAGCCCAGAGTTTTTCTTAAGCCACTCTAACGATATATCAGAGTTTACTATTTTAAATCCTTGATCTTTTAAACCTAACTTACTAATAACATTACCCTTACCACTACCAGCTCCACCAGCTAAGAATATAACTTTTCTTTGTGGTTTTGGTAAACCATCCATATTGGGTATTTTAGCTCTAACACCAGACTTAGTTGTAGCTAATGTATCATCAAAATCTAAAACTGTAATACCTTTAGTTTCGTTGTTAGCTGATCTAGAAAATGCTATTGCTTTATCAAGCTTTTTTACTTGTGATTTGTCTCCAGCCTGTTCTAAAAACTTTATTTTATCCTTACCTATAGTAGATACTATATCATCATACAACGATTGATTTAAGTTGTCTATACTATATATGCTTTTAGCGGCTTCTAAGTTACCAGCTAATCTAAATATATTAGAACTATTAACCTTTCCAGTGGCATCGTCAACAGCATTAAACAGTTCTAAAGGACCATATATACCAGTATAATCTTCAGTCGCTAAGTCTCCAAACTCTTTAAATTTATTATTTATAACAAGTAAAGCGGATTCTTTTGATTGCTGACTACTAGATTTTAAGTGTTCAAACTTAATTTTACCATCCATTATAGATCCAGGTAAATAAACATAACCACCTGGCGCCATTACTCTTTCACCAGTAGTACCAATGGCTGCATTTGCTTTTTTAAGCTTTAATATATAATCAGCTTTACTATTAAATTCTTTACTACCAACCTCGCTAGAGTGTAACCATTCTTCTAAAGTTGTATTCCACAAGTCATAAAAATCTTTTTGAGTAGCACCTTCTTTTCCAGTAAAGTATTCTTTAGCTATCGCTTTTTGCTCTTTTAATGTGTTAGCTGCATATATCTTTTTTAAACCTGTATAAAAAGTAGAGGCATAAGAGCTTTTTAAATTTTCAAAATCAAAGTTTTTCCATCTGCTTAGTGTTTCTTTGCTAAGAACAGATTTACCTTTTTCATTTAACCTATCTACAATACCTTGTTTTAAAACACTGCCAACTTTAGCCATGTCAGAACCTACTATATTATAATGACCAGCAAAAAAGCCCATAATCATTCTCATGTTTCCGTTAGTAGCGTTTTTAGGTAATAATATTTGGTTAGCTAAATTATGAGCGTTACTTACAAACCATTTCATAGCTTTTTTATCTTGCTTAAACTTAGCGTCAGACAAAGTCCAATAACCTGTTTTTAAATAATTGGTTAATTCACTATTACCAAAGTTGGTGCCTTTCATTTCTTTAGTAAACTGCATAGCCTCTTTACCACCGTCAGCAACAAACTGAGCCATATCTTCAATGTAGTTTTTTACATTTCCATGTTCATTTGGAAAAGCTTCTTTAAACTGTTCTTCAGTAAGACTAGCATGTTGATCTAATATACTTGCAACTTCAGCCTCTGTTTTTTCCCCAAAATACTTGGCGATATTGGGCATGTTATTTTCTTTAGCTTTACTTTTACTAAACATAACCGCCGACTTACCATCAGACAACTTAAGCATTGACTTAGCATTTTCTTCTGTAATATTTTCAAACAACTGTTCTCTTACAGCTTGATTAGTCATCATTTTACCAGTTTGATTAGCTAACGCTAATACTCTAGCCGATGTATTTCTATCTGTACGATCTGGCTTACCATCTATAATACCAAACGTTTCTAAGAAATCAGTTTTATTTATATCATTTTTAACTTGAATAGCTAAACCAGCTTTAGTACCAGTTTTAGCCATTTTGGCTCTATCAGTTTTAGTGTAAAAAGCTTTTAATAAAGTTTGAGGAACACCCGTAGCCGTACCGCTAGCAGTTGCGCCTTCAGGTAACATTGATATTAATACATCTGCATTTTTGTTAATAAACATTTGTGCAGACTGCAATTCTTTTTTAGTTATATTAGCCCCACTAATAAGTTTCTTAGGTGATATGCCAAACATTTCACCTGTAATTTCTGGAGCTTGATCTTTTAAAGTTTTAAAGTTTAAGTTTTCAATATCTAACTCAGGTAACTTTGCTTTAATAGCTTTGTCAATTTTACCCTTAACTCCTAGTCTATCAGATAAAATAATTTTCTTCTTCTTAGGTTTTGCTTTAATATCAACCTCAGCAACCTCTTCAGCAGCTATATCAACTCTTTCAGATATATCGTCCGTAAATTCTTCACCTAGTACTCTTCTCGATGCTTCGATAGCTCTTGATGGTAAGTATTTGTTTATATAGGCTGCTAATGGAACGCCAGACTCCGATTTGTATTCTTTAACTAAATCTAATATACCTCTTTTACCAATTTCAATTTCACTCATTAAAAGCTCTTTATCAAAATTAGGGGCTTCTCTACGTTTTTCAGCTATCTTACTTACTATGGGTTTGAATTGTTCTATAATTTCAAAGGCACCAGCTTCTCCTTGTTCTTCGTATATACTTTGCACTTTGTCAGAGGCTGTTTTAGAAAACTTACTCTCAGTAACAGCCGCACCCTCACCAGCTAAAGCCATTGCTCTAGAGCTTAGCTTGTTGTTTTCAATACTTTTGCTATAGTCTTTTAAGAAGTTATAAGCTTGTCTACCATCAGCAAAGTCTTTTTTAATACCAAACTTTCTTAATATTTCTTGTATTGTATTTTTAAGTTTACTAAAAACACCTTCGTCAAAAGCTATTTCATTTTGTTCTATAGCATCGGAGAAAGCTGTAAACCACTCTTCTGTAGTTTCAATATCAAAACCTTTAACATCACTATAGTTATCTTCTAATCTTTTAGTAACAGCAGCTAGTTGATTTTTGCTCAATACTTTTTTAAAGCTAGATATTAATTTCTTTTTACCTGTATTATCCAGGCTTTGCATGTGTTTAGCTAAAACACCATGTAGCACCTCGTGAGCACCAACATTAATAGCACCGTTTCTACCAGCTACATCTTTATTAATAATAATAGAATCACCAACTATAAAACCATCAGCGTCAGTAACATCCTGCGCTTTAAGACCCATTTCTTTAGCTATCTTATCATGAGCAGCTTGAGCTTGCTCGTTGTTATCAACAACAATAGTTTGTTTACCAATTCTTTGACCTTGAGTTTCTGCAAATGCGATAGTATCTGATATCCTGTTTTCTCTTACAACTTTAGCAACGTCTTGGGCTTTTTGTGTTTCACCAATACCCATAGCGCCTTCATACTTACCTATAATAGCATCTATCTCAGCTTGTATTGTAGCTAGCTCTTCAGGCGCGTTTGGAACTTTGTCAATACCTTTCTTCTTAACGTTAGCCTCTGCCTCGATTCTTTTGTCGTTAAGTTCTATTAATGTATCTCTATCTTTTTTATCTGTTATCTTGTCGTCAATTTGAGAATCTACTATAGCTTTGTTTTGCTTTTTAGCAGCTAATGTACCGACACCAGTAAAATCGTCTTCTATTTTAATCTTAGCTTTAGCTACATCAATGTCATCAGCCGTTTCAACAAAGTCTTTCATTTCTTTATATGTAACATCAACACCATTAAGACTGTACGTAGGTTGTTTTGCAGACTTTAAAGCAGTTAAGATATTAATTGGAGCGGTTGTAGTTCCAGTTATAGCTTCAAAACCAATTTCAGCAGCATCCATTTCTTGATCAGCTGCAACTCTACCTAAGACCTCACCGACACCACCGCCAACACCCTCGACAGCTACACCAGCAGCACCAGCTGCTACGGCGGTAGTTTTAGCGCCTCTAACGGCTGCTACAGCACCTTTAGTAGCAACAGCTGCTTTACCAGCAATACCACCAGATAATCCCTCTACAGCACCAATAGTTAAACCTCTACCTATAGCTCTATTTCTTATAGAGTTTCCTTTTGGTCCTTCTAATAATGCTTTAATATTTTCGTCTGTAAATTCCTTACCTTCTTCTTTAAGTTCAGTTTCTAATAACTCACCAAAAGTTAATGCAGCTTCCATTGAAGTTGCTAAACCACCCATAAAACCAGCAACAGCACCAGGTACCGCGCCAACCATAGCACCACCAGCAGCTCCAGTTCCAGCAGCGGCTAAAGAAGCCCCAGGGGAATCAATCAATGTACCAACTTGAGTACCTAAAGATTGCACGAATAATTCTGGTAATAAACCTGGTTGATCTTTTACGCCTCTAAAAAATGCAGACCAAGTACTACCTTCTTCTTTATATTTTTTTTGAAACTTTTCCATACGTTCAGATGGAACATGTGTCTTAGCTTCACTTTCTTTAGCCTTCATAAACTCTTGTATACTTTCCATATCTATATTAGAAAAGTCTTGAGCCATTAAGTCTGTAGCTTCACCAGTTGTACTAGCTGCAGCTACACCTCGGCCAAACCAAGTTTGATCAAACCAACTTACTGATTCCGATGAACCATCGTCCAACCCTGATCCCATACCGTCTTGACTCATCGTCGGATCTACCGTCGAGTCCTGTGCTTTTCCCGATTTAGCTGTTATTTCGGGATTTTGATTTAAATATTCTTCTAAAGACAATCCTTTTGACGTAGCTCTTTTGTTAATTTGTTCTTCAGTAAAAGTTTGTCCAGCGTAACTATATATATTCATATTTATGGTAGTTGTTTTGGTATGTATTCGTAAAGTCCAAATGTTTGTAGTAAATCTATCATTTCAGCTAGGTTTTTAGTGTTAGAACCCGTTGTTTTACCTTTTGTTCTAAAATGAGCTTGCTTATCAGCTTTAGGATGTTTCTCCCCTGCTTTAGGATGTCCCTCTGGATAAACTTTTGGAAATTTTTCTATTCCACTACCCTCTTTATATATACCTGTCATGTTTTCAAAGACCGCTAAAGGTTTAAAAATGTAAGCGTTTGGATTTCTTTTATCTCCTGGAGAAGGTATTAAATCATTTAATTCAGCAGCAACAGCTTCATCTGCTTTGTTTAAAAAATTAATATCTAAGTTTGTTTTTGTATCAAAAGTCTCGTCTTGACGTGTGTCTACACTACTTGCCACCACTTTCCCAGATTCAGGATCTATTATTTTTAATTTTTTAGTAGTTATATCGTTGAACCTTGAATCATTACCACCTTCTCCAAACGCGTTAAAAATTAAAGTTTCTGCATCACCAATGTAATTGTCAGATTCAGGTGTAGATTTTTCCTCACCTTCTTTAGCGCCATCATTGTAGTTCAAGTACCAACCACCATCAACGTGGTCGTAGCTGTTATCTTCAAACTTAAAGGAACGACCAGCTTTAATTTTATTAACCATGCCGTTTATCGCGCCACCCGTTACGCTACCATCCCCTTGGCCTAATGGAAAGTATTGATTTGGGTTGAATAAAGGCGTGTCAGCATCAGGATTAGTAATTATTGGATCAGGTATGTTATCCGGATTATTTGTCCAAGCATTTTCAGCACCATTAGCAAGTAGCTCTGTAGCTATTGTTTTTGATTGCTTTTTCCAAGCACTTGCGCCGCCGTTGTTTTTCCAAAATTCATTATCTGGGCTTACTATAGCGTTAACAAAGTTCTCGTACTCCGTTTCGGATATAATACCGTCACCATCATCAAAAGTATTCATTATTTCTTTTTCAATACTAGCTCTATTTCCTTTTTCATTTAAAAGATCAGAAAAAGTTTGTCCATTACCAAAACCATCATCATTTAAAAAAGCACGCAAAGCGTTTGTATTGTCTGGAACAATACCGTTTCTAATAGCTGCTTCTAAATTATCCCTGTTGCCTTTGCTTTTTGACGTAGAATAATCGTTTACCAACTTACCATACTTACCGTAAGGTACGTTATCTTTAACACCAACCATTTCGTTTATTTCCTTCATGGTTTTAGTTACACCATTAACAGTATATGTTTTTTCTTTTTTATCGTTTCTACCTATAACGTAGTCTTCATCTATAAACCCATTCATGTACTCAAGATTGTCTCCTTTTACAAAATCAGACATACCATACTCTGGATTTGTTAAAAGTGCTCTAAAATCTTTGTGTGCGCTTATCTCGGTATTTATATTATTAAACTTTATTTTAACCTCAGCCATCTTCTCAGCGTCTTTACTGTTCTGAGCGTCTAGATACTCTTGTCTTAGAGCTTTAACAGATGCTACAGTGTCTTTATACTCAACATCTTTCATAAAGCTTCCAGCGCTCTCATAAACGCCACTAGCAAGCGTGTTCCAATTATCGTTTAGTTTATCGGCTTTTGCCTGTGCTTCTTTAGCTTCTTTTTCTAATTTTTCTTGCTCAGCTTCATAACCCTTAACAGCCTCATCAACCATACCCATACCCGCTTGAGTGACTTTGTCTAAACCGGAATACATTCCAGCGGCGTTGTCGTAGTTTCTATATGCTGCAGCAGCACCTTTTATTAAATTTGTATCGCTTGTGTATTTTGCCATGTTATATTTTTTAATCTTCGTGGAAACTAAAACCCGTATTAGTTAAAGTCATCTTCCTTTTTTTTTGTACGCGTAATTTTGATCTTCATCTAAAAGACCGAAACTCCACCACCTGGTGGTTTCATTTTCATTCCAGCTGTAGCAAAGCTTAATCCAGCGCTAGCAATATCGCCAACTGCACCCATTTGTTGCGCTTTAGCTTCTGCTCTAGCTTGATTTGCAGCCCCAAGTCTTTGTTGTGACATACCAAGTAGTGTTCCAGTTTTACTCCATTCTAATCCTCTAGCCGTTTCGGCACCAGCTAATCTTTGTGTTCTTGCTGCTACCTCACCAGCTCTTTCGGCTGTTTGCAGCCTACTAGCTTCACCAGCTCTTAGTTTTTGTATTTGCGCTTCTTGCAAGCCAATACTCGCGCTAGCTCTTTGAGTTGCTAGTTGACCTTGTTGAGCCATTGCTTGCGCTAAACCAGCTATACCAGATCCACCCGCTGCTCCT
>Ga0208134_1002241_pt1 | contig 10562 bp, 5 predicted proteins | sample VirMetDEL_Mar_31_FD_184515 | JGI IMG/M metagenome (GOLD analysis project Ga0208134, IMG submission 184515) | Aqueous microbial communities from the Delaware River and Bay under freshwater to marine salinity gradient to study organic matter... | ecosystem: Environmental > Aquatic > Marine >...
ATTAGTTAATGCTGAAAATGATATGAAAGCAAATATGATGAATGGTCAGTTTGCACAAGAGTTAACAAAATTAAATGCTATGAATGAACAACAAGCAATTGTTGCTTCAGCTAATCAACAACAACAAATAAGACTAGCAAACTTAGCAAACTTACAACAAGCTGGATTAAGTCAAGGACAATTAACACAGCAAATGTCTTTAGCTAATTTAAATAATGCTCAAGGTACTGCATTAGCAAATGCACAAACAGCAGCAGGTATGGATGTTTTAAATTTAAACAATCAACAACAAACTGCAATATCAAACTCTAATTTATTTAGAACATTTGAATTAAGTAATTTAAATAATACTCAACAAGCTACTATGCAAAATGCTGTACAGTTAGCTACAATGGATATGGCTAATTTATCTAACGCACAACAAAAAGCTGTATTAAATGCTCAATCTTTCTTACAAATGGATATGACTAATTTAACTAATGCTCAACAAGTTGAAGTATTAAATACACAAAATAGACAACAAGCTATGTTAACTAATCAAGCTGCTGCAAATGCTGCTCAACAGTTTAATGCATCTAGTGAAAATCAAGCTACTGAATTTATGACAAATTTGTCTAATACAATTAATATTCAAAATGCTGCAAGAGATGATGCTATGGCACAGTTTAATATTACTGAAGCTAATAGAGTTGCAGCTTTGAATCAAGGTAATGATTTAGAAGCACAAAGATTAGAGAATACTCTTAATTCACAAATTGACCAATTTAATGAACAACTTGAATATAATAGAAATCAATTTAATATTCAAAACTCTTTAGCAATTGAGCAATCAAATGTTGCATGGAGAAGACAAACTAATACTGCAAATACTGCAGGAGTAAATGCTGTTAATCAAGCTAATGCTATGAATGCTTTTAATTTAAGTAATCAAGGTTTATCTTTCTTATGGCAAGAAATGAGAGATGCTGCTAAGTGGGAATATGATGCAACTCAAAATGCTGCTGAACAAAAAACTAGAGTAGCTATAGCTGCTTTAGGAAATGAAGCTTTAGAAGATGAGAATAGAAGAAAACAAGTAGAAGGACTTGGTGAGTTTGCTTACAAAATATGGGATAAATTATATCCATAAGAATAAAAGTAAATATTGACAATGGTTAATATTACTGATATAATAGAGGTAATAGAATTATATCGAAAGTTTTCTAGATATGATTCGTATACTGATAGAGAATTAGCAAAATCAATAATTCCTTCTTTATCATTATCTCAATATAAAAAACATTATGACAATGGTAAATTAATAGGATTTACAAACTGGGCTAATGTTGATAATAAAACAGAATTATATTTTTTAAACACAGGTATAATTAAAAACTGGAATTGTGGAAATATAATGCTTCATGTTGATTTTGTTGCACTTAAAAATACAAAACAAATAATGAAGTGGTTAAAAAATAATGCATTAAAAAAAATTGGTATAAATAAAAATATACATTGGATAAGATTAAATAAAAATAATACAGTAAGAACAATAATGAAACAAAAAACAAAGGATAATTGGTCATGGGTGGTGTAGTAAAAACAATTAAAAAAACAGTTAAAAAAGTAACTAAACCTTTTAGTAAAATAGTTAAAAGAGCTGCAAGAAAAGTTAAAAAGATTGGTAAAGCTGTTATGAAAGGTGTTTCTAAAGTAAGTGCAAAACTTGGACCAGTCGGTATGATTGCTTTATCTATTGCTATGCCTTATGCTTTAGGAGGATTAAGTTCTTTAGTTGGTACTGCAGGAGGTACAACAGGACTCATGAACTCATCTAATTTATTTTTAAAATCTATTGGTACAATAGGTAATTCTATAAGAACTGGTTATCAAGCTTTTAATACTTTTGCTTCAACAGCTAAACAAGGTATTAGTAATACTATAAGTAAAGCATTTAGTAATCTTGCACCAAAAGGTAGTGGAAATATTTTTAGTAAAATTTCTCAAGGTGCTAAGAATTTATATAATGCAGGTAAGAACAAATTAAAATCTGTTATGCCTAAACCTTTTACAGCTAAAGAAGGTACTGTAGAAGTTTTTGGAATGGGAGACCCTGGTGTTTCTGTTATTAGTAGTTCAGATGCTGCTGCTGCAATTCAAAAAGGAACACTATCAGCTTCAGAATTAGGTAAACAAACTTTAACACAACCTGGAGGATGGTTTACTAAAACTAATTCATCTGGTATTACTTCTGATAGACTTGTTACAGAAACAATTAATGATGCATATAAAGCTAGACTAGATGGCTTTGGACAAAATGCAACACGAATGTTTAATGATATTAAAAACAAAGCTATGGAAATGGATACTTATCTTAATGATGAGCAAATTGGTTCATTTGTAGAAAATAATGTTGCAGCTAAATCATATACAAATGAAGTAATGGAATATGCTGGAGATATGGATTATATTGGTTCAGGAACTGGTAAGTTTCAAATTAAAACAGAGATACCTGACTTAGCACAAACTGGAGATTATACTTTAGGAACTGCTAGAGATAGAGTTGCAGGTACTTACAACTTTACTGGTAATGAAACATTTGGTAAACAAGAAGCAACAAAAGGATTCTTTGCAAAAAATAAAAATAAACTTACAAGTTTAACTAAAAGTTTATTAAAACCTAGTGAAGAAGTTCCTGTTCCTGAAGCTCCTTTAAGTATTCCTACAGCTCCTTTACAAGGAACAAATTTTAATACAATGTATGCAGGTACTGACCAAGCAGGTTCTAGTGGTGGAAATCTAGTAGCAGCAGTTTATGGTCAAGCTGCAGCAAACAATATTAAAAACTACTATAAAAATATGAATTTATTAAATAGTGGTGAATCTTATATAACTTAAAAATAAATATTATGGCAGTAAACAAAGCAGGTAATTATACAAAACCTACAATGAGAAAAAAAATATTTCAAAGAATAAAATCACAAGCTTCTCATGGCACAGGTGCTGGACAATGGAGTGCAAGAAAAGCACAGGCTCTAGCTAAAGCTTATAAGAAAGCAGGTGGAGGATATAAATCATAATGGCACTAGCTAAGTCTCAACAAAGCTTAAAGAATTGGAGTAAGCAAAAATGGAGAACTAAGTCTGGTAAACCTTCTAGTAAAACAGGAGAAAGATATTTACCAAGTGCTGCAATAAAAGCTTTATCTTCTTCTGAGTATGCAAGAACAAGTGCAGCTAAAAGAAAAGGTAAAGCAGCAGGAAAACAATTTGTTAAACAACCAAAAAGTATAGCAAACAAAGTAAGAAAGTATAGAACATAATGGCTGAACAATTAGACAAAACATTAATACAAAATCAAAATTCATTTAATGCTCCTATTCCTGGAGAATCTTTAACTGCTTCTCCTAGCACTCCTAATGCTTGGGAAAGACCACCTCAATATGCTGATGAAGATAAAGCAATGGAAGAGTTATATTTATTATTAACAGAAAAAGATAGATTAAAAGATTTAATAAAAATTATAGATGATGGTGTTCCTCTTGATGAGATTGCACAAGTTATTTTATATAGAGGATATACTCAAGGACAATTTAATCCTGACTTAATGTTAATGATGATTGAGCCTACAATTTATTTATTAATAGCTATTGCTGATTATGCTGAAATAAAAGATTATACTTTGTATGAAGGTGAAGATGATGACCCTGATACAGAAATACCTGATGATAATATTACCCCAGTTGATATGGATGGTGATGGTGTACCAGATGAACCTAAAGAAGAAGTAAGAACTGAGCCTGATGCTAGTTCAGTAAGTACTGGTTTGTTATCTAGAATTAAAAAAGAATTACCTTCTAAAGTAAAAGAAGCAACACAAGGAGAAGAATAATGGCAATTAGTTTTGGAGATATTGCATCATTTGCAACAGGAGTTGTTAAAGCTGATGAAGCAGCTACTCAAGAAAGATTAAAAGATAGAAGAGCTGAGTTAGCAGCCGACAGACAATTTTATATTGATATGAAGACTAAAAAGTATGAGTCTGAATTAAAAAATTTTGAAGAAGAAAATAAAAAATATAAAGCTATTCAAGCTGTCAATGCAAAATTTGAAGGTCAAGAAGAAGTTGACCCTACTGCATATGGTAAAGCTTATTTACAAGAAACTAATCCTACATTACTATACCAGTATGAAACTTTATATGCTGACAATCCTCAATTATTAAATTCTAAATTAGCAACATTTGCTGATTCATCAGTAAGAGATTATAAAACTACTAATACTAGAGATGCATTAGATAGTAAATTAAAATTAGATGTTGATGCTATTACTGCTGATTACAAAACACAACTTGAAAATGCAAAAGGTGATAGTAAATTAATTAATGCTATCATAGGAAAAAGAGATAAGAAGATTGCAGATACAATTCAAAAAAATGAAGATGGTAAAACTGGTGTAGTTAAAGCAAAAGAAATAGCTGTTGAAACTGATACTGATTCTAAACCTACTTTTGAATTTGGTAAAGTAAAAGAAGTTGATTTTGCTGTACCTAAAAAATTTAAAGAAAAAGTTGAACCTTTAAGAATAAAATTAAATGATAATACTGAAATTAAAAAAGAAAATGTAAATATTAATTTAACATTCTTTAGTGAAAATGATATAGCAGTTCCAAAACAATTTCTTACAACAGATACAGAGGGTAATACAACTGGTTTAAAAGGACCAGGTAATACATTTGTTAATCAAACAAACTCTTTAGCAAATCAAGCAGTTAAAACTTTAACTAATGAAAGTCTATATGCTTCAACTGGTGGTGATTCAAGTTTAATTTCTAATGACTTTAATCCTAATAAAATAAATGGAATGGTCTCTGATAGACTTGCAAATTATTCAGTTGTTTCTTCAGATAAAAAAGATGGTTTCTTTAGTGATAGAAATAATATTGTAGCTATAGTTCCTTTCTCTATTGTTGATAGTAATAATACTTTAGGTGGATATCAATTTGTAAACAAAGGACAAACTAAAGCAGTTGGTGAAGCTTACTTACAAGCATTAAAAAATATTGATGCAACTAATAATCCTGAAGGTACTATAGAAAGAAGTCAAAAATATTTAAATGATTTTCAAAATAAATTATTAAGAACAAATCCTGGTGAACAAACTAAAGAAGTTGAAGCTGTTCAAAATGAAATGTTAAGAATATTAACTGAACAAGGTATAATTACACCAGCTCCTAGTGAAGAAAATGTAAATAAAAATTCTTCTAATATTATTAGTGAACAAGACCAAAAAACTATGCAAGTAGAAATAAATGGTAAAACAGTTACAATGATAGATAATGAAGAATCAAGAAATATGTTAGCAGAAGATATAAAAAAAGGTGAAAATATAAAAATTGTTAATAATGTTAAACAAGAAGAAAAAGTAATTGATTCAGCTACAACTGAAACTGTTACTGAACCTATTAAAAAAACTCCAGCAGATTTTGGTCAAGTAAATCAACCAGTATTTGAAACTTTAGAATCTATTAGAAAAGTAATAACTATGCCAATGACAGGTGAAGAAATAAAAAATACATTTGATATTTCTCCTGGATTAAAAATTAATTCTAAAACTGTATTTAGACCTTTAAGTTAATGATTTATGGCAGAAGAAAATCAAAACACTTTAGATACTTCAAAGTATAATAGTTTTATTATAGAAGATAAACCTAACGAAAATATTTTAGTTCCTGATATTATTGATACAGGTTCAAAATACAATAAATTTATTGTTGAAGACAAAAAAGAAACTATACCTTTAGATTCTACAAATAAATATAATAAATTTATTATACAAGATACTTCAACTCTATCTACTCAACCTACATTTCAATCTACTGAACAGTTTACCGATGCTCAAAAAATAAGATATGGTATTGATAAACAAAATACATTCTTTGGTAATTTATTTAGAGTAGCAAAGTCTGGTACTCAAGCTGCATTTGACCCTGATAAAGATTTTAAAGATTATATAAAATATAATGCCAATCAAGAACAAAAAAAATTACAACAGAAATATGGTGCATTAGCTTCAGGTAAATACGAAGACGACACTATGGTTCAAGCAGCAGCTATGGCAACAATGATGCTTGACCCTTTTTATATTGCAGCTTACATGACACCTTGGGGAAGAGCAGCATCAGCTACATTAAAAGGTGTATCTGCTTTATCTGGAGTAACAGTTGGATTAGATACAGCTTTAAATAATTTAGCTACTACTGGTACTATAGATGCTAAGAGTGTTGGTATATCTGCTGCTGCTGGTGCTACATTAGGACCATTAACTGTTAAAGCTTTTAGTGCAATTAAAAGTTTATTACCAAGTGCTAATACTGCACAAATACAAAAAATTATAGGAGTTGTTGAAGGACAAAAAGCTAAACAACTAGGTATTAGTAAAGTTGAATTTAAAAAATTACAAGCAATAGCAGGTGATAAAGAATTATTAGAAATTAATAAACAACTTCAAAAAGCTGCTAAGAATTGGGTTGCTCCAATAGCAAATGAAACAAAACTATTTAATGCAACTGAAAAAAATTTACAAAGTAGAATTAAAAATTTAACTAAAGATACTAAAGATATTGATAGTATAGCTTATTTTAAATCTGCAAAAGATAGTACATTAAAAGAATTATTAAAAACAATAAAAATAAAAAACAAAACTTTAGCTGATAAAACAAAAGAATTTAATTTAAAACAAAAAGAACTATGGAAACAAACTGCTAAAGAAGAAAGAAAACTTACAGACTTAGTTGCTAAAAGAGATTATACAATATTAAAAAAATTAAAAGAATCAAAAAGTTTAACAAGAAATTTAGCTGAAGCTTTAATATCAGCATCTGTTAGACCTGCATTAGGTGCAGGAATAGGTTATGCATTTGGTAGATTATGGGGTGGTGAAGATGCTAACTTAAATAATTGGATGTTAGGTGGTGCTTCTTTAGGTGCATTAAATAAATTAATTCAAAGAAGTGGTACTGTATTTGCTACAGGTGAAAAGAATTTTTTAGAAAAAATTATTTATAACAATGCTCTTAAAAATGCATATCAAAAAGTAAGAGAACTTACAGCTACAACAACATCTACTAAGTTAAAAGCTATAGGTGGTGAAACAGAAAAAATAGGAATGAAACTATTTCAAGAATTAGATTCACCTGTTAGTAAATTTTCTGCATCAGCAGTATCAGATAAACTTAAATTAGATTATTCTAATAGAGCATTTAAATTAGTAGCAGGTACAACACAAGATGAACAAGCTGCTGCAATAAGAATTGTTAGAGGTTCAAAAGAAAAAGGTACTCCTAAAATACAAAAACTTGCTACTGATATTAGAAAGTATTTAGATGATTTTAGAAATGAATATACAAGTGTTGGAATAGGATTAAGAAAAGATGTTGTCAAAGGTAAAAAAACAATAACAAAAAGAATAGACCCTATTAAAGATTATTTTCCTAGAGTATGGAATTGGGATAAAGTAAAAGAAGACCCAGAAAAATTTAAAAAAGTTCTTACTGAAATATTTAAAAATAAAAAAGCAAAAGACCCTAAAAAATCTGCTGAAGATTTTTATTCTAGTTTATCAAATTATAATGAAAAAGGATTTTATAATAGAGAAGCTGTAACAGAGTTAATTAATTCTGTAGTTGCTGGAAAACAAGTAACAACTAAAAGAGGATTAGTAAAAACTTTACCTTTATCAGACCATATAGAAAATGATAGGGTGCTGAGTGGTACATATGGACAAGTAGAAAAATTATTATCTAAGAATGGTTATTTAGTAGATAATATTCCTGCTGTATTTAATAAATTAATTGCATCATCTGCAGATTCAATTGCATTTGCAAGACAGTTTGGAGCAAAAGGTGAATTATTAAATAATTATATAAAAAATATTGTTAATAAATATGCTGGTAATCCTAACCAAGCATCTTTAGCATCTAAAGAAATTAAATTAGTAATGGATAGTATTGATGGTTTCTTTGGTAGATATGGACAAGTAAGACAAGGTATTGTTAAATCAGGAGCAGGTATACTATCAACAATATCTAACTTAAATATGTTGGATAGAGTTACTATTGCATCTCTTGGTGATTTAGTACAACCTTTTACAAACTCTAGTAATTTTACTAGTTGGATAAAAGGATTATCTCAAACAGCAATTAAAGCAAAAAATGAATCAGGACTTGCTAAAAATTTAGGATATGCTCAAAGTAAAGAATTAGAACAAACATTATTAAAAACTCTTACACCATTAGATGATGCAACAAATGCTGCAAAAGTAATGGGTACTTCAGGTGTTGTTAGAAAAGCAAATGAACTTGGTTTTAAAGTAATGGGTCTTCAATGGTTAACTGGATTTGCTAGAAGATATGCATATAATGTTGGAGCAGTCGATGCTTATGCAAGTGCAAATAAATTAGCTAAATATGTACAAGCTGGTAATAGTTTATCTTCAGCTAAAGGAATTAGACTTACAAATGATGTTGGTAAATATGGTATTAATACAACTGATGCATTAAGAATTGGAAAGTCAAATACTTTTGAAGATGCTTTAAAAAATAAAGCTAATAAAGATTTATTAAACAATGCAGGTATAACTGCTTCTAATAGAGATGCATTAATACCTCAAGTATCTAACAGATTATTATTTACACAATCAAGAGACCCTTTGGTTAGATTGATGGGTCAGTTTATGTCATGGACATTAGCTAAATCTGCACAAACAAATAAACTTTTACAAAGAATAGAAAATGGAGATACTAAACAATTAGTTAAACTATTAGCAGGATTACCTGTGTATGGTGGTATTCAAGCATTAAGAGAGATTGCTAAGTATGGAGAAGTACAAACTGATTTAGAAACACAAACAGATAAATGGTACTCTGAAGCTGTAAGATTATCTGGTGTATCTGGTACTGCAACAGAATTAGTATTAGGAAGACTAACTGGACCAGGTTCTAGAGAGCCATGGTATTTGTTTGCACCTGTATTTAGTATATTAAAAGATGCAGGTAATATACCTAAAGAAGTTTATAAAGGTAATAATGATAAAGCATTACAAATATTTAGTGAAAGACTTGCACCTCTTCCTACATGGAGACGATGGATTGGTAAATTATTTCCAGGAGAAGAAATTACATTTCCTGTTAAAGAAGGTAAAATATCAAACAAATTAAAATTTAGTAAAGGAGATGTAGTAGATGCGAATAATAAATTTGATACTGATGCTGTTGTTGTTGACCAACCTTTTTTAGAAGAAGCAGAAGCAATAGCTTCTAAAAAAACTATTGTTCCTATGAAGAAGCCTACTGTAGAAGAACAAGTTCAAAGTTTATCAACACCTTTAAAAAATAAAGTAAAACAAAAGAAAACAATATTTAACAATCCAGGTAATATAGAACAAGGTCAAGAATATGCAGGTGAAACTGGAGAAACTTATGCTAACGATAGAGACAGACCTTTTGTTGTTTTTGATAGTCCAGAAATGGGAGTAAGAGCATTAGCTAAAGATTTAACTACAAAAATTAAAAGACATAAAGGAGATATAGAAAAAATTATTACTGAGTATGCTCCTAATAATGAAAATGACACACAAGATTATATTAATTTTGTAAAAAGTAATTTAGGTGGAAAGGATATTGTTACTGAAAATGATATAGCTAATTTAACAAAGGCAGTAATATTAAAAGAAAATAAAAAAGATATAGCTTTAAGTTATTTAGTTAACGATATATTTGATACTGGTATTAAATTAAGTAAATTTGATTTAGATAGTAAAATGTCTTTTGAAGAAGCTAAAAAATTATTAGATGATAAAATTAAATTTAATATAGGTGGTATAGTAGGTAAAGCAATAAGTAAACAAGTAACAAAAGCATTAGGTAAAAAAGCAGCTACTGCTACTACAAAAAATATATCTACACAAGCAGATGAGATATTAAATAAAACAGTAACTCAAGAATTAAGTGATAAAATTAATCCTGGTAAAACTGCTATTACAAGTACAATAGGAACATATAAAAAAGTTAATAATATGTTAACAGATTTAAATAAAAATAATGTACTTGATTTTGGTGCAGGGATTGGAATAGGTACAAGACAATTTACAAATAAAAAAGTTCTAAGTTATGAACCTTTTGTTCCTAGTGAAAAAATATTAAAGTCTAAAATAAAATTTGAAGGTAAGTTATTTAAAGGTAGATTACCTGACTATACTAATGTAGATGATATTTTAATAAAAGAAGGTTTTGGTTCTAAGGATGCTGTAGTTAATCTTAATGTATTAAATGTAATTGCAGATAAGACACAAAGAGCTAATGCTGTTAAAAATATATCACAATTAATAAAAGAAGATGGTCTAGCTGTTATAACTACAAGAGGTCCTGAAGTTGCTAAACAAGCAGACCTTTCTAAAAATGCAATTGAATTTTCAGATGGTTTTATTTTTGGGAAAGGAAGTGAAAGAACATTTCAAAAAGGATACAGTCAAAAAGAATTAGAAGAATATATTAAATCTATTTTAGGCAATGGTTTTAAGGTAGAA
>Ga0208134_1002244_pt1 | contig 10539 bp, 7 predicted proteins | sample VirMetDEL_Mar_31_FD_184515 | JGI IMG/M metagenome (GOLD analysis project Ga0208134, IMG submission 184515) | Aqueous microbial communities from the Delaware River and Bay under freshwater to marine salinity gradient to study organic matter... | ecosystem: Environmental > Aquatic > Marine >...
GTATCAATGCAGCACAGGCACAGGCTGAAGTGTTTGCTTATCTAGAGTGGGAGAACAAGATAATACAGGAAGGTAAAGCACCAGAGCATCACCACACAGTGCAGTGGCTAGAGGCTTGTGCAGACAAATGGGCACACTGTCCAGGTGACTTTGCTAACAGCAGAGGCTTTGACATCATAGATAAAACATCTTTAACAAACACACCACAGTTAGAGGATAAAACAGATGGCGCATAAATTAGTAAAATATAGACTAAATCCAGATGGTACTATTCCTGCTTGGTTAAAGTTTGGTGTGACGCAATCAACAGGCGGCATGTATCCAGTTGCAGACCCAGACACAGATAGTCCACAAGATTGGATAATGATTGGCATTTCTGCTGATGGTGCTAGTATAGCTAAGGCAATAGAAGAAATAACGTCTAAATCAGATTTGCAAACCTATCTTTCTGCACAAGCTTCAGCAAATAGTTGGACTGATCCAGACCCAGATGATCCAGATGCAACTGTTGCTTTTGATGCGGCTGCACATGCTCAACGTGTTTGGGATGATTTGACTGAGTTAAATTCATAATGAGTGACATCAAGCTTACCCCAGAAGAAGTAGAGACAATGCTAGACAACGCAGCTAGGCGTGGTGCTAAGGAAGCACTACGTTCTATTGGGTTACTTGATAATGATGCACAAAAAGATATACTAGAGATGCGTAATTTAATAGAAGCGTGGCGTGATACACGCAGATCAATATGGTCAACATTAGTAAAAGTATCTACCGTTGGAGTCCTGACATTTATTGCAGGTGCGGTATGGATGACAATGGGTAAATAAGGAATATAGTATGGCAACTACAGAAGCAATTCAAGCACTAGCAGATTTAGTATATGCATCACAAACAACAGGTGTTAGCTCAGATGCTATGGCTGCTGCTGCGGCTGCGGCTGGTCTTGATGCTACAGATCCTAGTGATGTAATTATGCAATCACAAGCTTTGGTACAAGAATATGGATACAAACCTGGTGCAGCTTCAGGTTTCTATGAAAACTCCACTTTAAATACTTCACCACTAGATGCAGGTTTAAATGCTCACTACACCGCTAGTCAGACTGCTATAAATGAATATGGTTATTTAGAAAGTACTCAAGCAAACATAGATAAATATGCAGGAAAGATTGATCCTGCAACAGGTGAGCCTTATAAGTTCATGGTTAATGATAATGTTGCAAATGCTCAATTCATAGAAGACTATATGAATCAAAATAATATAGAGACTACAGTAGCATCTACAGTTAGTTCAGTGCCATCATGGAGTTCTTCGGCTCCAGAAAAGTATACACAAGAATATGATTCACAAACTGGTGGATCTTTTGATCTGGACAACTCATTACAGTGGGCAGACTTAGGTAAGAAAAAGTTAAAAAATATAGTAGACAACACAGGTGCTGGTCCAGTGTCCACTACTGCAGGTGCAGGTATAATCCCAGGATATGCAGGTGTAACACCCCCTGCAGGAGGTTATCAACCAGCCTCGCCTAATATCCCAGAATACTATTCAAGCTATACACCACCAGCAGGACCAGCAATTATAAACCCAACTTCAGGTACGCAAGCTATGAATGTACCTAGTTACCAAAACCTATTTACAAATCAAGTAGGTCAGTTTGTTGATAGTGCGACTGCACAACAATCTTATTACCAACCTCAAACGATGTTTGAACAAATTCAACAAGGGGGTACAGCACCAGGACAGATTGAGACACGATTATTTCGTAATCCTCAAGGTATGTCAATGTATATTACCTTTATAGGAGGAGTGCCACAGCAGTATATACCACCAGGATATAAACAAGTAGATAATCCTGCTGCACCAACGCAAGCTGCACCAATAGCTCAAGCTCCCTCTACTTTACCTGCTGGTATAGGTCAAACCACTGTTAATGCTGCAGAGGGCGGTACAATTATAGGATATGCACCTGGTGGCACAGTGCCTAGAAATGCTACAATAGGAGGACAACCCCACAGTCTTGCTTATATTAATCCTGATGAAGCAAGGTTACTTAGGCAAGTAGGCGGTTCAGGTGATCCTTCTTATGGTGGGATTCCTGCTTATGATAATGCAGATGATGATAATGCAGATGACGATAATGCAGAGCAGCCTATTCTAAACCCTGCTCAATCCACACCACAAAATATAGGAACTCCTAGTGGATATGGATATAACCCACAGGCGGCAGATGCACTAGTAGCTGGGCAACAAAACATGCTACTAAATGCTTATCTTAATCAAGCAGGAAACGTAGCAGCAGCCCCTGTAGTTACATTACAACCAGAGGCAGTTCCAGGTAGTGTTATAGAATCTACTGCAGGTAGAGCTATGCCTATAGCACCTGTAGTAACTGCACCTGCACAAGTAGGTCAAGTGTTACAATCTACTCCAGTAAGTGCAACAACTGCACCTGCAGGTTCTATGACAGCACAGACTGCTATAGGAGATGTAAGAGCAGAGACTGCTAAACTAACAGGTGTAACAGGTACTCCTACAGACACTATAACTGCACAGCAACAAACTGGATCATCCCTTGATGAGATTAAAGCTGCACAAGGTAACTATATAAAAATAAATGGACCTGCAGGAAGACAGATACAAACAGACCCTGTTACAGGTGCAAGTGAAATAATATCTGGTGCTGCTAATGCCCATACTGCTGCTGTATTTTCTGAAGCAATACAACACGCAGAAGCTACACCAAGTAGACAGGCAACAGTTGCAGGTCAGCTAGAAACATTGATGGCTGACTTTGAGGGTGGTGAGACACCTGCTTGGGCTGCTGGATCTATGCGTACCGCAATGGCTACACTCTCTGCTCGTGGTTTAGGTGCGTCTAGTCTAGCAGGTCAAGCTGTCATACAAGCTGCAATGGAATCTGCATTACCTATAGCTCAGATGGATGCACAGGTACAGGCTCAGTTTGAAGGTCAGAACCTGTCTAACAGACAACAACGTGCTATGCTTGCTGCACAGCAACGTGCTACATTTATAGGCCAAGAGTTTGATCAAGCATTCCAAGCTCGTGTGCAAAACGCAGCAAAGATTGCAGATATAGCTAATATGAACTTCACTGCTGATCAACAGATAGCTCTAGAAGATTCTCGTGCTGCAAACACTATGGCGTTAGGTAACCTATCTAATAGTCAAGCTGTAGTTATGGCACAGGCTGCTGCATTAGCTAACATAGATATGTCTAACTTAAACAACAGGCAACAGGCTGAAGTACAGAATGCACAGAACTTCTTACAGATGGACATGTCTAATCTGGCTAACCAACAACAAGCTGCTATGTTTAAGTCTCAACAGAATGTACAAGCTCTGTTTACAGACCAAGCTGCTAAGAATGCTGCAGAGCAATTTAACGCTACAAGTGAAAACCAAACACAGCAATTCTTTAATAACTTAGCTTCTCAAACAAATCAATTCAACGCCTCTCAATCCAACGCTATGCAACAATTTAATGTAGATCAAGCTAACACTTTATTAGAGTTTAATGCTGATCTACAATCTGCTCGTGAAATGTTTAATGCACAGAACTACTTAACTGTAGCACAAGCTAACGCTCAATGGAGACAGTCTGTTCAAACTATGAACACAGCAGCAATAAACGCTTCTAATATGGACTATGCTAAACAAGTAAATAACTTATCTCAAGCTGCACTAGATCAGATCTGGATGCGTGACAGAGATATTATGGACTATGCGTGGCGTTCTTCAGAAAGTGCTATTGACAGACAAAAAAGTATTTTAATTGCTGAGATGCAAGCTCAAGCTCAGGTTGATCAAGCTAAAGGTGGTGCCTTTGGTAAACTATTTAGTTTAGCTGGTAACTATTTAATGGCATATGCATTTCCAAAAGAAGCGAAAATACTAGCAGGAACAGGAAAATAATATGTTTAGTCAGATGAATAACAAAAGTACTTTAACCCCAGAAGAACTAGTGCGATTCTTTATGTCTAAAGAAAAAAGAGCAGACCTAAATAAAGTTGACTCTGCTGATAACACTCCTAATGGTTTAATGCAAGAAGATATAACTGTAGAGCCACTAGAGGAAGAAGAGAATGAGGATACTTTTGATTTCCTTAAGAGAATGCTAGTGCGTAGTTCTGAAAAAGTAACTGAGTCTAAGGAAGAGTTAGGTGAGCAGCTTGCCGCTATAAAAGAAAAAGCTCTAGCTGATATAGATATTATAAAGAATACACAACTAAAGTCTAAGCCTAATCCTTTCATAGGTGGGCCTCTTTCTCCAATGTTAACTGAAGCAGGTGTAGAACAAGAAGTAGAAAAGTTTGTTGACCCAATGCTAAGAGATCCTGATCTACTTGAGATACCAACTGAAACATTTGATGAAACAGATAAGCAAACAGAGGAGGCGCTTACAGATGCAGAGATTGCTGATATTGATAGTAGTGCTATTGATGATGTTGGGGAAGCCCAAGACAATCAGCCTAATGTAGATGATGCACCTACAGGTGGGCTAATGACTAAACCTCCTGTAGATGCAATTGAAGCTTATACAGGGGAGATAAAAGAGGTTCAAAAATTCTTAGGTATAACTGAGGATGGTAAGTTTGGACCCCAATCTAGTAGAGAGATTGCTGCATTTCAATATAAAAACAATATACCTGTGTCAGGTAAAATAGATCAAGAAACTATTAATGCTATTAAAGATCCTGATACGTTAGACCCAAGAGAATCTATTGATAGAATGGATAATGTTTTAAATGATGAAGGTACTCATCCAGACATGCAGAAAGTTACAGCTTGGGCAAAAAATAATATTAAAGATCCTATGAGGGCTGCTGCATTTGTAGCTACTGTTGAATCTGAGTCAAGCGGCTTAGGAATAGAAGAAAGCGGTAATTATAAAAAAGATGCGGCTATAGCAAAAGCTAATCAAGGCGCATATAAAAAACAAAGAAAAGATTTAGTGGAAGCAATATGGTCAGATGATAGTAAAACATTTAGAGATGAAAATAATGTTTTACGGATGACAGACGCAGCACAAGAAGAATTTTTTAATATAGTATACAATGATGACTATCGTTCAAGCCAACATAAGCTAGGAAATACTGAGGAGGGCGATGGGTTTAGATACAGAGGAAGAGGTATAATACAAATCACAGGAAGAAACAACTATAGAGATATTGGTAATTTAATTGGAATAGACCTTGAAAATAATCCTGATTTAGCTCTTGATCCAAAATATTCTGCTGCCATAGCAATGACATATCTCACACTTCCTGGTAAAAATTATTTTATAGGCGATATGAATGCAGAAAAATTAGCAAGTGTAGTAGGTCACGGTGGCGGTACTACTGAGGCAACAGATAGATTTGAGAGAGCAGAACAGTTAAAAGAAGAGATGTATAACTAATGTTTGGATTACCACTAGAACTAATCACCATGCTTTTCTCCACTGTACTAGGTGGGGTAATGTCTATATGGGGTCAGTCAATAAAGTCTAAGCAAGCACAGAATGACATGCTCATGGAACGTGCTAACTTCAGGAAGTCTGCAGTTAAAGATGCTCGTGACGCAGGTAAGAATGACTCACACTTTGCGTGGACACGTAGGCTTATAGCTTTATCTGCTGTGTTCTCTATTATTGTATTGCCAAAGCTAGTCGCTGTATGGTATCCTGAAGTAAGCGTATATGTAGGATACACTGAGGCTACTGGTGGTTTTATGAGTTGGTTGTTTGGACCAGATGAAGCTATACAGTGGAAGATGGCACAAGGTTTTGTGATCACACCACTAGACACACACATTGTATCAGCCATAGTAGGACTATACTTTGGCGCTGGATTTACTAAATAGGATAATATAAAATGGTTCACCCACTAGAAGCACCAATACCAGGACAGTCCTTAACGTCAGAACCTAAGAACGTTCCTTGGGAATACCCTGCAAGAATAACAGAACCTATGGACGCATTAGAGTTTCATATGAAGCAACTTACAGACGAGAGTACTGTAGATAATATATTAGAAATGTTAGAGATAGGAATACCTGTGTCAGTTGTAGCAAGCTCTATGCTTACAGTAGCTGTCATGGATGGTGAGCATTCTCTAGATGTAAAGCTTATTATAAAACCTTTTGTAGAAGATCATATTAAATCTTTAGCAGAGGTAACAGGCATAGACTACATGATGTCAATGAATGATTTAGACACTAATAGTGAAGCAGAAAGACAACGTAAAGCTAATGTGTTAGAAGCTAAGATTAGAAAATTAACAGAAAAAGTAAAGCCTAACACTATGGACGAGGGCGATAGAATAACAGAACAAGCACAAGAAGAGTTGATGAAAACTGAAGAGCCTGAAGCAGAGGCTATGCCTACTGAGCCAAAAGGTCTTATGTCTAAGGAGAATATGTAATGGCTATTAGAGGTGCATTTGCTGCAGGTTTACTTGATGGTTTTGCTACTGGCTTAACTGAGGGAGTAGAAAAAAGACAAGATAGATTTGATGTACTATTTGATGAATCATTAGAATCAGCTAAAAGATTAGCTCCTAAGTATGCTAAGTCTAAAGCGGAAGCAGATGCTGCTGTAGAAATGATGAATGCGTTTGGAAAAGAATATAACATTACACCAGAAGAGTTTATATCTATGGCTCAGACATATGATGTCACACAGATATATGCTGCTGTAGCAGAAGCAGAAGCTAAGATGCCAGAGGGTGCAACTCTAGATAAAGCAAAAATACTTGGTCCTCTAAATATACCTAGCAATATAGAGTTACCAGAGGGTATGTCTAACGAACAAGCTGTACGTAGTATCTTTATGGGTTACGCTAATAATTTAGCAGAAGATCCAACAGATAAGTCAGAAGCTAAAGCTAATACTTCTTGGGGTAAAGCATTAGCTAACACACTAATGATCAACCCTCGTAACCAAGCTGATGATATGCTTAACGCAATGTCAGTTATGGGTGTGCCATATAAAGACTTGATGTTGTACCAAGCATCAGCAGGTGAGAGATACAAACCTTTGGCTGGCGTTTCTGGTAAACCTATATACAATATTGATATTACTGATTATCAAGATGCTGACTACGATAGAACAGCAAATACCTTTAGAGTACATTTTACACGTAAATTTACAGGTACAGAAGATATAAGCCTTGCTAATGCTACAACTATGGAATCAGCTTTAGCGTCTTTAGGAGTAGATAATGCAGCAGATCTAGACGGTTCATTAATGATGGGCGGTAACACTATGGCAGACATTGAGCTAAGACTTGCTACAACGTATGGACACGAAAGTTCTAGAGTAAGGATTGCTGCGTTAAATAAGCTAACGACCTACATAGAAACTGCTGCAGACTTTAAGGCATTTAAGGAAGCTGAGAAAGATGGTAATGCATCACGTTTAATTAGTGAGTCAATAAATAAACATGGTGTGTTGACTACAGAATATATCAACATGATATTAGGAAATGATGCTGAACTACCTAAAGGTAAAAAAACTGAAGGTGGGTCTAGTGTATCTAATGAGTCTTTAAATGTAAGTGGTGAAATGGATGGTGAAGATGATCCGTTTGAAGAATTATCAGGAACAATACCAACTACATCAGAAGCAAATGATGATCTACTTAATACAGGTGGTGACGCTAATGTTTCAGAAGTAGATGAAATGATAGATGCTGTAATCGCTAATGAAACAGGTGAAGATAATAGTATAAATCTTGGTACACCTAATGTAAGCGAGGTCACCGAAAGAAGAATAGATAAAGTAGATGCATACAGAGAAGCAGCTTCTAAGATTACGTATGAAGAGTATCAACAGATGAGCCGTAGCGAAGCTAAAGAAGCAGGGCTACCTGCCACAGGATTTGAAAGCGCAGAAGCATTTGGTTTTTTTCCTAAGAAATACTTTAAAGGCGGTGCAGAGGAGATAGACTTAGGTATTGATAAGACTAGTACTGATTCTTCTACTGTGGCTGGTGCAGCCGTAAAAGTAGCTAATGAATTAGCAGACGAGTTTACTGATATGAGTGTATTTTTAGAAATAGATGATAGAGGTAGACCAGATGATACTATCTTAAAAGATTGGTTAGATCAAAATAATGTACCAGCAAATGAGCAGATGATACGTATGATAAGAACTATGATTAAAGCGAGACAAAAAAATCTAAAAGAAAATCCAGCGAGTGAACTAGATGAGTAATTATTATACACCTGAAAAGATGCAAGATAAAAAGCTATCTGATTTAACAAAAGATAGAGCTTTTCTTTCAGATGCAATTACCTTTCTTAAAAGTGATAGGAAGGGTTACACTGATGAAGAGATAAAAAAGAAATCAGCTAGTGATATTACATATGATATACTAGAGCATTTTCGTATAATGAATACCAACGAAGTAAGCATGGGTAGAGATTACTTTTTTGTAAGTGATGACAACGTAAAAGAAACAGATAAGCAATCTTACGCAAGACTATACTCAGCCTTTGAGAATGCTAAAGGCGAGGGTCTGTTAGATAATAGGGGTGCTAAGATATTTGATTACGTGGAAGGTGTTGCTACAGCGCCATCTACTTTTGCTTCTGTTGCAGCACTTCCTCTGACTGCTGGAACTGGTACTGCTGCTATACAAGCTACTAAAGCTGGTACACTAGAAGGACTAAAAGCTATAACAAAAAATCTTATCAAGCGAGGTGTCATGGCATCTACCCTTGAAGGATCTGTTGCTGCATCAGCACAGCTAGGCGAAGAGATAATTAAACAAAAAGCTAAGAAAACTATTGGTGAAGACTACAAAGTAAGCAAAGGTAACATAGCTTTAGCAGGTGCTACAGGTTTAACATTAGGTGCAGCAGGTTATGCAATACCAGCCAGGCAACAATACAAAGGTGCGAAGAGACTTCTAGATACTGTACAAGCAGGGGATGCAGCTAAGACTGCAAGACATGCTGCTTCCGCACAAAGAGCAGTAGATGATTTGCAGAAACATGCCTCAACAGCAGAGGGCAGACGATACATACGCTTCACTAAAAACAAACTACTAGCAGCTATTGATCCTAAGCTTGTTGAAGAAGGTATGTCAGCTAAGATAAACATACTTAGTAAAGACTTGCCCGATGGTCTTATTGGTGGGCTAGATAGACAAACTATACAGAGACTAGGTGCTGCAGCAGTTGAGCTAACACGTACTATAAAGTCTTACAACCCAGCGTTTAAACCTGAGAAAGGCATGAGGGTTACAGAGTTTCTTGCCAACGCAATTGATCAAGGCTTTGGTGTAGATATGTTTGATAGTATAGCTGGAAAGTATGGGTTGTCACGCAGACAACTAGCGGCTGTGTTTGCTGCAGAATATTCTGAGGCTGCTCGTACTCTTGTATCAGCTAAACAATTTAAGACTTCTGCAGGAAAAGTTGTTACTGGTAGAGAGGCAGTAGAAGCAGCAGGTAAGTTTAGAGATAAGCTAGATGAATTGTATGACATGGGTATGTCCACAGTTTCAGGTAGAGATGCTCAAGAGTTAAAAGATGCACAGATGCAGATTGGTGCAACCCGAAAAGTATTCAGATCCTTGAAAAACATTGAGGATACACGTAGAGCTTTTATGACTTCTCAACCTGCTACCACTATGCGTAACAATATCTTTGGTGTTGCTATGGCAGGTATTGATGTACTGGATCAGTTTAATCTGTACGCTATACAAAAAGTTACAGGTAAAGGTAACGCTGCTGCAACACGAGAAGGTGCTACAGACATATTAAAGTACTTAACTAAAGATCAGTATGTAGCTGACGCACTTGTGTACTCCCTAAAAGAGGACGCACCAGAGCTTATGAAGAGAGCATTCTATGAGGCTGCTCAAGCAGAGGCTGGTACTATTAGAGATACTAAGTTAGCGAAGCTAGGCACAGCAGTAAACACACTTAACACAATGTCGGATCACGTATTTAAGAAAGCTGTAGTTGCAGGTACTGTTGATCGTGAATTAAAAAAGCAAGGATCTAGTTTATATAAGTATCTTGAAGAAGGGCGTATCAGTGAAATATCTGATGACATAATAAACAAAGCCCTTGATGATAGTTTAGCCTTTACATTTCAACGTAAGTTTGGTGGTAAGGATGCAAGCGATACAAACAAAGCAGTTAAGAAAGTTATTGATTTAGTTCACAATACAGGCATGACTACCATCATTCCTTTCCCAAGATACATGGCATCTCAAGCAAAGTTTATTAATGATTACTTTGTATTAAATACTTTACGTAGAGGGACAGGTCAAACACAAGAAGCTGTAGCAAAGCAGATGTCAGGTGCTATGATGTTTGCTGGTGCTTACATGGTACAGCAAGATAATATAACTAATGGACTACAGTGGTTTGAGGAGCAGTTAACAAACAAAGATGTAACAAACGCTCAAGCTGCTATGGGTCCAGCCGCACCTGTTCACTACGTAGCTAATCAATTAGCGAGGGTGCAAATGGGTATGCCTAATAAGCTACAGGATGACACTGGTTTGTTTATGAAAGATA
>Ga0208134_1002247_pt1 | contig 10537 bp, 8 predicted proteins | sample VirMetDEL_Mar_31_FD_184515 | JGI IMG/M metagenome (GOLD analysis project Ga0208134, IMG submission 184515) | Aqueous microbial communities from the Delaware River and Bay under freshwater to marine salinity gradient to study organic matter... | ecosystem: Environmental > Aquatic > Marine >...
TCGTCAGCTTGCTGATGAAGCTACAGGCTTTCCTAGCTTTGCTCATGGTCAAACAGGTGTGCAGGGTACTGGCCGTACCGCTGCAGGTATTTCTATGCTTATGGGTGCTGCCGCAGGAAGTATCAAAACTGTAATTAAAAACGTAGATGACTATTTGCTTCGTCCAATGGGTGAAGCTTTTTACTTTTTTAACATGCAGTTTGACCACGATACATCTATTAAAGGTGACTTAGAAGTTAAGGCACGTGGCACTGAAAGCTTGATGGCTAACGAAGTACGCAGTCAACGATTGTTGCAGTACTTGCAGGTTGTATCTAATCCTGTGCTTGCACCGTTTGCTAAGTTCCCTGTTATTATTCGTGAGATTGCAACCTCTTTGGGTCTTGATCCAGATAAGGTTACAAACTCAATGGAAGAAGCTGCCAGACAAGCGCAGCTTATTCAACAAGACGCACCTCCTGCACCTCCACAACAACCACAACAGCCGGGTCAGCCCGGAGCCGCACCTGCTGGTGGCGCACCGGGTCTATCTCCTGCTGACATGCAAGGTGGTGGTGGTGGCGCTATAGGTGTGGGTGCAGCAGCAACTCCAGAGGAAGGACAGTTCAGTGGACAAGCAAATCCTAGCAAAGCTGAAGGCGTGGGTTAACACTAAAAGAAGTTGGGATGGATACAACGAGTATCTAGACGAACTAGTAAATCAACAACATTCTACAATTGAACGTGCTAATGAACCGATGGATTTGTACAGGGCACAAGGAGCAATTGCAGTAATTAATAAACTAAAAAGTTTACGTGACGAGGTAAATGCAAATGGCTAAAGATGCACAAGCAGAAATGATAACCATTGGTCTTAAAGACGAAGGCGGTATGGTTGATGAGGCAAGCGGTAATGAAGTACCTAACGGTGCTTTAAAAGAAGAAGTCCGTGATGATCAACCAGCTATGCTTAGTCCCGGTGAGTTTGTTATTCCTGCTTATGCTGTACGGTATATTGGAGTAGAACGGTTAGTAGGAATTTTACGTGAAGCTAAACAAGGCATGGAGCAGTTAGATGACATTGGTTTAACTGGCGAGCCTAACTCAGATGATGCAGGTTTAGAAACTGCTGTGCTGCCTTCTGAAATGCAAAACGGTATACCTATGCTTGCTGAAGGTGGTGATCCCGGTGCTGTAGTTAAAACGGCTTTACCTACACAGGCACAACAAACAGTATTTCCTACTACACCTGCCGCTGCTGCTGCTCCTTCTCCTGTTGTACAGGCAGCTACTCGCACTGTTCCAATACGCCCTACTGATAAAACTTATACCTATCCTCAATTGCAATATAACCCTATGGATAAAGGTGCAGGAACAGGCTATGGTGTAGAGGAGTATGTTGGTCCTCAAGGGCAATCTATTTTTGTTACTACTATTGGAGGTAAACCTCTTAGTAAAGTTCCTGAAGGGTATGTGACACGAGCAAAGTACAATAAAAAACAAACAACTACACCTACTACGCCTACTACTCCTACTGAGTTAAAACTTAAACCAGAAGACCCCGGTAGTTTTGAAGCACCTGAAGGTGATGATGGTAGTGATGGTAGGGTAGTTACGCCAGCATCTCTAGAGGCTGCTGTTGCCGCTCTATCAAACGCACAAAATGCTACAGCAAGTCAACTAGCCACTATAGCTGGAGTTTTAAATGTGCCGGGTGCTGCAGCAGTAGGTGCCTTATCTAATATTTTTGGTTTTGGTGCTAAAGCAAATGTAGTAAGTATACTATCTCAACTAGGCGTAATTGATGGAGCTAGAAAAGTTGACGAAGACGGTAAGAAAGGGGCTAGATATACAAGTCAAGAGTTAATAGATTTAGCAACTAAACCCGATGAATTTGGCCGCACTCTTTCAAATAAAATAGATTTAGAAGATCGTACTTCAGACAAAAGTTCAAAACTTGCACTTGGTCCTAAAGAACAAGCTAAAGAAAAGGCATACCAAACTCAAAGAAATACTATGGTTGAGGCAGCTAAGACTATGCAACAACGGGCAGAAGAGGAGGAACAAGATCAGGCTGTTGAAGGTGGTTTTATTGCTCCTAATAAAGGAGGGGCTGCTAATGCGGCTGCTCTTGGCGGTATTGGTGCCGCTGCTGCTGCTGCCGCTGCTGCCGCTTCTCAAGGTCAAAGCACTACGGCTGTTGCTCCTACTAATGTGGGTTATCCCGGTAGTGGCTTAGGTTCCCGCAGTACGGCTCAAAATATTGCGGCTGATACTAATATTTATGGACCTGATACTACTAGCCCTGATCCTTACAGCGGACCTGCTCCCGCTGCTCCTGCTGGTCCGAGTACAGGAGCTAGTGGTGGTCAAGGCGGCATGGGCGGCGGCATGGGTATGGGAGGTAGAGGTAGTTCATTGATTTCTGTGGCGGGACAGGGTACTCCCGGTACTGCTGGCGTAAGTGACCCTAGCTTTTCAGCACCAGATGCTCCTGACTTTAGTATTAGTGACGCTACTGGATACAGTGGTACTGAGACTGATAGCTTTACACCTTTTGCAGAAGGTGGCCTAATTACAGTAGGTGATAAGACCTACGGACCAGAAGACTTTGGCTTTGCTAACAAAGGTGCTTTTGTAACTAAAAAGAAAACACGTAAACGTAAACGTAAACAACCTAGAGGTAAGGGACTTGCCTCAAAGTATAAGTAGTCCCATTTGCTGGCTTACCCTATCCCTCTACTAAACAGTAGACTACGGTGGCCCCAGTCCAAAAGGAAAGATAATGTCTGAATCAATTGTAGCTGATCCACAACCTGAAAAGAAAGTGGGCTTTGCTAACAAGCATCAGTACCGCAAAACAGTAGAAGATGAAGAAAAAGAATTAGAAGCACTTAAGAGCCAAGTAGAAGAAGAAGAACAAAAAGATGAGGCTCGTGAGGAGCTAGTAAAAGAACAAGATGAATTACTAGAAACTTCTGCTGAAGAAAGAACTTTTAAGAAACGCTACGGTGATCTTCGTAGATTTTCACAAAAGCAAAAAGAAGAATTTGAAAATCGTGTATCTAAACTAGAGGCACAGCTAGAAGAAACTGCTAAGACGCAGATGCAGTTGCCTAAAACAGAAGACGAGCTTAATGCTTGGGTACAAGAGTATCCTGATATTGCGGCAGTAATTGAGACTATAGCAATTAAGAAAGCAGATGAGCGGTCTAATTCTGTAAATAAAAAGCTTCAAGAGATTGAGAAGCTTCAAGGGGATGCACGTAAAGAAAAAGCTGAAGCGGAACTTATTAGGCTACAGCCAGACTTTGAAAATATTCGTGAAGAGGATAACTTTCATGAGTGGGTAGAGTCCCAGCCTAAGTGGGTACAGACTGCTCTGTATGACAATGAAGATGATGCGTTCTCAGCATCACGTGCCATTGACTTATACAAGGCAGATATGGGTGTATCTACAGAAAAGGCCAAGCCTAAGAAGAATGCTAAAAAAGAAGCTGCTACTTCTATTGCTTCTAAGAGTGCAAAGACAGCACCCAAACAAACCAGTGATGGCGATGTGCTTCGTGAGTCAGATGTTCAGAATATGACCTCTCAACAGTACGAAGAAAATGCAGACGCAATCATGGACGCAATTCGTGCCGGTAACTTCATTTACGATCTTTCCGGTGCGGCACGTTAAGTAAGTTTTTGCTTGACAAATAGACATTTTTTACTTATAATGGTGTCTATAACAACACAAAGACCCACATTATTGTGATACTCTAAGTGTTTATACTGTGACTTTTAGTTTACCTAGTTATGATTGGCCGAGAGTAGATTGATCCTCTACACTTTTACCCAAGAATCTAGCCCTCAAAAGTTATACCCTAACTACATATAGTCGAAAGACTAGCGATTTATCGCATCGTGTTTTAACGCTATGGAGAACAATCATGGCATTTAAAACTGCGGCAGGGTATAATAGTCTACCAAATGGCAATTTCAGCCCTGTCATTTATTCCAAACAAGTACAGCTTGCATTCCGTAAGGGATCAGTTGTAGAGGATATCAGCAATAACGATTACTTTGGTGATATCTCTAACTTTGGTGACACTGTTCGTATCATCAAAGAACCGGAAATCACCGTCAAGTCATATGCACGTGGCGCACAGATTTCTCCTCAAGACCTTGACGACGAAGACTTTACGCTAGTTGTAGATCAAGCTAACTACTTTGCGTTTAAGGTTGACGACATTGAGGAAGCACACTCGCACGTAAACTTCCAGCAAATGGCGGCGGATCGTGCAGGTTATCGTCTTCGTGACCAGTTTGATGCTGAAGCTCTAGGCTATATGTCTGGCTTCAAACAGGCTAGTCTCAGTGCAGTTTCCAGCGCAGTTAACGATACTGTGTCTGGTTCTATTGCTGTTACTACGGCTGGTACGGACGAGCTTCTATCTACAATGAAGCTTAAGAAGGGTAGCTTTGGCAACATCACCACGACTTCGGCTGATGACCATTCTATTCCTCTTGCTGCTCGTCTTCCCGGTGCAAGCGCACTTCCAACCGCTACGGCTTCACCAGCAATGGTTGTTGCTCGTATGGCTCGACTCCTTGACACGCAGTTTGTTGACAAGGACAATCGTTGGTTGGTTATTCATCCTACCTTTATGGAAGTTCTAATGGACGAAGATAGTCGTCTGTTTAACAGTGACTTCGGTGAGTCAGGCGGAATGCGTAACGGTTTGACGATTAACAACTTCTATGGTTTCAAGGTATATGTTTCTAACAACCTGCCTTCGGTTGGTACTGGCCCAGACACTTCTGGTACGGCTAACCAAAACAGTAACTACGGCGTTATTGTTGGTGGTCATTCTTCGGCTGCAGCTTCTGCTAGTCAAATTATGAAGACGGAAACTTATCGTGATCCAGACAGCTTTGCTGACATTGTTCGTGGCATGCACCTCTATGGTCGTAAGATTCTACGCCCAGAGGCACTTGTCACTGCTAAATATAACGTAGCGTAGGGGTATAAATCATGGCAACTTTTGATATGACCGCTAAATCAACCGTAGGTGTTGATTCTGACTCGCTCGCTATTCTACCTGATGTACGTAATCAGTCTTACTTGGTTGAATCTATTCTAGATATCACTAAGCTTGTTGCTGCTGGAACTTTTTCTGCAGTTACGAATGGTGACATCTTCCAAGTACTAGAAATTCCTGCTGGCACAGTCGTTATTGCTGCTGGTGCGGAAGTTCTTACTGTTATGAGTGGTACTTCTGTTACTGTTGACATTGACTTTGCTGCTGGCGATGACATTGTTGATGGTGGAGATACTAGCTCTACAGGTTACCTTGCTTCAGGAACTAACGGTGGGGCTAATGAGCCTTCCGCTACTACGTATACTCACTTTGTGGGTACAACTGACACCATTGATGTGAAGTTTATTGCTTCATCTAGTGATGTAACGTCAGGTGTACTTCGTGTGTATGCTGTTTGCTGTGATCTCAACGGTGTTGCAGATACAGCTACTGAAGTTGATCGTGATCAACTTGCATAAGTAAATATTGTGTGGGGAGGTGCTTCGGCATCTCTCCATGCTTTATTTTGTTTGGGTAAGATATATGGCAAATACTTTTTTAACGTATGTTAATGACACTCTTGTTAGGCTAAATGAAGTTGAGCTTACAGCAACTACATTCAGTGATGCACGAGGAGTACAGACCCAAGCTAAAAATGCGGTCAATCAGGCTATTCGTTATATTAATCAACGAGAGTTTGGCTGGCCGTTTAATCATGCTGAAGCCAATGTTACATTAGTAGCAGGGGTTACAAGATATACTGCGCCTACTAACACTAAAACAATTGATTTTGATTCTTTTCGTATTCGTAAAGATAGTGACTTAGGCGCATCTAGTACATATTTAAGCAACATTGTTTATAAAGATTATTTAGAAAATAGAAGTAGTCAAGAAGATTTATCTGAAACAACTACACTATCTAGTGGCATTGATGCTGATGATGATACTATTCCTGTAGCAAGTACTACAGACTTTAGTAGTACGGGCACAATTGTTATTGGTTCAGAAAGTATTACATATACAGGTGTTACTTCTACTACATTTACCGGAGCTAGTCGTGGAGCAAGCAGTAGCACTGCGGCAGTGCATGACAGTGGCACAACGGTAGCACAGTTTAGTTCAGGCAGTGTTCCTCAGTTTGTGTTTAGAGGACCAAATGATAGTTACGGGTTAAGTCCATACCCTAATAAAACGTATGCTTTAACCTTTGATTACTACACCTTTCCTTCTGCTGATCTTAGCGCACACAGTGACACAACTACTATTCCCGATAGATTTAAGCACGTGATTATAGATGGTGCTATTTCATACATGTATTTCTTTAGAGGAGAAGCGCCTTTGTATGAAAGAAGCTTTGCGCTGTTTAACGACGGCATTAAAAATATGCAAACCCTATTAATTAATCGCAATGATTATGTAAGGTCTACATATATTACTTCTTCTGCGCTCTCTTCGGGTTTTAGTTCTAACAATCTTTAGTAGGAAATAAGTTAATGGGAAGGTTTAAAAACGTAGGTGTTAGTTTAACTGGCACAACTTTAACTACACTGTATACTTGTCCTACAAATTTTACAGCAATTATACGAGAAATTTTTATTACTAATGTTGATGGTTCTGCTGCAGTAGATATTACACTTAGCTGGACAGACACAAGTGCTAGTGCTACTTACTCACTCTTAAGCACACAGAGTATCGCAGCAGATAGTCATCTTAGATTTAACGATGCACAAATAGTGCTAGAGTCTGGTGACATACTAAAAGCACAAGCAGGGGCTGCAAACGATGCAATGGTTTCTGTGTTTATTGAAGAATTATTAAGGCCACAAGGTTAGCTATGCCAGATACTGCTTCAATTTCACCAGTTACTGTATCGTTAGGTGGAGGATTAATCCTTGACCAAGATGACTTTAGCATACCTCCCGGTGCTGCAGTAGAACTGCAAAACTTTGAGCCTTCAGTTAACGGTGGATACCGTAGACTTAGTGGGTCAACAAAGTGGGACACTAATCAAGTTAACGGCGATAATGCTGTTATTGGTGTTAAGATATTTAACAATGGTGTCGTAGCAGCAGCAGGAAATTTAGTAAGGTTTAGCACAAGCAGTGGCTGGTCTACTATAGGTACTCGTACTTCTGCTGGTCGTTATAAGTTTGACACGTTTAACTTTAATAATACTAATAAGCTTATTATGGTTGATGATGTCAATCAAGCTGCAACGTATGATGGAAGTACGTATACTTTAATTAGTACTACAGGGGCACCTTCTGATCCTGCTTCTGTTGCGGTGTTTAGAGATCATGTATTTTTTGCAGGTATGTCAACTAACCCGCAAGAGGTTGTGTTTAGTGCGCCCTTTGCTGAAACAGATTTTACTGTAGCAAACGGAGCAGGGTCTGTTAGAGTTGACACAAATGTTACAGCGTTAAAAGTGTTTCGTGATACACTGTACATTTTTGGTCTTGATAAGATATACAAGCTAGTAGGCACTAGCGTTGCAGACTTTCAAATACAACCAGTGACTAGAACACTGGGTTGTGCTGATGGGTTCTCAGTTCAAGAGCTTGGTGGTGACTTAATCTTTCTATCTCTTGATGGATTAAGAACAATTGCTGCAACAGAAAGAATTGGTGACGTTGAGTTAGGAACTATTTCAAAGCCTATACAACAACGTATGCAAAGTGTTGTTGCTAATAGGGCTAACATTACTTCTACTGTTATTAGAGGTAAAAGTCAGTATCGTATTTTCTACCCTACTTCTGCTACTGAAACTGCTGCTTCTGTTCGTGGTGTTTTAGGGACACTTAAAAGAAATGTACAGAATGCTTTAGGTTTTGAGTGGGCAGATATGAAGGGACTAAAACCTTCTTCACTTGATTCTGATTTTATTAGTAACATAGAAATTATAGTTGAAGGTGGCTTTGATGGCTACGTAAGACAACAAGAAAGTAGTACTGTATTTACATTTGACGGGGAAAATATTGTAGCTTTTTACCGCTCACCAGATTTATCTTTGGGTGATGCTGGTCTAAGAAAAGTAATGCAGCGTGTAATTCTTAACTATGAAGTAGAAGGTACAATTGCTGCTGAGTTAAGAATTAGGTATGACTCAGACTCTATCAATGTTCCTCAACCTGCTAAACTAGACATTACATCACCGGGAGGCATAGCTCTTTTTGGTAGTGCAGCCAGCACTTATGGAAGTGCAGTTTACGGTTCAAGTGGTGCGCCTATTTTTAGACAGTCTATTGAAGGTTCTGGTTTTCTTGTTGCAACAAAGATAAACCACAATAGTTCAAATAGACCTTTTACGCTTAATTCATATCAGTTTGAGTTTACATCTGGAGGAAGACGATAATGGGTACAGGTTACGTAAGACGTAGTACCACTGAAATAGCCACTGGCGAAGTCATTGAAGCTGCTGACTTTAACAATGAGTTTAACGACATTGTTAGTGCTTTCACAGCATCAACCGGACACTCGCATGATGGCACTACATCAGAAGGTGGTAATGTAACCAAGCTACTTGGTGCTGCAATCACTATTGGTGATGGCTCTGCTGGTGCAGATATTGTTTTAACCTTTGATGGTGAGACAACCGATGGTGTCCTTACTTGGATGGAAGACGAGGATCACTTTAAGTTTAGTGATGACATTGTTGTAGATGGTACAAAGCGTCTGTACTTTAATGATGAGGGTGGTGAGTATATTCATGGCGACGGTACAGACTTAAATCTTGTATCTGGCGCTGATATCAACATACCCGCAAACATTGGGCTAACCTTTGGTGATGATGGCGAAAAGATTGAGGGCGATGGTAGTGACCTAACCGTTTCGTCTTCTGCTGTACTTACACTTGATGCTGGTGGTGGTATTACTATTGACGCAGATAGTGGCACAATTACCTTTGCTGATGGTGGGGTTTCACTTGGTACAATAACTTCAAGTGGCTATAGCGGAACTGCCGCAGTTGCCACTACGGTAACTATCACAGACAACGAGTCAACGGATGAAAGCAACGCTCTTATCTTTACAGCAGGTGGTGATGTTGATGGGGGTAACTTAGGGTTAGAGTCAGATGGTACACTAACCTACAATCCCAGCACTGGCGTTGTAACTGCTACAGGTTTTGTTGGGGCACTAACAGGTAACGTCACAGGTAACGTAAGTGGTACAGCCGCTACAGTTACAGGTGCTGCTCAAACTAATATTACAAGTCTTGGCACTTTGACTGCTCTTACTGTTGATGATGTAGCTATAAACGGTAAAGTCATTACAATGACTGGAGACACCAGTGATACGGTTGTCTTTACTGCCGGTGCAGCCGGTACACTTAGTATTGTGACAACCGATGCTGCAGGTGCTGCAGGTAATATTCAAATTACTGCAGACGGTACAGTAGACATTGATTCAGCAAGCACTTTAACTTTGGATTCTGGAGCAGCAATTAATCTTGAACCTGCTTCTGGTTCAGCAATTCTATTAGATGGAACTATTAGCATAGATGCTGGTGTTGTTACTGGAGCAACGTCAATTACTTCAACAGTGTTTGTTGGAGATGTTACGGGGGATATTACAGGTACAGCAGATGTAGCTACCGTTGCTACTACCGTAACTATTACGGATAACGAATCGACCAATGAAAATAATGCTATTGTCTTTACCGCTGGTGGAGACGTAGATGGTGGCAATCTAGGACTAGAGTCAGACGGAACGCTAACCTACAACCCAAGTACAGGTGCGGTTACAGCTACAGGGTTTGTTGGTGCGCTAACTGGTAACGTGACGGGTAACGCTAGTGGCACGGCTGCTACTGTTACAGGCGCTGCTCAAACTAATATTACAAGTCTTGGTACGCTGACTGCTCTTACGGTCGATGATGTGGCTGTTAACGGCAAAGTCATTACCATGACGGGTGATACTAGTGACACTGTTGTGTTTACGGCGGGTGCTGCTGGTACTCTTAGCATTGTAACTACTGATGCTGCTGGTGCTGACGGTCACATTACAATCACAGCAGACGGTACGTTTGAGGCTGATGGCACAACCATTACGCTAGACTCAGCAGGAGACATTGATCTTAACGCTGGTGGTGGTGATATCTTCTTTAAGGAAGCTTCTACTACCTTTGGCTCTGCTACTAACTCTAGTGGTGAGCTAGTCCTTAAATCAGGTACAACTACGGCCTTGACATTTAGTGGCGCAAATGCTACACTTGCAGGTGATTTAACAATCTCTGGCGATGACTTGTTCATGGCTACGAATACCAGCGGTCACGTTCTGGTTGCTGATGGAACGAACTACAATCCTGTTGCAGTAAGTGGTGACGTTACTATGGCAGCGTCCGGTGCAGTAACGATTGCAAGTACTGCTGTTGAAAGTGGAATGCTTAACAACAACATTATCTCGGGTCAAACAGAACTAGCTTCTGGTTTGGCAACTACAGATGAAATACTAGTGAGTGATGCTGGTACAATTAAACGTATGGACGTAAG
>Ga0208134_1002257_pt1 | contig 10494 bp, 10 predicted proteins | sample VirMetDEL_Mar_31_FD_184515 | JGI IMG/M metagenome (GOLD analysis project Ga0208134, IMG submission 184515) | Aqueous microbial communities from the Delaware River and Bay under freshwater to marine salinity gradient to study organic matter... | ecosystem: Environmental > Aquatic > Marine >...
TTCGCAAAAAAATCATCATCCGAGACGTTGTAATCACCAGCCATAATTATCTGTCCGAGTTAAAGAGGTGTAAATGAGTTTTAAAGATTGTATCACTGTTTATGGCAACTGGGGTAAGTGGATTTTTTTCGTTGTACTCCTCAAGAAATTTAACAGCAGCAGGTCTTGCATCTTCATCACTCCGAAACTTATCCATTGCCATCAACGTAGTAGGGTTTGGCTTAACGTTTAGAGCAGTCAGCGCGTCAAGATTGGATATCAGTGATTGCTCTGAATCAGCCAGATCGATCTCATTTGTACCGAAAATCCTACCCGGTATACTGACAGTACCTGACAATTCGTACATCATATTGTTGAGTTCTGTTGGGGACATTTCTCTACCCAAACGTTCCTCCTCTGCGTCGACCATTGTCTGTGCCATGTTGCGAAACTCAAGATCAAACTCTCTATGAGTTTTCTTGCTCTTGTCGAAAGGGTCACCCAACAACGCATCGATCGTCTTGCTCACAGCAGTACCGACGGCTGTTACATTGGTGAGTTTCTTACTGTCGGCTTTCGATATAGGTTTTTCAGTCTTGGTGTTCAACCATGCCGCAGCAAACTGCTGGTAGTGGCTTTCGGACATATCGTTGACGTAGATATACGGGTCATCGATCTTCCCAGGGTCCGTTGCTAACAACTTCATCGCTTCGTCCCACACTTTAATATTGGTGTGCCGAGCGTAGGCTGGTCCACCGCGCGCGTTGTCGTTCTCAATTTGCTTCAATGACTTGACTTGACTTGGTGACATCTTTTCAAGATGCTCCATCGGTATATCTTTTACAGAGAACCCCTCGGCTTCGTTGCCGACTTTATTAGCGTAGTCACTAAACATTGTGCTCTGCTCAGCGGTCTTTGCTCGCTCGTCAACTGCGTTGTAGTTTTCCAACTGCTGTAGTATTTCCTTGCGCTTAGTGAGGTCAGGTTCTTCTCTGGCCAATCTGACACGTTCAGCATGATTCTCAGTTGACTCATATATAGCGGTCACTGTTTCTGTGATGTACCGATCGTCGAGTTTTTTGTCGATCTGCATCTGCAGTTGGGCACTGACCTTGGGGTCACCGATAAGGTCAGCGGTGTATGTAAAGTCTTTAACCGCTTGGTCAAGCGCACCGGCGTTTAAAGCACCCTGGATCTTGGCGGTATACATTCCAGAACGGAAATCATCAATCGCATTCTGCATGACTGGACCATCGGGAATACCCTTCAGGCGAAGACCCTCAATGACAGCATCTTCGCCGGTGATCATTGCAATAGAGAAGTCACTGGCTTTGGTTTTACCATCAGCACCAACAGTCGTCAGATCGTCAGCATAGAACGATGCGGCGTTGGCAAACGAGTTGTTGATCACAGCCTCTTTAGTTGCCGCTTGGTATATACGACTACCATCTGCAGCATGCTTGCCAATGGCGGTGCGACCGCGCATCAAGTGAGCATCGGTCACTCGTTTGTAAGTCTTGGCTGCTTCTGCTGACAAGCCTACGCCGGTGGTACGTTGGATATCAGCCAACCCCTTACCCGCTGCCTCAGAGCCGTCGTAAGCGTCGAGACCCTGGGTATTGAAGTATCCGCTGTCCTTGTTGTAGAACAACTCACGTTGCTGGTTCTCGAATGTCAGGATAGCATTCTCAGCATCAGCCTCGGCCTTCTGAGCATCTACCTTTTGCTTTGCGTTTATAAACGCCGCGCCACCCTGTACTGCGCCTGACAAGATGCCCTGGTTAAATGCGGCATCCGGTAACTGCTGTTTTTTTGCTGTAGTGACAGCTCTAACTCCGGCGGACGGACCATCAAGTCTTGGAATAACTGGCATGTGATACCCTTATTTGTTTGTTTGAGAATACCAGTAGCCGGCCACTTGCCCTGCACTACTAAGAAGATCAGCGGTGGCAGAAGTTTTTGCGCTAGAATAAATGGCTTCGCCACTTTTCCGATTGAACGCGGCTTGGTCAGTCAGTGTCTGTGCCTGTTGAGTACCAGCACCGCGTATTCTAAACGCGCTCAGGTCCTCTAAATAGTCCGTGGTGGCCTGTATTTCACTAGCACTACCACTATCAACGAATATACCGTTCGCAGCCAGGTGAGCACGCTGAGACGCTCTGACGCCCGCGTACTTGACTCGCAAGTCCTGCTCCTGTGTTCGAGCCTGGTTGTCGATTCGACGGGAGTCAATGTCTAACTGATCCGCATTGAAATTGGCAACTTCACGGTTGTCCTCAGCCTGCTCCTTTTTGACCTTACTCTTACTTACGCCATCCCAGACCATGAGGCCTAGCTGCACTGCTAACCAAGGGAATGCCATCTATTGCTCCTCACTCATATCAAAGTCTGGTGTGATGGATAGGATAGCGCAAGGCAGCGGATCTTTCTGTTGAAATATTGTCTCACCGTTGCTGTTCCAATCCGGTCGTATGTTGATTGTGGTCTTGTATGTCTTGGGGTGAATCGTGTCATATCCGTCCGAATCAAATCGCGGCTTGATCTCAACCAACTGATCAACACTTGGACCAACAAAACCACCACGAGACTGGAACATGCTGACGTGCAATTGCGCTACGTTTTTCACAGTACCGTAGTCTCGAGTGTCGCCAATGTTCACACCCAATGTACCCAGGGTTGACTCATACCCAAGACCAAGTTGGACCTTTGTCGCAGCTCTTGGCAATGTAATACTGCCACCTACCACAATCATATTCTTTACAACGTTACCGTCTGCCAATACTGCAAGCTCTCGACCTTCAAGATGATCCAACCCTGAGATTACGTTAGCTGCCACGCCGGAGTAAGTGATGCCCGAATCAACGAAGAATGCGTCTTCGGGTATCACCTCTTCACGCGTTTCCATTCGCTCGACGTATCGTTTTTCCACGCCGTTGATAGTACGGCGGACCAAGATGTAAATAGCGTCACGTCGATCCTCAGTAACCATAGCAATCGACTCACAGAATCCATCTGTGACATGGCGATGCCACGCCCACATTCCGGCCTGCTTATTGTAGGTCATTGCGTTGAGTTTACCATCGTCCATTACGCACCACACGATACCGTATGGCTCGTGTGCGTAAACCATCTCAACAACGGATCGTCCGGTGAAGAGATGAAACGCAGCGATGGTCAGATCAGTACCACCGTCCCCCGGCACCTCCTTGTTGTTTATCATGTCACGCAAACGGTTGCCCTTCTCGGTGACATAAATAACGGAGTCAATGGTTACAACTGGTCGCACATTTGACGCACCGACGTAAGTCTTTGCTCGCGCCGACACAGTGTACGGGGTCAATACAAAGTCCGAGCCTTCCGACACGGGGTAAATTGCACCGCTGGTCATGATAACCAGGCTCTCGAGATCTATTATATGGCGGATCTCATTTACCTGGCGGCCCGATATGGTGAACGTAATCGCATCGGTGTCGCGCAGTGGCGTTGAACTACGCAGTGAATTACTCACTCCCGTCTGCGATGCAAAAAACGTCTGCGGTTGCTTAGGTGTGTTAGCAAACAATCGACGCTGCTGGTATAGGCCAACAACACCAGGGTAGTCCACTACTGGGTCCACGAACGGTACGTTGTTCGTTGGTGGTGTTTGACTGACGTTAGGGTTCAAGTTGAAATCGTTAAAAAGTTCAGTCTTCGCATAGCCGACCGCGCCGTAGACCTGGTTACCCTGTCCGGTGTCTCTGTACACCGTATAATACTCAGTGCCGGCAACTACTGGCCACGTAATTTGAACAGCGGCAGTGTTGCTAGACTCCAAGGTGGTGATACTAGTCTCAGGCGACGCCAGTGACTCAACACCGTTTAGATCGGTGCTGGTGATCACGTAGGTGTAGGTCTTTTGCTCAGTACCCTGACCCGTACCGACTGCAAGCAAAGTCGGTGCTGCGGGTATCCGTGATGCCGCCGCTTGGAAAACAATACCAGACAACGTAAATGTATATGTACCGGTTCGAGTCAACTCGGCCGGCGGATGATCCTGGTGGACAATGGTCATCGTGTCGGCGGTTTGCGTGTACTGTATTTCAAAAATCTCTTCTTCAGTATAAACCGTGGTCAGTGTAAATATCGTCGGGTCGACCGCACTTACTGGCAGATAAGCACCGTCAGCAATCACACGAACTTGAAGATTTGTGAACTCTAGAATGTAGGTCTGTTCCACGTTAAACTGAAACGGTATTAAGCGTGCTTTTTTCGTACTATCAGCCAACTGCCCGACGTACCGCATACCTGGTCGATTATAAACACCGCCTTGAGGTCGAACGATAAAGTTCTCGCACAACGCCAACCCGGCCGAAAACTGTGCGAGGTCGGACCGTTCCCGCAATGCAGGATCAAGTTCGCCAGCCGAGAATGAACGTTGTGACTTTTTCATTTATTGTCGTCCTGAAATCAATTCGCTTTCAATGAATGTGTCTTCCTGATCTTCGTCAAAGTCTGCCTGAGTAGCTTCACTTCTGAGCAACATGTACTCTCGCATCGCGATGTCTTTCACTTGACGACCCTTGCCATCACCCAGCAACGGGACCGCCAACTGTGACGACAGATACCATGCCAACATCATCTTAAAGATCGGGTCAAACACGTTCGGATCATTTGCTCGGTGAGTCAATCGAGCAACAGCGTTATCGGTATCGCACCCGATGACGCGCTCATACCCTGACCCAGTGTACACACTAGCTATAGCAAACGGCACACGATCGTCCACATTGAGTGTGGTGCGCGGGTGTCTGTGTATTATCCCTGTGCCAGTCTTCTCTGAGCCTAATGGAACGATCTGCTGCACTGAAAGACAATCAACCGGATGCGCATAAGTGAATAGCCAGTTGTGCAGCTTTTCAGTTCGTTTTGCCAGTGTCCAATAGGTGGTAGCAAAGCTCCAGTTTCTCTCACGTAGAACCTTGTCCAACACAATTGGATACTTCAGTTTACAGTATTGTGCCTGCAGTGAGTTCTCGTTCAATGAGTTGATCGACTGTGCCCTAATGTTAGACAGAGCGTCGTTACAAATTTCAACAATTGTAGTCATCACTGCATCCTGTTATTAAAGTGTTTCGACACCGTTTGTGTCAGTTTCATCTACAACTGGTGGTGCGGGTACGACAATTGGTGTACCGGCTTTGCGTGGCTTAGGTGCATTAATCTCATCACCCATCCAACGTGGTCGATCTTTTTTAGCAACAGGCTTATCAACATTGACTGTGTGTCGATCAGAGTTTCCGCCGATCAGTTTACCTTCAAAGAATGCTGATTCTATTACAGAATAAGTGGGCATTTCTTGTTCCTCATTATCAAAAAAAGCGAAACGGGAATCCCCGTTTCGCCGTTAAACTAATGCAACCGATTAAGCGCCGGTAACGTTAGTTTGTACACCCATTGTGATACCGGCGGTAATTTTACCAGCGGTTGGGTTGGTGCCTGCGACAGTGTAACGCACGCCGAGATAGCGAGCATTGATGTCTTTAGGCAGACATACCATTGCAGCTTGCTTGCCGGCTTTCAGGTCGGCTAACAAGATGGTGGTGCTTACTACGGCGGTACCAAGCGCAGTAGTTGAACCAACTTCAATGGTGATAGTCAAAGACGTCAGCGTGTTAAACGCCTCAGTCACCTGAATCAGTAAAGGTATTTCAGTACCCTTACCGACATCCATGTTCAACGCACGAGCTGCGCCGAACGGTGTGCCAGCAACGCCAAGATCAATGACATTGGTGGATATTGCTGTTGCAGTAATAGCTTGATTACTACTGAACAACTGTTGTGCTGATAAAATCATTTTAGTTCTCCTGCCAAATTAAATTACGAGCGGTATTAAACTACCCGTGCCTCGGTGTTCAACAGCGCGTCTGTTTCACGAATCGGAATACCACGGTAAGCTAAAACTTCCTTACCATCGATTTCAGAACGGCTCAAACGAACAAAGTTGTCAGAGGCTCCGGCGTTTTGTGCAGCAGCATCCAAAGCTTCAAGCACTTCGCGGTTACAGTAGATGGCCATCTTGCCACCAGCAACGCGACGTGATTGCAGCTTGTAGTAAGCTTTACGCAAGAACGTGTAGATATCAACACTGCCAGCTTGCAACAACGAAACGTCGATGTTTGCAACACGGGCAACGTAACGCCAGTCTTTAACAGCCAGACCAATGTGCCAAGTGAACATCTCTTCTTTCGCGTAGTAAGCGTTGCCATTTGAATCAACAACACGTTGCTCGCCCTTGTCTTCGCGGCTTACGCCAGCCTTGGTACCTTGTGGGTACAGAGTCTGACATTGGTTGTCACCCCAGGTTACAAACCACACCGAGGTGTTGTCTGCGCCAGTACCGCCAGCATCGACAATCTGATTGCCGTTGGCTGCGGATTTCTCATTGAAACGCGGCGCAAAACCCATGAACTGCTCGGGATCTGACGCTGTGTTACCGTAGAACATTTTGGTGCCGACTTCTTGGTTCATTGACTCCAGGTAAGACTGTGCTTCTGACAGACGAACGGCACCAGCTTTGGAACCAGCCAAAGTAAGGATACGTTTGTCAACAGTAGACAGACCTTCGACGAAACCAGTGGTGTCTTCAACTTGCGACACACGGCTCTTGTCATTCGGCACGCCTTGGTACAGCTTGCCCCAGGTTACGGCAGGAAGACCAGCACGAACTGAGTGCAGGTGCTTTTGTCCTGAGTTACATTCGACTGCAATAGCGTCATCCAAAACAGGGTTCATTTGCGTCAGCATTTCGATCACTGGTGCAATGTTGCCTTTTTCATCTTGTCGCTTGTACAAGTCAACTAAATCGAAAAATGATGCTCCGATTGTGGCCATGATTTTGTTCCTTTATCGGGTTAGTCGTTAGGGTATAGCGCGGACACTGTGTCCATTTTCTCACTTGCATTTCCACCATTGCTTCCAGGGTTATCCTCTTGCAGTAGTTTTCCAAGCTTGTGAAAAAATTTGAAGACATCAGGTTGCGCCAGTAATCCTGCGTCTTTGAAAATTGTGTTTACTTCTTCGTTGCCTAGCTTATCAATGGCCAACTTTACCAGACCTGCTGATTCTGGAAACTTGTCACCACCAACTTCCTTGTCGGACTTGGTTTGCTTTTCCCAGTCCTTAACCTGGATGCCCCATTGATCACTTTGTCGTTTTGCATCTGCGGCCATTTGTTTAAACCGCGCATTGACCAATAACTGTGCGTCTTCGCGATCAAGCGCCAACTCTTCGAGCAACGGCAACATGTCATCAACGACTTGTTTCAATTCTTCAGACGATACGTTTTTGGGTCGATCTAAATCAACATAGTCTTCGTCAATTTCATCATCGTCATCATCGTCGTCGTCGTCATCATCGTCATCGTCATCGTCGTCATCGTCGTCGTCGTCGTCGTCGTCAACGGTTTCTTCAGCAACGGTTTCTTCAGCATCGTCGTCAACAGTTTCTTCAGCAACGGTATCTTCTGGATACATTGACTCAGTTATATCGACGCTCGTAGGCTCATCTGCCACTAATGTGGCTTCGTTAGATGCGGTTCCTATTTGCTCAGTCATTAAGTTTTTCCTTCATTAGTATTAAATACAAGTCAGGTGATGCATCCACCATCAGTTCAATGAGGTTTAGGCCGATTGATCGTCGGCCCTCATGAAACACGGTCTGAGTCGTCTGCCCGGTGTATGACGATATGTCGACACCGGTGGATGCCAGTATCTCACGTAACACGTTACGACCCTGCGACGTGTTCATGACATCCATCAGATCATCGACTACTGACCGTGATATTTTTTTGGACAATTTAACCTCCCACTTCCTTAGCTAATTGACCAAGTGCAGTCTCTTCAGCCGACAGAGTTGTTGCTGACATTTTCTGCATAGTATCTGCAGCCGCCATCGCCTCCTGCTGTTGCTGTGCCTGCTGCTGCTGCTGCTGTTCAGCTTGTATGATTTCATCATACTCGTCGTCACCGCGAACCAGGTCAGGTGCTGTACCCAGCGCCGCAGAGAAATCATCAATGGCTTGTGCTGGGTTGAACTTGTGTCGAGCCTCAGGCCAGATGTTCGTCAACTGTGCAACGAATCCTGCCAACTGCTCGGTACCAGCAGATGCAACCAGACGCTGCGCTTGTGCTAATACACTAATGTATTCAACACGTAGCTCAGTGTCCTGCAGCTCCACAGGGATCTCTGGAAATATTCCCGCAGCCAGTGCGATGTTAAATGTTCGATCAATCAGCGGGTCCAGTAGCTCATTGTGCAATCGCTCAAGCACTGGTCCTAACATCAACAGCTTCTCTTCGTGACGTTCTGCAACTTCTCGCGCTGTAATCTGCGATCGATTGCTGTTGGCCAACATGAGAAACAAGTCCTCGTAAAATGTCCGCGACACACGTTGTTCCGTCTTCTCGATGTCCTGCATCATGTACTGCAGGTTCGGACTGACTTCATAGATCGACCGCACACCTTTACCGGTAACGTCATCGTGAAACACGATGTCACCTGGTCGGATACGATTGATCTTGTTGCGCATTGACGCGGGTGCTTGTAACGGTGGATCTACGTGCTTATCGATCGCTTCGTACTTCTTGCGCTCCGCAATCTGCAGACCCTTGACGTCACCCAGGGCATCGATGCCTGGACATGACACTGAATAAATGTCTTCACCGGTAATATCCCAGCGCGGTGTCAGCAGCGGGAAAGTATCAAAACCAGATCGACGCAGCATTTTGTTTTTTAAATCACCACGCTGCTGACCAAGTTCGTAGTACATGCTGCGAAACTTCTTGTCCTTAGCCAACGGTGACATGATGTCACGATCGTCATTCGGTTCGACGAGATGACACAGGTCAACCCACGATTCGGTGTCGCCGTTCTTCCAACGACGTAGCACGTCGGATGAGACATTGTCCTTACCGAACTGCTTGATCAACTGACCAACAGTCAACTGATACTCACGCGCCCAGGTGTCGACCTCATCTTTACCGTTGAGTGCCAGCATGTACGAACCGATCGTGTATGGTTTGCAGCGGATCACGTTATCGAAATCTTCAAACACACCCATCGATGCAGTACCGAACACACCCAACTCAGCGTACACATTGTGCAGTGAGTTGTAGGTGTTTGACCGGTTGAATATCTCACGCATGATGTTTTCGACATCCATCAGCCACGCCTTGACCGGAGTAAACTCCATCAGATCGCGATCAGGTATTGCCAGTCGAAACCACGGGCGCGCAGGCGATGTGATACCCGCCATCATTCCAGCCGCGAGCGTGCGGCCAGCGATGCGCGAGGTATTGTTGAGTTGCTTTGTATTTCGCTTTGCACCCTTGTTTCGGTCAGTTGTTAAAAACCGACCACGGTGTGCTAAGTGAAAATCAGACAACTCACGCCACAGCTCGATAAACGAAGTGCGTTCGGCTTTCATCGCCTCGACCCGGCGATGCATTGATGCTAGTTCATTGAACGATTGCGTGGTCATACTTTTTTGCCACCGAGCATAGTGCTTTCGCCTATCATACCACTATTGGTTGAAGATGTACTACCACCTGCAGCCTTTGTTGTCGAGCCTAATAACGCAGCCTTTACACCACGGCTAGTAGTCTGCAACGTACCACCCCTCGTCGTGCGATTGCGTTCAGCAATTCGACGTCGAATCTCTGCCAAATTGTAACGCGATGCGCCAGTGATAGGATTGCCAAACTCATCAACCTCAACAGGTGCAACAGGCGGCGGTGTCGCTACCGGCGCTTCTGTCACTGGAGCTTCTGTCGTAGTCGTGTCTGTCTTCGGCTTCGGCTTCGGTGTAGGCGTAGGTGTAGTATCTGTCTTCGGCTTCGGTGTTTCCGTCAGACCATCGGTACCAATAGGGCCAGGTAACTTCGGCGGCACAGGGTCAGCAGGTGCTTCTGTCTTCGGTTGCCCAATTGTAGTCAGCTCATCGTACGCCTTTTTAATACTTGGTGCAGGTTCTACTGGGCTGGCCTCAAGTGTCAAGACTGTTCCGGTACCGACGGGCTTTTTTGGTTCATCTTTTTTCATGATCTCATCATAAAACGTTTGAATGCCAACAGGTTTCGGATTTGCTGCCTCAACAATCTCAGGCTTGAGAATGCCCGTACCGATGCCTTTATCGGCCAACGCTTTAGCCGCCGCAGCATCCTTCTTGTCCTTTGTCTCCTGCAATTTTGCAGTTGGCTCCAGACCCTTGTCCATTCGATCCTTAGCGATCTTATTGATCGACTCGCCGGCCTTCGACATGTCAGGACCGCCATCCTTACGCTGCTTCTCCATCTGCTTGTCGAACTCAGCCTGGATGATCTTGTCACTCTTGCCTGCAGCTTTGTCGGCTTTGGCTTGAGCCTTGGCCGCTTTGAGGTTAGCGCGTTCTTCATCGGTCTTAGCTTCATAGTTGTCGAAACCAAGAAAATCCAACGCAGCGTCTTTTATCTTTTCACCCAGGCTAATATCTGTATCACCCTC
>Ga0208134_1002258_pt1 | contig 10492 bp, 10 predicted proteins | sample VirMetDEL_Mar_31_FD_184515 | JGI IMG/M metagenome (GOLD analysis project Ga0208134, IMG submission 184515) | Aqueous microbial communities from the Delaware River and Bay under freshwater to marine salinity gradient to study organic matter... | ecosystem: Environmental > Aquatic > Marine >...
CTTTTAAAACTAGGCCCTGCAGATGAAACAGCTCAGGCAGCTTATAGAGAATTAGTAGAGCTTGGTGTTGTAAACTCACAAGTTCAAATAGGAGATCTAAAAGCTTTGCTACAAGATATTAGATTTGGTCAACAAGCTGCAAACGTAGATACAGTATTAAATCCTATGATGGCTAAGTTAAAAAAAGTAGGACAATTTTTTCAAGGTAAGTATGTAGCTGAGGATGATACTTTTAAAATAGCTAGTTACGTAATGGAGAAAGCTAAATTAAAAAGACGTTATGCTAATAGAAAAATAGACGTAACTGAAAGTATACTCAATAGAGAAGCAGCTAACGTTGTAAAAAATACTGTACCTAATTATGCATTTGTTGGTTCCGCAGTTAGAACTGCAAGACTATTACCTGTAGGTAACTTTATGTCGTTTCCATCAGAGATGATTAGAACTACAACTAACATTGCTGAACTAGGTTTAAATGAGATGAGACATATACCAGCAGCAGGTATAAGAATTAAAGGAAGTAATTTAGGTTTAAATGTTACAGAACAAGTTTTAGAAGAAATAGTAGATCCAAGAACTGGTGCAATTAGTTATGGAAAAGTAATTTCTGAAAGAGTTGTTAAAAACAATGCTCTTGATAGTGGAGCATATGGTGATGGAATAAAAAGACTATTAGGTCTTGCTACGTTTACCACAGCAGCTCCAGTCGCATTAACAGAAGGTGCAAAAGCTTTGTATGATATATCTCAAGACGAACTAGATGCACTAAGAAGATTTGTACCTGAGTGGTCTAAGAACTCTACACTGATTCCAATTAGAGATGATGATGGTGAGTTAAGATACATAGACTTTAGTCACAGTAATGCTTACGATGTAATAGCTAGACCTCTTAGAACTTTATTAAATAATATTCAAGATGGCCAAGCAAATGACAAACAGTTATTAGATAGTTTTGTAAATGGAGTTAACGAAGCAGGTGCTGAAATTATGAACCCATTTATTTCAGAATCTATTTGGACAGAAGCTGCAGGAGATTTAACTGTTAGAGGTGGAGTAACTAAAGATGGTAGAAGATTATACACAGAACAAACTTCTGCTGGTGACAAAGCTGCAATTAGATTTATGCATTTAGGAAATGCATTAGCACCCTCATACAAACAATTTGTAAGACTAGCTCAAGCTGCAACAGAAACTCCAACAGCACGTGGAGATGTTTTAGATGTCGGGCCTGAGATAGCAGGCTTCATGGGACTTAGACCAATTAAAGTTGATCCATTAAAATCAATGGGTTTTAAAATTTCTGGTTATCAAAGAGGTATCAGGGATGCGAGAAGAGAATTTACTGGTGGTTACTTTGGTTTATTAAAAGGTGGGTCTGTTGATCCTAATGATATTATTTTAAGGTATGTAAAATCAAACAAAGCTAAGTTTGATGTACAACAAAACATGTTCAATGATTTAAATGCAGCTGAAACATTAGGTATAGGAACTAATGATTTAAGAAGACAGTTTGATGAAAGACAAATTAGTAATGAAGATTATAATAATTTAAGAAGAGGTAGGTTTGATCCTTATGTTCCATCAGGTGAAATTGCTAAAAAATTTAGAGACATTGCAAATAATTTAGGTGAGGATAATCCATACAGAGAAGCACTACCTGCATTAAATGAAATAAAAAGAGAGTTAAGACAACTACAATTAGGTGAACCATTTAATATTAATATAGAGGACTACATAACTGAGCCACCACCAACACCACCATTGCCTCAGTCAGTGACCTCTGCAATGCCTAACGATCAAACAATTACTCAAGGACAGAACATTTTAAATCAAACTCAAATGGCTGCTGGTACAAATGCAAGTGGATTGACTGCATTAGAAAATGCGTTATTATCTGAAGAAGAAAAAGCAATAAGATTAAGATCAAGAGGAATACAAGTATAATGGCTAACGGAAATAAAATTAACCCTAAAACAACAAGAGAGCATTTGCTTTCTATCTATGGATATATTACTGGATTAAAAAATGATATGAAACATATGCACGATGGTATACACGATTTGGGCGGTAAGATAGACAAAATCTATTGGGTGTTATTAGGTACTGTTGGGGCAGTATCACTTCTGTTGCTAGAAAAAGTTTTAGATAAAGGTTGGTTTTAGATCCACTCTTTTAAATCTTCACCCATAATTTGAGTAGCAATATTTACTTTGTCACGAAGGGCCTTAACAATTTTTGTGTCTACAGTATCTTCAGTTATAATATCAACGTAAGTCATTGGATACTTTTGTCCGATACGATCAATACGAGCTTCTGACTGTAATCTTTTTTCAAGATCATAACCATTAGAATAATAAATCATTGTGCTAGCAGCGGTTAATGTAATACCATACCCACCTGTTTGAGTTGTGCCTACAAAGAATCTACATTTGTCATCTTCTTGAAATTTTTTTATATTATCTTGTCTGACATCTTGAGGCGTAAGACCGTAATAGTCTACAACTATGTCATCACTCTCATATTTTTTTCTAATAGTTTTTAAAATTGTATCTACATCTTTTTGATAGTTAGACCAGATAACTACTTTACCTTCTACCTCAGATAATATTTCCATTAGTTCTGTTATTCTATGATTAGGTATATCTTCTATAGTTCCATCATCAGCTGTGAAATGACCACAAGTAATTTGATGTAGTCTCATCAATTGAACCATAACATTGTTAGTCGTTAAAACTTTTCCGTCTAGTTCAGCCATTGCATATTTTTTCATAGCCTTATAAATTTTTTCTTGTTGAGGTGTCATTGTGATTTGACGTTTCATAAATGTTTTGTCAGGCAAATCTAAACAATCATCTTTTAAAACACGCATTGAAAATGGTTCAATTAATCTAGAAAGTTCTCCAAGATTTCTGTGACCTACTACTATGTTAACACTTCTAGAACCAAGATTAATAGATTTCATAACAGAGTATCTTGATCTAAAATCATAATAAGAATCTGTCTTCAAGAGCCAGGCACCAAGGAACTCACATTGAGTAAATAAATCTAATGGTGAATTAGTTACAGGGGAACCTGTTAATATTCTTCTGTACTTAGCAAGATCTCTTAACTTTAAAATATTTTTAGTTCTGTTTGCACCAGGTGTTTTTATACTAGTAGATTCATCTATAGCCATCAAAGCATTGTGAGAGCTTAAAAATCTACGTGCAAATTCTTTACCAAAATCATAAGAAAAAGCCTCTACATTCATAATTAAAATATGAAAATCAGTACCTGTTTGAAAGAGTGTATTTAATTTTTTAGTTTGTTCACCTGATTTATCAGAGCTTTTCCAAAGAACTATTTTTGTATTTATATAATCAGGTAAGTGAGTAGGAATTTGATCTTCGTACCAATTTTTGTACACACCTTTAGGAGCTATTAAAAGCATACCATTTATAGAACCTTGATTGTAAAGCATCGCTGCATTATCAATTAAGACTTTAGATTTACCTGTACCCATTTCCATGAAGTAGGCAAAGTATTCTTTATCCCAAGAACGCTCTAAGGCTTTTTGTTGATGAGCATAAGGCTCAGTTTTAAATTTATAATTTAACATTTACTTTTCTTTCTAAAAAGTTATATAGTTCATAGAAAGAAAAAAGTCAATGAGCAAAGTTTATTTAGTACAAGAGATACCCTCTGATAGAGAAACGGGACAACCTAGAATTGATATTACTCCTGCATTGAAGTATGGCGAAATTAAGATTATGTTTCCACGTCTAAAACAGATGCAATTTTCACCAGGACCTATGGTAATGGAGATAAAAAATTCATTAAAAGATTTTACATCAGAGGATTATTTATTACTTTATGGCGATCCTGCCATAATTGGAGTGGTATGTGCAGTAGCTTCAGAACTTACCAATGGTAAATTTAAATTATTAAAATATGACAGAAGACAATTTTCTTATTATCCAATTGAATTGAATATTTTTCAAAACTAGTATTGACAATATAAAATTATCCTATATATACGATAGTGCAAATATAAATTTAAACTATTAAACTATTAAGGAGTAACATGACGATCAATCTAAGAACTGATGCACCTAGTCAGGTGACACAAACCAATCCAGAAAAACTTTCAGAAGAAATACAAAAACTTTTAGATGTACAATCTAAAATACAACATCACGAAGATCTTATTAAAGATCTTAAACAAGATGAAAAATATTTTTCTGAAGTAGTCATCCCTGAAATGATGAATGAAATGAATCTTAAAACTATGAAATTAAAAGATGGTTCTGAAATAGAAGTATCTAATAAATTTTTTGCCACTGCATTAGCAGAAAAAAAAGCAGAGGCATATCAATGGCTTCGAGAGAACGGACTAGGCAATATTGTGAAAAATGAAATCACAGTAAGGTTTGGAAAGGACGAAGACAACAAGGCGCAGCAATATGCTACCCTTGCAAGAGGTCAAGGTTATGAACCGGAACAAAAAGTTGCTGTTCATGCTTCGACTTTAAGAGTTGCTCTGGAGGATCTCCATACACGTGGTGGTAAAATTCCTTCAGAGTACTTTAGTACGTTTGATGGTTATAAAACAAAAATAACTAACAAACCTAAATCAACAGACCAATAGACTAACAAAGGAGTAACTATGGAAAGTCAAGTAGCAAAGAAGGCTAATGCAGGTGCATTAGCAACAATAAGTCTCAGAGCAGACTCTGGTAAAGGAGCTGAAGAGATTAAAGCAGATGACGTATCAACACCGATTCTGAAAATCTTACATCAGCTGTCACCAGAATGTAATGAGAGAGACGCCAAGCATGTAGAAGGATCTAAACCTGGTATGATTTATGCATCAGGGTTTGGTAAACTTATAAATGGTGAAGAGGGATTAGATGTAATAATTGCTCACACACAAACTAGGTATCCTGAATGGCAGGAGAGAGGCGACAGTGCTTCAGCTCCAGTAGGAACTCATTTAGAGATTCCAGCCGATGCTGTGGAAGAGAGAAACGGAAGATATAGATTACCAAATGGTAACTACGTTGAGAAGACTGCATATTTTTATGTACTAGCAATGGTAGATAATGAACTTAAACCTGCAGTGATCCCAATGAGATCTTCTAACTTATCTCCAGCGAGGGAATTAAATAACCTTATCACGAATCTTAGATTCACAGATGATGTAGGTCCATTTAATCCAGCAAGTTATGCCGCTGTGTATAAGTTAAACACAATGGGTAAGACTGCTGGAAGCAAAAGCTGGCATGTCTACAAACCATCAAGAGTTAGAAATCTTGATGTTTCAAATAAAGACGATGCGTCTATGTATGAGATAGCAGCTAAACTTCAGAAACAAGTTTCTAAAGGTGTTGCTAAACCTAAATACGATGCTGGTCAAAAACAAGAAGACATAGTATAATTTAACTGTTATAACAGAGGCGCCGAAGGGAGACTGGAGGCGCCTCGAATTTATGAAAGATTTTAAAAAGTATTTTAGTGGACTAGAAAGAGACTTTGGTTTCTGTAATGTAAACAATGGTTACCATGATCCACAAACAAACAAACTAAAATTTGATCCAGGTGATTATGGCTGGTCTAAAAGAAATGTGTCTGAAAAAGATTATGAAGATCACTTAGAAGGTAAACGTGCAATAGGTATACAAGCATGTGATGACAATGGTATGGCTAGCTTTGGAGCAATTGATATTGATCCTTCTGACTATTCTAGTTTTGATATTGGACATTATTTAAAAGTTATTCAAGACAAACAGCTACCGGTCGTACCTATAAAATCAAAAAGTAATGGACTTCATATTTATGTTTTTACAGAAGAGAAAGTACCTGCAACTTTAATTAGAGAATTTTTACAAAACTTATTATTTTTATTTGGACTATCATCTAAGACAGAAATATTTCCTAAACAAACACAACTAGGTATGAACCAAGACAATGTAAGAACTTCTGGTTCATTTATTAACTTACCTTATTTTAAGAAGACAGAACGTAAAGCATTACTACCTGATGGAAGAGAGTTAGAATTAGAAGATTTTTTAAATGTAGTTAAAGATAATTTACAAACAAAAGAATCATTACAAGAAGTATCTAATAAAAAAGTAAAAGAAATATTGACGGGTGGTCCAGAAGATTTGTTGGATGGTCCTCCATGTTTACAGATGATATGCAAACAGGTTCAGGAATCAGGGAACAAATTAAAAGATGAACGAGATAGATTTTTATTTAACTACATGGTGTTTACTAAAAAGAAACACAAAGATAATTGGAAAGAAAAATTATTACAGGCAGCGAGAGATTTTATTAAGTACGATCAAATATGGGGTGACGCTAAAGTAAATGAAAAAATAAAAAGTTGGGATAAAGATACAGCCGGACATACCTGTCATGATTTACCTATCTCTTCTTATTGTGCAAAAGGAACTTGTTTAAAAAGAAAGTTTGGTATTGGTAGTCACAAAGAGAGCAGCTGGCCTCAAATATCAGGTTTAATTAAAATAGATTACAAACCTGATCCAGAATATTTTTTTAACGTAGATTTGTCTGACAGTAAAGTGGTTCAGATTCACGCTAAACATATAAAAAAGATAATAGAAATGAAAGAGATGAGAGCTCTTGTAGCAGATCAAACTTCAATAGTGCCTCCCATCATAAAAAATAATGAGTATCAAGCAATCCTAGACGCTCTATGGGCCACTAAACAGGATATTAAACCACCTGCAGGGACTAATCCTATTGAAATGTTGAAGAAATACTTAGAAGACTATGTCAATGGACCAGAAGCAAAGACCTATGCTTCATTTAAAAGTGGAGCTGTACTCAAAGATGAAGAGTTTTATTTTTTTGATTATGATAAATTTTATGAAGAGATAAAAAGAAATGAATGGACAAAGGATAGACCAAGAACTGCCACTTTAATTAAAACATATTTTAAGGGAGAGTTTGGTGCTCAAAAAAGATTTCCAAAAGGAGAGAATGAAAAATCATTTCCACCAGTGAGGTGTTTAAAAATGCCGGCTGTTGATTTAACAAAAGAAGAAATACCAGATGAAAAAATAAAAATAGAAGATAAGGAGAATATAGTATGACGAAGAAAAAAATACCAAGTGTATTTGTATGCATGCCTACCTATGACACCATGCAGGTATCAACATGTTTATCATTAATAAAATTAATGGATACGTTTACCAAAGCAGGGATAAAATCTACTATAAGTACATTTAAATGTCCTTATGTTGGTTATGGAAGAAATGTTTTAACTGCAATGTTTTTAGAATCAGGTATGGACTATCAATTATTTGTGGATTCAGATGTAGAATTTGATCCAAAAGTTGTGGGTAGAATGATATTATCTAATAAAGATTTAATCTGTGTTCCTTACAGAAAAAAAACACAAGATAATTCTATTAAATATTCAGTGCAATTTAAAAATCCAGATGACATTCAAATTGATGACAAAGGATTAACTGAAATAAGAGTAGGTCCAGCAGGGTTAACTTTAATACATAAAAAAGTCTATGAAAAATTAATATATGATCATCCTCAATTAAAAATTAAACAAAAAGAAATTATATCTGAAGAAGCAAATAAACTTTTTTATAATTTTTGGGATACAGTTTTTGATCAACAATCAGGTCACTGGTGGGGAGAAGATACACATTTTTCTAATATTGCTGCAGCTGCAGGGTTTAAATTCTATGCAGTGGTTGATGGTGAAACAACCCATCATGGTAGCTTTGGATATACAGGTAGTTTAATGGACATATTTAAAAGACCTGATGAAAAAGCCAATTAAAATATATGGTCCTCCAGGGACAGGAAAAACTTTTAGATTAATTCGTAGAGTTAATGCTTATGTTAGAACTGGTACACCTTATCATAAGATAGGTTACTTTGCTTTTACTAAGAAAGCTGCGATTGAAGCTAGAAAAAGAATTGGTGTTGATGAAAAAGAAGTACCATATTTTCAAACACTGCATGCATTTTGTTTTCATTTATTAGACTTAAGCGAGGACAGTATTATGCAGCCACATCATTATGAAGACTTGGGTAAAATATTAAATGTTAGAGTAAGTTTTAATGATAAATACAATGATGAACAAACACATTTTTTAACTTGTAATAATCCTTACTTTCAAATGATAGGTAGAGCTATTAACAAAGACATATCTATTGAAGAAGAATTTAATCTTAATGAACACGATAGAAAAGATATTGATCCTGTTATCTTAAGACATATTTATATAAACTTACAAGTGTACAAAGATAAAAATCATCTACTAGATTTTAATGATTTAATTAAGTTAGTAGTAAAATCAGATAAGATTCCAAAACTAAAAGCTATATTTATAGATGAAGCTCAAGACTTATCACCTTTACAATGGCAACTGTACGATAGATTAAAAGAAAATTGTGAAGACATGTATCTAGCTGGCGATGATGACCAGGCTATATTTGCTTGGGCCGGTGCTGATGTTAATAGATTTATTAAAGAACCTGCTGATGAAAAAGTTTTAAGATACTCACGACGGGTATCAAAAGCTGTGCAAGAACAATCTCAAATAGCTGTGGATCGTATAGCAGGCATCAGGAAACACAAAGAATACTTGCCTAGGGCGCAAGAAGGTCTTGCGTCTCACATCAATAATTTAGGACAAGTGGATCTAACCAAAGGCAAATGGTTAATCCTTACAAGAACTAGAAGTAATCTCTTAGATATTATGAAAGAATTAAAAAATAAAAATATCTATTACCAAAGTAACAAAGGTAAAAGTTTTAATGTTGGTATCTACAATGGAGCTATGGCATATCAAAAGTGGATAAGAGAAGGTGAGATTGGAGAGAAAGAAATTAATGATGTCAGAGAATATATTCCCAGTGGCAATTGGGATCCTGAAAAAAATTGGTATGATATCTTCGTAGCTGATCAAAAAGAAATACTTTATATTCGGAATATAATTTTTGGGGGTGAAAAACTTTCTGAAAATGCAAGGGTATGGGTATCAACTATTCACGCTGCAAAAGGTGGTGAAGAAGACAATGTTATTTTATCTTTACACCAAGGATCTAAAGTACAAAAAAGTATACGTCTAAGTGTTGACAAACAAGATGAAGAGCATAGAGTGTGGTATGTGGGCACCACTAGAGCAAGAAATAATTTATATAAACTGAAAGCGAAAAAGAAAATAAAGGAGTATCAACTATGACACATAAAGATATGTTTGAAGATTCATTTCCACAAGATAAACAGATAGGAGGGAGTCATTACAAAGACTTTCACATTCAACCTTATGAGTTTATTTCAAAAAATAATCTCTCGTTCTTTCAGGGCAATGTTGTAAAATATGTTTGCAGATATTTACACAAAAATGGTGTAGAAGATTTAGAAAAAATTAAACATTACTGTGATCTAGAAATTAAAAAAATGAAAGATTTAAATGGGAAGAAATATAGTAAAAAAAAATATTAAAGTTGACGACGTGGAATTTGGTTTAGAAATTTATTTAAGATTAGAAACCAGTGGTTATTCTAATCGTCAAGGTACCTGTTATGAAATTTTTCCAAAAGATTACGACGCAGCATTATATGCTTTCAGTAATAAAGATAAATTAAACAAACTAATTGAAGATGAATATATTTTTGAACCGAGGACTAAATGAAAGTACCTAAGTACCTAACACAAACCGAATGGGTTATGCCCACTGAGTATCCTGATCTAAGAGATTATGATGAGATCGCAATCGACTTAGAAACAAGAGATCCTAATTTAAAATCAAAAGGATCTGGTGCAGTTACTAACAATGGTGAGGTAGTAGGTATTGCAGTTGCAACATACAATGACAAATGGTATTTTCCTATAGCTCATGCGGAAGCTCCCAACATGCCAAGAGAAAAAACTTTAGAATGGTTTAGAGATATTTGTGCATGTCCAGCTACAAAAATATTTCATAATGCAATGTATGACGTATGTTGGATACGTAATTTAGGTATAAAAATCAATGGTTTAATCGTAGATACTATGATTGCGTGTTCTGTTTTAGATGAGAATAGATTTGCATACACATTAAATGCTTTGTCTTGGTTTTATCTTAACGAAGGTAAAAATGAAAAAGCTTTAAACGAAGCAGCTAAGTCAAGAGGACTTGATCCAAAAGCAGAGATGTGGAAATTACCTGCTAGTGAAGTAGGAGCTTATGCTGAAAAAGATGCTGAGTTAACTTTTAAACTTTGGCAGCACTGTAAAAAATTATTAATAGAAGAAGACTGCCAAGAAATATTTAATTTGGAAACTGATCTTTTTCCTTGCCTGGTTGATATGCGATTTCTTGGGGTGAGAGTGGACGCTCACAGAGCGAATACATTGAAGCGAGAGCTAACGACAAAAGAAGAAAGATTAATCCACCAAATAAAAATAGACACAGGAATAGAAACTCAAATATGGGCCGCACGTAGCATTCAAAAAGTTTTTGAAAAATTAAATTTA
>Ga0208134_1002260_pt1 | contig 10484 bp, 6 predicted proteins | sample VirMetDEL_Mar_31_FD_184515 | JGI IMG/M metagenome (GOLD analysis project Ga0208134, IMG submission 184515) | Aqueous microbial communities from the Delaware River and Bay under freshwater to marine salinity gradient to study organic matter... | ecosystem: Environmental > Aquatic > Marine >...
TACTTTTACTATGACGCCTAAAGGACAGCCCAGTGTTCTTTGTGCTATTGCTACCGGCACACAGTGGGAGCAACTGCCCGGAATATCTAAGGGTATTATATCGGATGGTTCGTTGATTAGTATCTCTTATAATAAAGACTCAGGTATTTGGCAGCTAATGTATGTCAACAAAGCAACAGGTAACATTTCTATGGTAACGCACGGTAACTCTTGGGAACGTGTCATTGATCTTAGTGCTTCTTCTACTTAAAACAAGGTATAAATAATGGCAAGATTAAATTTAAAACGTGTTCCATTAGCAGATGGGAATACCCCACCAAAATCTCCCGCATTAAACGTAGATCAACGAAACAAACCCATTATTGATTTTATGGGGGAACAAGCAATTAATCCGGGTCTTCCCGCAGCCGCAACCTACGTTGGTGCAGGACAGATTGCTCAAGCTAACGAATTTGTTTCTCCCGCAAACAAACAAATTTCTCCAACTTCTGCACAGCCTACTGCTTCTGTGGCAGAAGTTCCTGCTGCTGTAAGTACACCCACTACTCTTACTACTCCCCAAATTACTTCTCAACAAATAGCAGACTTTGGCACACAGGCAGCAGCCACACAGGCAGCGCCAACGCAAGCAATATCTGATATAACAGGTACAGTTTCTGCTCAGTCTATTCCTCAAGCTGCTGTTGAAGATTTACAAGAGCAAGCAACAGTTCAATATCAACTTTCTGAACTGTACAAAACTATTGAGTCTGGTAAACCACTTCCTGCTTGGGCTGCTGGTCCTGCTAGGGCAGCTTCACAAGTTATGCAACAGCGTGGTCTAGGCTCTTCTAGCATGGCTGCTGCTGCTATTGCACAGAACGTCATGGAAGGCGCAATGCCAATTGCTGCTGCTGACGCCCAAACCTATCAAAGGTTACAATTAACAAACCTTAGTAACAAACAGGCCGCTGCTCTACAAAAAGCAGCAGTTTATGCAGGAATGGATACAGCAAATTTAAATTCTCGCTTGACAAGTGCTGTTAATAATGCTAAGAACTTTCTTAGTGTTGATCTGACAAATTTGTCAAACCAACAGGCAGCAAACACTACTACATTTAACGCTAATGTACAAGCTGCTTTTACAGATCAAGCGCAAGCAAATGCCACCAAACAGTTTAATGCTCGCAACGAAATTCAAGTTGAAGAGTTTTTTGCTCAATTGGGCACACAGGTTGATGAAGCAAATGCCAACCGTACTGCTGCTGTCCGCCAGTTTAATGCAGGGCAAAAAAACGCCGTTAATGAATTTAGTTCTAACCTTCAAGATAGTCGAGAAAAGTTTAATGTTACTATGCAATCGCAAATTGAACAGTCTAATGCTCAATGGCGACGGCAGATTAACACTGCAAATACCGCAACTCAAAATGAAGTTAACCGTCTTAATGCTCAATCTGCTTTAGGCTTGTCTGCTACAGCTCAGAATAACTTGTGGCAATCATACAGAGATGAAGCTGGTTGGTTGGTTCAAGTTTCTGAAAGAGCTATTGATAGAGCGCACCAAGCTGTTCTTGTAGCACAACAGGGTGATGTTCAGAAAGAATTGCAGTATTCTAAAAATATGGCGAAAGCTTTTGAAGGTATTGGCACGTTAATATTTGGCAATATTTTTGGTTAGCACTATTAAGGTTAGGAAAATAATATGAGTTGGGTTAATGTAATTACAGCAGGAGTAAAGTTTTTTCAAAATCAAAAAAAACCTAAAACTTCTCCAGCAAAGTTTAAGGATTCTTTAGTTAGCCTAGAAGAAATGGAAGATCAATCTAGAATATCTATGGAAAAACTTGACAAAATTAGTTCAAAAGATATTGGGCTAGAACAATATTATCAAAATATACAAAACATTTTAGAACAGTACAACGTTTCTAAAGACGACACCGGAATTAATGAACTACTTAAATCTTTTAGACCGTAGGAATATAAAATGATTACTACACAATCTAACGTAGAAGCTAGTCAAGAATATGACAAAAGAAACATTGATTTGTTTTCTAGACCTCCTGCTGGTTATTCTTTAACGCAAGAACCTAACAAATGGCCTTGGGATAAACCCCCGCAGTATGCAAAATTTGAAGACGCTTACGAAAACATTAAAAGTAGATTATTAAAGTCAAATGTTTTGTATGACCTTTTAAATTTGCTTGACGCTGGCATTTCGGTAGAAACTATTGTCCGTTCAGTTACGTTTGCAGCTTTTACAAAAGGTATGATTACTCCTGATGTTTCTGAGTTGTTGCTTCCCCCTCTTTCTCTTGTACTTACTTTAGAAGCAAACAAAGCTGGTATTACACCGACTGTTAGAAACAACACTCCTAATACTGGTGTTTCTGAAACTGATGTATTAGACATAATGAAAGACCTTCGTCCATACAAATACTATGCTTTAAAATCTGAAGCAATGAGCAATAACGAAATGCCTTCTGTTAAACAAACTGAAGTGGATACAAACAACAAAATGGCAGATAGTTTTTTAACTTCTATTAACAAAGAAGGCAAATAACATGGTTAGTTTTATCGGATCAGCAATACTTAGTGGTATAGGTGAAGCGGCTATTACGGCTCGTGAGCAAGAACTTAAAAAACAAGAAGCAGAAAAATTAAGTGCTGACAAGCGAAAAGCTGCTCTTACTCGCGCACAATTTGAATCAGATCAAGCTCTTTTACAACATCGGCGTTCTATGGAAGCATCAAGAGAATCTGCTAAATTTCAGTCAGGGTTAATTGGTGATCGAGAAGAAGCAGCAGATGCGCGAGAAGTAAAAGAAACTAAAAGAGGAGAATACGTTACTGCTGCTTTGTTAGCAGACGAACTTGCACGGGACGACGAATTAAAAGCAGCGCTTTACACGCACGAGCTAGCTAAAATAACGGAAAAAGGAAACCAAGATCGTCTAACGGCAAATTTTAAAAATAGACGAGAAAGACTAATAGAACGCATGGAAACAAAACAAGTTGCTCCTATTTCTCGTATAGGCATAAGTTCAGAATTGCTTGGTGCTGACACTCTTGTAACAAATGAAGATTTAACAAAATTAGATATAATAAAAGAAATTCCCGGAATAGATTATTCTACTACAACTTTTGTAGAAAGGTCGATTGAACGCGCCGAACACGATTTAAGTGCAGTACAAGAAAAAAATTGGGGTGAAACGGAAGCCGACCACCTTAAAACTTTTAATACGCTGCCGACAAAGTTGCAACAAAGACTTGCAGAAGCCGTTACAATTAAGTTTAATGCTGTTAAAAAAGGTATTAAAGAAAGCGGAGGGTATTCAGACACAGACATATTACGATTTACACCAAAAATGGTTGGTTTAAGCCCTGTAGAGTCTAGCATTATGAACGGGGTTGTCCTTAACAATTTAAGAACGCAAAATCCAGAACTTAGAGATGTACAGGATACATTAACAAAAGTAAGTAACGCACCTACGTTTTCTGATACTGTTGCCGGTCAAGGTGGACCCTTAAATATGGAAAATTCTAAAGTAAGAAAAGCATTATACGCTAATCCTACTTTTGTAGACATATTAAACAACAGAGCAAGTAAAAATACGATTGTAGCTGCTTTTAATAATCCTGCTAATACGTTTCCAGAAGTATCACGACTTTTGGGAACAGATAATATGGAAACGTTGCAAAATGAAGTGTTTAAAATTCTAACAGATTCCCAAGCAATGTACGTGCGTGTGGGTGGTGGGCCGCAAATTAGAGTGGCGTCAAATTTTGCTGAAGTTGATCAAACCACCAGCAGAATGGGAAGAAACAGACAACTACTTACTGCCCAACAAGTTGGAAGCACTGGCATACGTGGTGCAACAGCACTTGCTGATCCCAATACAATTACCAGTGTTTCTATTTCTTCACTGTCAAGCACGTTAGGTGGGGTATTGACTGCTGCGGATGATTTTCTTCAAACTTTTTTTAATGTAAAACAAAATAAAAGTGGTTCTGTACCTAATCCACTAGAGTTTGTAAAAAGTCAACTAATAGCTTCTACGCCAGAAACTGGTTTTACAGCTATTAAAGACAAAATTGAGGAGCTTGCACAGTCTAGTGCGGTTGTTAACAGTGCAGACAATGGCGTTAGAAAGGATGCTTTAGCTAAAGCACTTAGACGAATAGAAAAAGAAGAAAAAATACATTTGGCCGCACAGAAAAAGTTAGCGGGTGGTAGTTTAGATGAAAAAGAGCGAATGAATGTAATTACCACGCAATTGTTTAACATACAAAGAACAGCTTTTACTTTCCAACTTGCAAGTTTGTTGCAGGGAGGAGCCAGTGGAAATAGTGTGTCAACTCAAGATTTTGAAAGGGTTTTTGAGTCTCTTTGGGGTGTTGTTGGTAACTCAGAAGCAGAAAGAAAAACAGCTTTGTTTGTTTCGTTTGCAAACGGTTATATTATTAAAGAACAAATTGTTGCTGAAATAGTAGGCGCTGAAAAAAATGTTGTAAAAGCTTCTGATGGTAAACCATACGACACTACTCATTCTGCCATTAAAACCTATAGAAGGGCTAACGTAGAAATTCTTCAAGATTTACTTTCAAGCGGCAGTAAAACAGACCTTATTAAGTTTTACAGTTTAATTGGCGTAACAATTCCTCCAGAAGTTATTGGGTTAAACCCTGATGGAACAAAAGCAGGTACAGAGGCAAACATTCAACCTTCATATAGTTCTGGTTCCTCATCAGCATTAACACAACAGTTAACAGATTCTTTTAGGGGCGAGCAATCTTCTGATGCCAAGCCTAATGCACCAAAACCTGCTAATGTTTTTAAAAGGGATTAATAATGGTAGACGTTCCAAACGAAGAGGCCAATTTAAACTTTCGCCAAGCAGTCAGTGGAAGCGGAGTTAATCCTTCTGCAATAGACAAAACGTTCGGTAAAGATGCTTTAGTTGATTGGGCAGGACTACAGCAAGCAGGAGTTAATGTTAAAGATTTAAAGCAAGCAATGGGCGCTCTTCCAGAGCAAATAGATGCTGAACTAGACGAAAGAACTTTGCCTACAGACCAAAGAAATAATAATATTATTAACAGTAGCGACCTAGACTTTAATAACAACCGTTTAAATGTTACTGTTAATGCCGGTGATAGTAGTAAACAATTAAGCGTAGATTTTGACCTTTCAAGTGCTTACAAAAATCTTGTAAAAGGTGCTGACCCCTCACCACTTTTTATAAATAAAGAGGGGACAAAAAGTCTTACTGCGGCTTCAATAACAAGGTCTGAAAATGGGGAAATGCCTGAAGATTACACTGTTGGACAATTTGGTGAGGATTATATTATACCCTTGGTTGCTCGTTTTCTTAACGCAGGAGAACTGAGAGGAAAGTCAACTGATGTAGAAGGACTTAATGATTTTTATGGTAGCAATACAACTAGTTTAGAAGCTAGGGAAGCAGTAGACACCATAGCATTACAAATGATGTATGACACCATAACATCAGATAAACGTTTGTACACTTGGCTTAAAAGAAATGACCAAGAAGGTTTAAATTATTTAGCAAATTTAATTACAGAAAAACATTACGACGCTTCTCTTGGTGAAGAAGATTCTTTACGGCATCCAATTATTGCCGGTAGGGATGACTATGGCAAAACGTATTACGTAGGCAAAGAGTATGAGAGATTGCGGCGAACCCCAACTGTTGGAGGAAAAGACAAAAGTTTTTGGGCTACTGTAATATCGGACAGAGCCATACCTAAAGCTATTTCTCAAATTGCAGTAGTCGAACCAGATACTTTTTTTACACAACGTTCTGGAACTGTACCACAAGAAATACGCCCGTATGAACAGCGGGATATAAATAACGTTATTAGTTACAACCAAAATGTTGCTACGTGGAATCGTTCTGTAAACCTCGCACTTACAGAGAGTGCTGCAAAGGGTGCTGAATTTGCGGGTGCTGCTGTTAGTAGTGCTTATCGGGGTCAAACATTAACTAAGTCACTGGAAGATTTTTGGCAACCTATTTTTGGAATAGAACCAAAAGATGTAGCTAAAGTTGCAAACTTTATTGTAAAACTGGGACCGGGAGATAGTGAAAAAGGATTTGCAGGTTATCAATTATTTCCAGATGAGGTTGTTAACAAAGAAAACCTTAAATTTTCTGAAGTTACAGGAGAACTTGGAGTAACAATCCAAGACAGAATTATGTATTTCTTAGCTGAAACTTCCTTTGGTCGTGCTTCTGGGTTCGGTGCTGACGCAGACCTTGAAACATTGCGTGAAGCAGGGTTTTCAGGGGCAGACGCTGTTAGACCGGGAACGCGATTTGTTGTTAACGAAGCAACCGGAGAAATTACAAGTGAAGGCATAGATTTTCAACTTACTGACTTACCGGGAGTATTTGCAAGCATTGGCATTCTTGCTACAGGAACACAAAAAGCTAGGAAAGCGTTTGGCATGTATGGTACTCGTGCTGCAAACATGTCAGGTAGACGCGGCATGTCTGATGAAGAAATAATGAAACAGGCATTTTCAAGGAACAATCCAATACAAGGATTTGAAAGCGGAGCAGAAATTTCCGTGCCTGTTAACAGAAGTTTTTATACAAAAATAATTGATGTTGCTGGTACAAAAGCGAGACAACAAAGTACGTTAAATAACGTACAACTTCAAGGGGCTATGTATGGTGGTTTCTTTTCATCAGAAGGAATGAGAGAATACATAACTCAGGAAGACGGCACTCTTAGTATTGTGGGCGTAGAATTAAGTCCAATGGCAGGGTTTGCTCTTCAAACCGTTGCGGGTATAGTAGGGGGTTTTTCAGCTTTTCCTGTACTTAAAGGTGGTTTGGACACAATAGCAGATACTACAGGAGCAACAAACTTAGCTTCTCTTTTATTTAGCGGCGAGGATATAGACGGAATTGTTCGTACAGTTGCTAGAGAACAAGGTATAAGTTATGCCAGAGCTGATGAATACGTTAAACAAATGCAAAGAGGATACCAAGCCCTTCAGTTTGAAGACCCGGATACTTTTTCGTATTTAATAGCAGGACAAAAAGAAGCTGTTAAAGCTGTCCAAAAAATTGGTACTGCACTAGAAAAAATATATCCAGACCCAAAAAACCCTGTTCGTGTAGCAATTATGGGAGCTATAGAACAAGGAATTAACGCTCCTATTACATTAAATAGTATGAAGGGGGCAGCAACAGCAGAAAAACACGCAAGAAGACGCCGTAGAAATTCTATGTTTTCGTCAAAACAAACTGAAGAAGCTGTAGAAAAAGATATAAATCAGGCTACAATACTTAGAGAAAAAACTAATCTTGAAAATAGTTTAATTGAAACATTAGCAATTGTAGAAAAACATTTTACGCAATTAAAAAAAGACAGTCCTGATGTTGCAGAACAAGTTAGAAAGTCTATCCAAGCTGTGTATAAGTACACGGCCAAAGAATCAAATTATCCTATGGATAAAGATGGAAAAAGTCCAGTATTAGACGCTTTTATTGCTGCGGTGGACATTCGTAAAACTTTAGAAAACAGTTCAAACCCACTTCAAGCAGAAGCTACGGCTATTAAAAATTTAAGAGAAGTGTATTCAAACTTAAATGAACAAGAACGCAATATTTTTGTAAGTTCTCTTTTAGACAATGAAAAGTTGTTTCAAGGTAAATCAGCCGATGGACAGTTGCGTCCTTATGTCGAAAACCTTTGGGAAAACGCTATTCCTGAAGTTAGAAAAATTATAACAAGTCAAAGAAATGAAGTTGAAGTATTTCGTCAAAGTACTTTTGACGGAACCCCTATTGCTACGGCAAATATGGATACTGCGGGTCGTCCCTTGCCACGAGAAGTGTCTCCTGATGCTAGTGGTAGGGCGCAGTATGATGTTTTACAAAACGTCTATGACGCACTGAACAGGCTTGTAACAGAGAAGTACGAGATTGCCTTTGCTGCTGGTGGAAACAGAAAACTTTCTGTTAGAGATATTGTAGATAGCGTAGATGCTATAAAAGCTTCGGCCCCAAACTACGGTTTAAAAGCTATTGATGGTGTTAACGCTGTTGACTCTGCTCTTCAAAGAGCTAGTGCAGAGTACAAGCGATTGCGTAAAATTACCGATGGTGATTTAGAAGACGATGGCGGTATTCTTGGAGTCTCAGACTTTACATTAAAAGAACTTCACAGCATAGCTTCTTCTATAGAAAAACAAGCGTATAGAATTATAGATTCTGACCCTGCAAAATCCGCTGTAATGCGTGACGTTGCTGCTATTTTTAGAAAACCATTAAAAGAAGAAGCACTGTCAAATAAAAAATTTGGAAAAGCTTTGAACAATGCAAAAAATCTTTTTCAGGCAGTAATTGCAGACCCGTTTAAAAACACAGGTTTACGAAAAAAAATAAGAGATGCCAAAACAGAAAATATTATTTTGCAATTGTTTAAAGGACCAGACGCACGTAGAAATTACGATGCTGTAATGGAAGAACTAGGAAAAACTAAAGACAAAAATGGAGTTGTAATTGGTCCTGCTTTACAAGCAAACTTAGAAAAAACAGTTAAGAATGCCTTGTTTAAAGATTTTTTTGACGGCAATCCAAACATGTCTTCCACAGATAGATTTAATCGTCTTCGTGAATTAGAACGCGGGGTAGGAAAATCTGCGCTTAAAAACAATGATGCGTACAGACCAGAAATAGAAGGGGGGTTTTTAGACCTTCTTTTAGGCAAAGGCAAAGATACGGAGTTTGCACAAAGAAACAACATGACTCTTGTGTTAGGTTCACGGGGTGAGATTAAATACGATGAATCTATGAGGCTTCATGGTAACACAGCCGATATAAATAATACTTCGCTGTTAAAAAGTTTAATTATTTCTGACGATAACAGCGCAAAAGAAGTAAAAAGTCGTGTTAGTAGTGCATTAGAAGGAATAATACCTGTATTATTAGACGAAACTCGTGACATACCAGACACTGGCATGGCTAGTTTTTTAAAGGGCATAGGTCAAAAAGCAGACGTAGACTTAGCAGACGCTCTGGCTAAAAAAATTGTAGATGACGCAAAGCTTAACCCGACTGACGCTTCTGCTTCTGCCATAGAAAGGTTTGACCAAACTGTTGATGCTGTTAGAACAGTGTCTGGTAAAACAGACGCAGACGCATTTGAACAAAATCTTAAAGACTTTATTGGTCGTAGATTAGTAAGTCAACTTAAAGTTAAAAAGGCAGAAGGTGTTGATGAACTTGTTGATGGTGTAGATGACATTAAGAAAGATTTTTCAACACTCAAGGCATTTTACAAAAAAACTTTTGGAGAAGAACACGCTGATGCTATGGAGTCGTTTCTTTACATTAAGTATATGAGTGAGCAAGACGGCACTATTTTAATAAATTCTACCGGGGCGCTAGGAGAAATGTCTCCCACAATGATACTTTCAAGAGCTTGGGGAGTTGCAAGAAAGGTAGTTAGTCCTAGATATGTTGTATCTGAATTTATAATTAGAAGAATTATAAGCAGAAACCAAGCAACAATGGATGAATTTATGTCCGATCCTAGAATTTCTACAGCTTTTACAAAGTTATTATTAACTCAAGAGCCTGTTGATTTTAGACAAAGACGATACATTAAATCTATGTTTACTTCTATTCTAATGACTGATGAAAGCGCAGAAAGCAAAGAAGAAATTACAAAATACATAGATGATTTTTACAAACAACTTGTAAATGATAATGAAGACCCTGAGTTAGCTGTAATTTCTCTTATGCTTGCATCTCTTAACAAACCATTTATGCAAAGCCTTGAGGAAGATGCAAGAAAAAACACCGATGAAATAATAGGAGTAAGAGAAGAACTTACAGAAACTTATCTAACAACTCCACGCCGAGAGTCATTACAAATAGATATTAGAACCCCCAGAGGGAACGTACAATAATGGCTACCAACAGCACAGCTACCGACACAGAGTTAATGCTGGCTATTGGCCGACTTGAAGGAAAGATGGACGCGCTTATCCAATCACACGAAAGACTACAAAGCGACATGAAAGCTTTGTCTCGCAGAGTTAACACCCTAGAAAAAGAACGCTCCCGACTATACGGTGCAGGATTTATTCTTGCACTAGTCGGGAGCGGTATTATGTGGATGGTTTCAGTCTTTAATAGTCCATAGGCACAGTTCAATTCAACCTAGTCTTTTTGATTGCCTCGTATACCTCTTCGACTGTACCCTTCTTTTTATCTAGGGGTTCCTCTATAACTTGTTCTGACGTAGGCATACCGCAATACGTTTCTACACTCTGCACGATAGCCTCAACCAGTTCTGTTGCATAACCAATCAGGTTGGCTATGTCGTGTGTGTAGTCAAACTCCGGTAGGGCTTCATCCATAAACTCTACAAATTCTTCTGTGTCGAGTTTGCTAACTTCAATAGCTGGTGACAAAGACAAATCTTTGTCCAGCATTAAAGAAAAAGAAAGGACGTTGATAAAG
>Ga0208134_1002268_pt1 | contig 10466 bp, 23 predicted proteins | sample VirMetDEL_Mar_31_FD_184515 | JGI IMG/M metagenome (GOLD analysis project Ga0208134, IMG submission 184515) | Aqueous microbial communities from the Delaware River and Bay under freshwater to marine salinity gradient to study organic matter... | ecosystem: Environmental > Aquatic > Marine >...
CTACTGCATGAACCCGCAAATTGATAGGGTGCTAGACGAAGCAGGTTGGTACGCTGAGCCATACGATGCTGGAACGTGCATGGCTTATCCTATAAACTAGTTGACATAGCACACGGATGTGCTATTATAGCTACACATAAACGCATTGGGAGATGCACAGATGAACTACGTCAATTCAACAGCATTTAGTTACTTCGAGCATGCCAAGACAATGGTTGCCATGATATCAGACATAGCTGGTAACGGTATCGCCGAGATGGTAGAAGACATAAACGAGTCACAGATGGGGTTCCGAATGAAGTCCATGAAGACTGGTCGGGTCGAGACGTTCATCTACATCGACACCTTGTACAGCAGCAAGAACGATAGAGAGCTGCCAGAAGTGACAGGTTGGACCTTCCGTCCTAGAAGTCATAGCTTGCAAGAACACATAAACCTTGTTACAATATACAACGATTAAAGGAGAAGCTTATGGCTAAGAAGACATCACAATCAACACCGCTGAAGATAGAGTTGAGCAGCCGCACATACAGCATTTATGACTTCTTCGGGTGTAATGAGAACCTTACCAGCCTTAAGGAGAGATTTGATAAGATCCTTGAAGATGCATGGCAGGAATGGCCTGAGCATAACCTTACCGCTGCGAACATCACGTTCGATGAGGATACAGAATACGGTTGTTACGGTGATCGTGATAGAGATGTCATCGTCGTGCGTGTTCACCGATACGAAACACCTGAAGAAGTCAAGGCCAGATTAGCGAAGGCTAAAGAACGTAAACGTAAAGCAAAGCTAACCGCTGAGAAGACCAAAGCAAGGAAAGAGCTTGAGCAGCAGGAAGAAGAGAGGATCGAGTACGCTCGCCTAAAGAGAAAGTTTGAAGGTAATTCTTTCGACTAACGCTTGACTTGTCTGCAATAATCGTCTAGAATAAAAGGGACCAATGAAAATTCAAGAACGTTTGGGTCCAAAGAAAGATCTAGGATCTAGATCTAGATTGGTTGGGTAAAAGTTTCAAGAAATAGTTGACACGGCACAAGGATGTGCTATAATTATTATACATTAAACGTTTGGGAGAACTGTATGTTAGCATTTCAAAAAGAAGTAGGTAACGCAATAGCTGGAGTCAACACAGATACTGATGGCCCCTTTACTCTCGTATTGCAGGTCAACGGCGAGAAAATGGAAATGACACGCCAAGATTATAATTCACTAGTTGAGGCTGTCGCCCAATTAGAGATCAGTTTAGACCAAGGCCGCAAGATGTTTGCATAAAGGGTTGACACGAGCAGTCATTGTGTTATTATAGTGGTCCGTGTAAGGCGCTGCCAATCCAGACAGGATGGTACTTCCAGACAGGATGGTAGATGCAGCGGCCTTATCCTAGCAGAGTAGGGCAATAGCCTTGGTTAAGCTCTTGATGAAAGCCCTGCGCCAACGATGGAATTACTCCAGAGGGCGCAGGCACTAACACAGTCATGCTGGTCCACTTAGCTCACAACTAAGCTCGCGGCGCAGACTAAACGGGAGTAGTGACCCCTTTTAATTGGGTAGAAGCAGGGGAAGGCCCCCTGACTGGACTTTGTCCAGGCTTGCAAATGTGGGCGAGGCTCGATTCCTCACTACCCAACCAAACACTTGACATAACGATCGTTCGTGTTACTATAGTGACAACTTAAACGCATTGGGAGATGCATGATGGCAATGGACCTACTAGTAATTAAAGAAGCAATTCGCAAAGCAGACGAAGCTGACTCTCTTTTAAATTTCATGCTTGCACATCACCCTGAGATACTGTTCGAATACGTAGACAGGGACGTACAAGCCACGAGCATCGCTACAATGATCCGTGAGTCTATCCACGAGTACAAAGTACAAGGACTAGAGGCTCCTAAGTTCATTAATGCTATTAAGGCCTACCGCGAGATCACTGGTAAAGGATTGAAGGAAGCTAAAGCAGAGGTAGAAGACTTGTTCCTTGAGCAGAACATAAATGTTGGCCGGCACCGTAGAGGGAGCTGGTAATGAGCGATTTCTTAATAGAAGTTCTGATAGTAATAATCTCAGCAGCAATATCAACACTGCTAATAGGCACAGTCGTCGCAATGTCTGGTGCGGAAATCACAATGTCCTACATACTCTTTTTGTTTTGCTGTGGACTTGCTGGGGCAAGCATAACGTCTATATACATAAACATGACGTAAGGGTTGACATAATCCGTCCGTATGCTATTATAGCTACACATTAAACGTTTGGGAGAACAATATGTCACACAATACACCAGTAGTTTTTAACGACGATGACGGCAATGAGATTGCATCAATTCCAGTAATTACTTTGATGGCATGGCGTCAAGCAATGCGCTTAGAAGTTAAATTCCCTGGGATGCAAATGTCAAGAGGCCGTAGCTGTAGCGCAATCATCAAGAGCACACTAGGCTTTCCACGCAACGCAAAGAAGGCAGACATACTTGCATTTGTTGAGCAAGTATGTGAGCAAGTAGAAGAGCAACGCGAAGCCTTCCAGGCAGTTTAACCAAAATAGCAGTTGACATTAACGTGTCAGCTGCTATAATACTTACAACTTAAACGCATTGGGAGATGTACAGTGAACCTTACAGTAGACATAATTAACCAGTTGTTTGAGGATGAGCCAACTCGGAATGGTAGAGCTGACTTCGCTATCACAATGCCAATACCGATTGCATTCTTTAACTTGTACGAGAAAGAAATACGCAGCTTGGGCACTAGTCGCAACGGCTACAAGCGGTGGAGAGCTATATACAGAGGCCCACGTCACGACTTTATGCGGGCGTATACCAAGCGGAAGGATGCAACCCACGTAAGAATGTATTACAAATAAGGGTTGACTATTATATCGTTCGTGCTATTATAGCTACACATAAACGTATTGGGAGATACACGATGAACAACAAAGACTACAATTACGCGAGGAAGAAGCTTGCTGTTACATTGTCATCTTACGATGACTTGAGAGCAAAGCTCGGCCAAGCAAACCGTGATGGTAGTGACAAGTCACGCATCTTTGTCATGCTTAACCGCACACGCGCTATCATCCTCAACACAATGATGGAAATTGCTGTAGAGATTGAGCGGCGTCGACCTCTTGATGCGATGCTTGACAGAGTGACAAGAGAGAACACTGCGTTCCACAGTTACTTTGACCTCATTGCAAGCACCGGTGACCATTACAGCCCAAGCATGGATATGCGGGAACCACAGATGAAGTTCTTGGCAGACCATTTCGATAAGTCAAGCGAATTGTTAGGTAAATCATGCCGCGCATACCGTTATGGCGCACCCATTTTTGAAAGCGACAGAGTGTAGGAGAACACAATGCCTAATCACGTACAACATGTTATGGAACTGACTGGACCATCCGAGCAAATAGTTGCTCTGCTTAACCACATTAAGGGTGAGAAAGACATCGATTTGTTTGACTTCAACAACGTCATACCTATGCCAGACGTTCTTAAAGACTCAACAGCAGACGGTAACACAAATGCAGAGCTTGTATCTATTACCGGCTACAGCGATTGGTATGACTGGTGCTGTGACAATTGGGGCACAAAATGGGGAGCATACGATACAATTTTAACCGATGATGGTAAGCTACTTTTCCAAACTGCCTGGTCGACAGCACCAAATGTTTTTGCTAAACTGTCTGAACTGTTCCCTGAAGTAAAAATGGTAATCGACTATGCAGACGAGGACATTGGTAGCAACGTAGGCCAACTTACATACCTGGGTGGCATGTTGACAACAGAGATAGTAGGTGGTGCAGAAATGGCTTGCGCGATCTGGGGATACGATTACGACAAAGATACGGATCAAGCCATTTATGAATAATGGTTGACAGACTGATCGTTCATGCTATTATAGCTACACATAAACGCATTGGGAGATGTACAAATGAAAGATCCATACGTAGAAAAGAAAGACGCAGAGCGTAAAGACAACATTGCAGCAGCACTGGGCGCACTTATTATCCTTGTACTGTTTGTCATCCCAGCCTTCTTGCCGGTGATATAAGATGAACAGACGTAACTTCCTAAAGAGAGTACCTCTAGCTGCTGGCGTATTAGTTGTACCAAGCGTGGCAGTTGCTAGCTACGACAACAGCACTATCGGCCTTCATGCCGCAACCAAAGCCGTATGTGATGCATGGACTGGTAGTGATGCAGACATTATGGCAATCAGTGATTTAGTTGACATTGCCATGAATGTAAGGAGCGAGAAGCTCAGCACACTAGTTGGGATGCTGCGATATGTATTAAAGGATCGTGAGTGTAGATTTAACTTTCGTAAGATGAGCAAGCACACGCTAGACAACTTCAATGAGCTATACCTTGACCCAGTTGTACACATGGGCGATGAGATGGATGAATACGGCGATGCGTTTGCCGCAATAGCAGAGAGAATATCATGAAAATAACACCTTACTACTGGGTATTTTTAATGGCATTGAACAGCATTACGCTTGGTATAAACATAGAACAAGAGGACACTTTTTGGATTGTATTTGAATTAGTGCTTGTAATATGGTGCGGGTTCATGCTATACTGTAGTGTTGAAGCTAACGAATAGAGACTTAAAAGAACAGTTGACAGACTGATCGTTCGTGCTATTATAGCTACACATAAACGCATTGGGAGATGCAACATGCAATCATTTAAAGGTCACGCAGTTCGCACATTATTCGACCCCGTTCAAACACATGCTGTATACGGGGTTCATCCTGATAATGTAGCAAAAGTCAAGTCCGAACTAAAAGAAGAATTTAAAGCAACCCGCTTCCGCGTAGTAACAGCGGGCACGGGCAATAAAATTGTTTGCTTTAAATTGAAATAACTGTTGACAGAAACGATCGTTGTGCTATTATAGCTACACATAAACGCATTGGGAGATACGCAGATGGACAACACATACTGGAACGACAACGGAAAGCACCAAGCAGAGTATAAGCGCCTTATTGAGCTTATGCCCGGCTCAGGCGCAAGCACTGTAGTAGCAGGAGAGCTTATACGCGCAGTTAGCAGACTGGGCTATGACCTCTACAACAATGGTATGGGCAACAACACTAGCGGTGCTGTCAACATGCTACGCGAGCTTGGCGCTATAAGCGATGAGTTGCACTATACTATACACCCTTACACACGCGGGCGTCTGTACGAGGGCAATTACGCTGGTGATAGTCTACAGTCTGCCATAGAAGCTGCGTGTGACAGCACTATAGAGCACATACTAGCACATCCTGAGCTTGAGACTGAGACTAATATGCATGACATGTTTGAGTGGCAGGAAGAGGAAGAGATATTTTGCGAGGAGTGTGGAGACAGCAACGATGACGTCCAGTGGAGCTTATGGGGCCATACTTGCAGGGACTGTGAGGACGAGTTCGAACGCGCCGAGGAAGAGGAGGAGAGAGAGCGTGAAGAGGAAGAAGAGCGTATGCGCTTAGAGGATGAGGAGGACGAGGACGCTTAGAAATTAATGTGAAATAGCAGTTGACATTAACGTGTTAACTGCTATAATCATTGAACATTAAACGCATTGGGAGATGCAACATGCAAAACACACAAGCTTACAACAGACTGCGCCACTTAACAGACACACTTAGCGGTGGCACATTTGCTAGCCTAGACACTATTACAGATGTCAAGCTTACAGGTGGTAAAAAGAACATCCAACAAGGGCGCGTACAAAAGCAAGTAGTTGGCTCACGTGTCCAAATATTCCAAAACAAAAACGTGAACGCTTATGAAGCAAAAGTCAAGCGTGAACTTGCAAAAGAAGGCCAGCTGCCTAGTAACTTTAAACTGTCCCCTCGTCAATGGGGAGAGCGTGTTAAAGATGCACCTTACGTAGAGCACAAGGGCAACTACTACATGGAAGTTATCTTCCTTAAGGCAGGCGAAGTTACTTACTTGTTGGACGGTGCGCCCATAGACAAAGCAGACGTACAGGGACTGCCAGTAGTTAAAGCAAGCCCAACACAGCAGGGTGGCTTAAAAGACCAAGTAATTATACGCACATACGCTTGCAACAGCATTACAGGTATTAGGGTGCTAGGGCAGGACGCAGCACTGTAAATGAGTTGCAAATAGCAGTTGACAGGAAACTGTTAGCTGCTATACTACTTACATATTAACGCAATGGGAGTTGCACAGATGGCTAAGGTACAAGAGAGGATACGCACAGGGGTTAGGAACACAACTATCCCTAACCCTGCGTATGGGCAAAAGAAAGCCTACGTTGGTACCATTGAGAAGTTTACAGGATGGGTGTCCAAAGTCCAAGAAAAGAATTCAGAAGTTCTTATTGACATTCTTAAAAAGAACGGATTACGGTTTAATCACTTTTTTGAATTTACCCACGAAGGCTATGGGTCATACACAGAGTCGGACCGTTATAACAAGGTTCGAAAAATGCAACAATTCATTGCAGTGGTTGGTGACTTAGCTAATCCTACATTAGTTTGGTACAAGTATGAAGGCGCCGCAGCTGGTGGCGGCAAGAATCTAATCTACGTGAAGGGTGAAGAACATAAACTATCCGATTTTGTCGGATCAAGTTACAGACCTTATACTGCTTCACAAATAAAGAAACTGTTGACTTAATACAAAATACTGCTATACTACTTACATATTAAGAGCTTGGGAGAGCAAAGATGCAAATTACTAGAACTTCACTAATGACTGGCATTACGCGCACGTTAGAGATAGACATCACGCAGGAGCAGATAGCTGCTCATAAGAGTGGTGTGTTGATTCAAAACGCTTTCCCTAACTTAACAGCTGATGACCGAGAGTTCATCAAAACTGGTGTCACTGGCGAAGAATGGGATGAACATTTTCCCGAAGACGCTTGACATTATCCGATTAGCTACTATACTCATTACATATTAAACGCATGGGAGTGCATTAGGTGAAACAAATATTATTAACAGCAGTATTACTATTAGTATCACTCAACACCAACGCATCAGGACCTTATGACGGTATTTGGTCTTCGGACGACTACCCAAACACATTTCATACCTTAGTTGAGAACAGTGGCACATTAGTTGCAATAGAGTTAAACATAAACCCAGATGCAGGTCCTGCTATTGAAGGGTGGTTTGGTGTGTTGACAGGCTCTCGTACAGGACAGACAGGTGTGGTTAGTGTTTCCTTTGCAAAAGACGTATTAGGCGATAATGGCCAACTAGTTGCTGGTGTGATGAAATACACCATAAGAGTAGAGTTTACATCACCTACAACAGCAAGTACCTATTTAGTTGGTTGTCAAGTATTACAGCCAGTTTTCCGTCCTTGCGTAAATGGGACAACAGGCCTTCCTTCGGTCCTGCCAAGACCGTACGGTAATATGACCAAAGTATTTTAATAATTGTAAACGCTTGACATTATCCGAATAACTGCTATACTCATTACATATTAAACGCATGGGAGTGCATAATGAAAGACTTTAAAACTTACCTCGTTGGGGGTGCCGTCCGGGACCAACTGCTTGGACTAGAACCAAAGGACTTAGACTACGTTGTAGTTGGCGCCACTCCTTCAGATATGATTGCAATGGGCTACACACAAGTAGGCGCAGACTTCCCAGTATTCCTACACCCTACCACCAAAGACGAGTACGCTCTAGCACGAATTGAGAAGAAAGAAGGCGATGGGTACAATGGATTTACTTGCGAGACTGCTGGGGTTACACTTGAAGATGACCTTGCCCGCAGAGACCTAACCATTAACGCAATGGCTATGGACGATGAAGGTAATGTAATTGATCCGTTTGGTGGCATGGCAGACTTGGCTGAGAAGCGCCTACAACACGTTGGGCCAGCATTTGCAGAAGACCCAGTTAGGGTACTGCGGGTGGCGCGCTTTTGCGCTAGAGGCTTTCAAGTTACGGCAGAGACGAAAGACTTGATGACTTTGATGACTGAGCGTGGAGATTTAGATCACCTTACGCCAGAGCGTGTGTGGGCCGAGACAGCTAAGACTTTAACCGAAAGTAAGCCTTGGATGTTCTTTGCACTGTTGGGCGACATCGGAGCATTACAAGTGGTGATGCCTGAGGTAAATGACTCTTGTTGCGGCCTTGGTGATGGTGATTTGTCAATCAATTTTACCAAGTACATCCACAACCAGAGAATGGACCGAGACACACTTGACTCATTTTGTCAAAGACTCAAGGTACCTAATGAGTTACGAGACCTAGCACGTATTGGCATCCAAGTCGAGAAGTTTATTAAGAGTGAACTTAGCATACTGCGATTGTTTGAGACAACTGACGCCTTTAGGAAGCCCGCTGTCTTTAAGGCAGGACTGGAGCCCATAGTAGGACACAGACTGTTTGGCATCGTATGCGAGTGGCTTGATGGTTGCATTGCAATCAATGTCAAGAGCTTAAACATCAATCCTAGTATTACTGATGGCAAAGCAATTGGTGAAGCTATCAACGGAGCTAGACGCACTTTTACAGAGGGTCGCAACATAGACACTATCCTCTAACGACCACGGTGGTGCCCTCCTCCCAGCGCATAGCGTTTGGGTACCACCACTTACAAAGCAGTACCTTTTTGCCTCGGAAACGGGGCATTTTTTTCTGTTGACTTTCTGATCGTTCGTGCTATTATCGTTGTATGGACGGTTGGGAGGACGGCGAAACAAACACCCCAGCTGCCTGAGATTCCTGGATGAAATGATTTGCACAAAAGGCTTGACGAACGATGGATCCGTGTTAATATATCTACACATTAAACGTTTGGGAGAACGAAATGAAAGACTTAGAAACTATGCGCAATTGGAGAGCACGAGTAGAGGACAATCTCGACTTGTTTATGGCAATAGCAGCAGACGCAGGGTACCCTTGCTCACGCCCCACTGTTATGTATAAAGCAAAAATGACCCGTGCTGCAGGAACGTGTAGTGCTGAAGGTATCACGCTGTCTGTTGAGTACTTATCAGAATTTGAAGATCAGCAAGTTTGGGACACTTTAGGTCATGAATTTGCGCATTGGATTCAACGCTGCCACAACCTTTTTACCTTTACACGCCGCAAGCGCATAGCGCATAATGCTAAGTTTTACGCACTGTGCCGCATGTTGGGTGTAAGTGATGCACGTTGCCACACAATGGATCTGCAAAATGTAACGCGCAGGACTCAACAGCGGTATGCAATCCATTGCAAATGTCAAACACATCAAGTAACTAAAAACATGTTCCATAAATGTACTGTTCCAGGAAGTACACGTTTTGTAAGATGCTGCGGCTCACGCCTTAGCGCAGGACCCCATCCAAAAGATATGAAGGAGACAGGATAATGATTACTTTTCAACACGACATACGAACATCGGGCGACGGCTGGTGGAGCGGCGAGAAAAAGGTAGTCGAAGTCGTAGGCATGGAGATTAGAGCGTTAGAATACAGCACAGATGCTGGCATGAGACGGTACGGTGAACTCTGCGTGTACTTTAACACAGAGAGCTGGGACATATACGAAGACGGTCTTGTATACACTGACGCTGGCTTCATGAAGAAACTGTGCAAGCTGCTCGCCGAGAACGGTATAACAGAGAAACCATCTTACAGCGAGCAAGGCATGCAAGGCAAAGATTACGTCAGCATGGATGTGGATGAGAAATTCATCAAGCAATTTGATCGAGCTTTTTCCGTTACAACTTTTTATAGGAATTGCGATCATATAACGTAACCGGATTATTATCTAGGTTCTAGATCTAAAACAGGTGGGTATAGTTGTTGACAAATAATCGTTAGCTGCTATACTCATTGAACATTAAGACATTGGGAGAAGGTAAGATGGCACGAGAGATAAAGATATCTTTTACACTCAAGGAACAAGAACTAAACACTATTCTTGAGTACTTGAATGAAGACAAGACATTAGACGAATTGACTGATGCTGAGTTTGCAAAGCTTAAAGAGCAAGTCGAAGCAGATGATGCTAGACATGTTTACACAGAATCCTTCGAGTATGCAGAAATAGAACTGCTTTTCGAAGATTAGTTGACATACGATCGTTGTGTGTTATAATCATTGAACATTAACTAAAAAGGAAAGACAACATGAAGGTATTAGCTATATTGCTCGGATTTATTGCCATTGCTATGGTACTAACATCCACAACTGGTGTTGACACACTGTACGGCCTAGTTGGTGTCATCGCTGTAGCACTAGGTGTTGACCATTATCGCTCGGGCACGTTCGACAAAGCAGTAGAAGTCGAAGCTACCGAACACGGCGTATAAACTTTGAAATAGCAGTTGACAGACTATCGTTAGCTGCTATAATCATTGAACATTAAACATTAAACGTACCGGGAGATACAAGATGATTTTTAACTACCCCAGCAAGAAAGTACTCAAAGAGAACATCGGCAAGCCACTCAACTACATCGAGACAAGCATATTCGGTGAAGAGTATG
>Ga0208134_1002269_pt1 | contig 10465 bp, 2 predicted proteins | sample VirMetDEL_Mar_31_FD_184515 | JGI IMG/M metagenome (GOLD analysis project Ga0208134, IMG submission 184515) | Aqueous microbial communities from the Delaware River and Bay under freshwater to marine salinity gradient to study organic matter... | ecosystem: Environmental > Aquatic > Marine >...
TGCCCCTGATGCAGATGCAGTACCGGGTCGTATAATTTTCTCAACATCAACTACATCTGCTTTAGTAGAGCGTATGCGTATTGATGATGATGGTAATGTTGGTATAGGTACAGCAAGCCCAAATTATAAACTACATACCGTGGGTGGCGCTGGTGTTTTTGATGTTACTAACGCATCTGGATTGGACCATCATCTTGCAGTAACTGAAGTCGCTACCTTACCGGATTGGAGACCTTACGCAGGTTCGTCTACATCAGCGCTACAATTACAAAGCTCTGCGACACGGGGGATTCTTCTTGCTGCAAAAACTACTGGTAATCAAGATTTTTATAACACAGATGGTTTAGATATTTATGTCGCCAGTACAATTGGTTCTTCATCCTCTGATAAGGGTACCTTAGCTATATCTATTTTATCTGGTGGTAATGTTGGTATAGGTACAGATAGTCCGGGTGCTAAATTACTAGTAAAAAATGCTATATCTACAGTTTATGCTAATGTAGCTCCTAGTGTTTCTGATTCAATAATAGCCATAAGCAATACTCAGACTAGCGAAACAACGAATGATCAGGCTCAAATACAGTTTGGAGTAAATGGCGGCACACACAATAGGGTAGGTTCTATCGGCCTAATTGCGGAGTCTGCTAGTAGTAGAAAAGCCGCATTAGTATTTGCTACAGACGATGCTGGTACTAGAGCAGAAAAAATGCGCATTACTGGTGATGGTAATGTTGGCATAGGTACTGCAAGTCCAAGTGGGCTTTTACATATAGCAACTGATTCCAGCACAGCTTGGACGGATGGTACTTCTACTACGTTGGATGGTGATTTAATAATAACTAATGCGGACGGCACTAATAACAACTTTAACTCTTTAACTTTCGGCGCAAAGGGCGATACTTTAATATATACGTCTGCAAGGATAACGGCGAGGTATCCAGATCATGCTGGGGCAAACCCAAGCGGAGAACTTATTTTTGAAACCAAAAACGATGCTGGCAGTTTATATGCGAGGATGGTTATTGACCGAGACGGTAATGTTGGTATAGGTAACATAGCTCCCGGTGGAAAGCTGGAAATCTCTGAAAGTGGCACAAATACAGAGTTAGAAGTATCGACATGGAGCACAACTGATAGTCATAACTCGTTTTTACGATTCCAGAAATCTGCAAGCGCTACAGTTAATACTCTAGCAGCAACCGCAGCAGGAGAGGATTTAGGAGAAATTCAAGCGAGGGGCGTTGACACGAACTCAACAGCAAGAACCGCTGCTAGGATTTTATTTCAAGGCGATGCTGCCCCTGATGCAGATGCAGTACCGGGTCGTATAATTTTCTCAACATCAACTACATCTGCTTTAGTAGAGCGTATGCGTATTGATGATGATGGTAATGTTGGTATAGGTACTACAGCTCCAGAAGGTAAACTTCATATTTTTTCAGCAAGTGCTGGTTCTGTAACAGCAAGTGTAGCAGCTGATGAATTAGTGATTGAAGGTTCAGGAGATGCTGGATTAAATATACTTTCTCCAGACAATAAAGAATCAAATATATTTTTAGGAGGTCCGGGGCTTAATTACGGTGGGATACTCAGATGGAAGCATAGTGATCTAAAATTAACATTATCTACTAACGTTAGTAATGCTTTTATTGCATTTAATACAGATTCAGGCACGGAAAGAATGCGTATTACCTCTGCTGGCAATGTTGGTATAGGTACTACAAGTCCTGCTGAAAAATTAGATGTTGTTGGCAATGTTAAACATGAAGGTTTAACGATGTCTTCTGGTACTGATGTTGATCAGTTAAAAACATTCACTAAAACCTTAACAATAACAACTAGTTGGCAAGATACGGGTATAGACGGCAGCGATTTAACTACTGGAACTTATATAGTTCAGTTGCTTGGTGATGATGATGAAGTTGGTGGTTCTTATAGTGTATATTATTCTGGTACGATGAGTTGGTATTCATCAGGAACAAATGACACAGATTTTAATAGTGAAATCGTTTTACATAGAGCAGGTCATGCAGATGCTGAAAGAACATTATATTTAAGAACCTCAACTAACAGTAGCGGGGGAAATGATTTAGAATTACAAATAGCAGGAAATTATAATGCAAGTGGCTCAGATAGCTATGTGTTTAAATTTAGAAGAATGATATAAAAATATGGCAACTGGATTATTATTAAAAGACGATATCATAATAAACCCCCTCTCTGTAGGTATAGGCGCGGGGGACATTTCTACTAATAGCGTTGTAGGCAATGCAGCTTTAGGTTCTAATACTACCGGCAATAACAATACAGCTATTGGTAATAAATCTTTAATTTCTAACACAACAGGTACTTGTAATACAGCTAGTGGTAGTTATTCGCTAGCAGCTAATACAACAGGTAGTTACAATACAGCTGTAGGGAACCTTGCTTTAACAACAAACACAACAGGTAATAAAAATACCGCAATGGGGATGATAGCTCTCTACGATAATACAACAGGTAATTGTAATACAGCTGTTGGTTATCAAGCTTCAAAATGTAATACTACCGGCTTGTACAATACATCAGTAGGTTTCCAGAGTTTATACTATAATACAACAGGTAATAATAATGCTGCAGTTGGTATGTATGCATTACATAAAAATACTGCTTCGAGTAATACAGCTGTGGGTTTTGCAGCTCTCATATGTAATACAAGTACTGGAGGTAATGCTGCTTTTGGTAATAGTGCTCTTTATTATAACACAGGTAGTAATAATACAGGTCTAGGATATCAAGCAGGTTATCAAAATACAACAGGTACTAATATTGTTGCAGTTGGTTCATTGGCATTAAGAAACAACACAACAGGTAATTATAGTGTAGCTGTAGGTACATGTGCTCTCTATTATAATTCCACTGGCGATTATAACATAGCAATTGGAAGGCATTCTTTAGTAGGTAACACGACAGGACTTAAAAATTCAGCTCTTGGTGGTCTTACTCTTGAACAGAATACAACAGGTGCCTGTAATACAAGTATAGGGTATGCTGGTCTTCGATTAAACACAACAGGTTGCCGTAATACAGCTATTGGTTATCAATCTCTATATAATAACACAACAGGACTTTGTAATACTGCAGTAGGGCTGAACTCTCTCTACACTAACACAACAGCTAGCCATAACACAGCAATTGGAAACGGAGCACTCCTTTCTAATACAACAGGTAGTCATAATACAGCTACCGGGGTATGTTCTCTCTATACTAACACAACTGCAGTCAATAATACAGCTTATGGTTTTGGTTCTCTGAAACTAACCACAACAGGTGCTTGTAATACAGGTATAGGGGTTCAATCATTATACTACAACACAACCGGTGCTAGTAATGTAGCTACTGGTTTTAACTCCCTCCTTAATAACACTACAGGTAATTGTAATACAGCTAGTGGCATGTACTCATTAGCTAATAATACTGATGGTGACGCAAATGTAGCTACGGGTTATTTTTCTCTCCATAATAATACTACAGGATGTTTTAACACTGCTGGAGGCTCTGTTTCTCTTTGTGCTAATACTACTGGTTGCAGAAACACAGCTCTTGGTTATTACTCTCTAAGATCTAATACGACTGGTGTTGAGAATACAGGTATTGGAGATGAAGCTCTTGCTTGTAACACAACTGGAGGTAAAAATACAGCTAGTGGTATGTACGCTCTTAGAAGCAACACAACCGGTAGTGGAAATACATCCAGTGGTTATAAAAGTCTTTATAGTAGCACAACAGGTGGTAGTAACACATCTGTTGGAGCATATTCCCTTCAATCGAACACAAACGCATCATACAATACGTCTATAGGTCATGCCGCTCTCTATACTAACACAACAGGAGCTAGAAATACAGCTAGTGGATATGGAGCTCTTAAATTAAACGTTACTGGCGCTTGTAATACCGCTACTGGTTTTGAAGCTCTAAGAGCTAATACTGCTAGTTTCAATACAGGATCTGGTTACGCTGCACTAAGAGCTAATACATCAGGAGAAAAAAGCGCTTCGGTTGGTTTTAAATCTTTATTTTCTAACACAACCGGGGATAGAAATAATGCTTTTGGTTTTCAAGCTCTCTGCACTAACACAACAGGTACTCTTAATTCTGCTTTCGGCGCATGTACTTTACATTTTAACACAACAGGTAGCCATAATACAGGCTTTGGTTCAGATGCTCTATATAGTAACACAACAGGTTGTCGTAACGTTTCAATAGGTAATCTTTCAATGTATCTTAACACTACAGGCAATTTCAATACAGCTAGTGGTTTTTATGCATTACGGAGTAACACAACAGGTAGTTGCAACACAGCAGTCGGTCTTTCTTCTCTCCACTCTAACACAACAGGTGGTAGTAATACTGCTATTGGTTTTGAAACTTTAAAGGCTAATACAACAGGAGCTAATAATGCAGCAATGGGTCGATGTGCTCTTTTAGCTAACACAACAGGAAATGGTAATACTGCACTTGGTGGTTTTGGAAGTTTATGCTCTAACACAACAGGTACTTATAATGTAGCTGTTGGTAATGCTGCTTTGCAAAAGAACACAACAGGTTGCCGTAATACAGCTAGTGGTATGTATGCTCTTCGTTGTAACACAACAAATAATGATAACACTGCTACTGGATATAAGGCCTTGAATCTGGCTACTGGTGGTCAAAATACTGCATCCGGTGCTTATGCTTTATTTTCTAATACAACTGGTGGCCATAATACAGCTAGTGGAGTAGCGACACTGGGAAACAATACTACTGGTGCATGTAATACTGCATCTGGACGTTATGCTTTAAGAGCGAATACAACAGGAGCTAACAATACAGCTTTCGGTAACTTCGCTCTACGCTACAACACAACAGCTAGTTACAATGTAGCTATTGGTCAAGTAGCTCTATGCGCTAATAGTACAGGAACTAACAATACAGCTCTTGGTGCATATTCTCTTCGTAATAGCACAACAGCTAGTAATAACACAGCTAGTGGTTATTATGCTTTAAATAAAAACACCACAGGCAGTGAGAATGTAGCACACGGTACAAACGCTCTACATACTAATACAACAGGTAATTATAACACTGCAGCTGGCTTTAGATCTCTTTTCAGTAACACAACAGGCAACGGTAACACAGCTAGTGGATATAGAGCTCTTTACAATAATACAACAGCTAATTATAATATAGCTACAGGAATGTATGCTCTCTATAATAACACAACGGGTTTTGAGGTTATAGCCTCAGGTTATGCTTCTCTCTGTAGTAACACAACAGGAAGAGCTAATATAGCATCTGGTCATCATTCTCTCTGTAGTAACACAACAGGTTGCCGTAATACAGCTACCGGTAGTCAAACTCTCAAGAATAACACAACAGGTATTCAAAATACAGCTAGTGGTTATTTAGCTCTTCAAGATTCTGTAAGTGGGAGTAATAATACAGCATCTGGTGCTCATTCGATGAGAAAAAATACTACAGGAGCTAATAATACAGCATACGGTACGCATTCTTTATATACAAATACAACAGGATCTGGTAATACAGCTTCTGGTGCTTCCGCGCTGAGAGTTAACACAACAGGTGTTCAAAATACAGCTAGTGGATATCTACCTCTTTACAGTAACACAACAGGTAATTATAATACAGCTACGGGAACCTATGCTCTCTATAGTAACACAACAGGTAGTTATAATGTAGCGGTTGGTAGATCAGCTTTATATAGTAACACAACAGCTCACGCAAATACTGCTGTAGGTTACTTTGCTTTGGATGACAATACAACAGGCGCTAGTAACACGGCTAGTGGATATCAAGCTCTTAGACTTAACACAACAGGAACTCAAAATACAGCTAGTGGTTTTTATGCATTACGGGATAACACAACAGGTAGTTATAATATTGCTGTAGGTGCAAACGCTGTACACAGCAACACAACAGGGGATAAAAATATTGCTATTGGTGTAGATAGTTTGTATAGTAATACTACAACAAATAATAATGTAGCTTTAGGTTTTTCAGCTCTTAAATTTAATACAGCTAATTATAATACAGCCATAGGTAGTGAAGCCTTTTTAGCTAACACAACAGGTACACAGAATGTAGCAGTAGGGTTCATGGCTGGTAGGTTTAACACTACCGGGGGTAGTAATACAGCTAGTGGTTTTTATGCATTACGGAATAACACAACTGGTAGTTATAATACAGCATCTGGGGTTAATGCTCTTTGCGCCAATACAACAGGCGCTAGTAACACGGCTAATGGATATAAGTCTTTACTTTCTAACACAACAGGAGTTATAAATACTGCTATAGGAGCTTGTACTTTAACAAATAACACAACTGGTAATAATAATACAGCTGTGGGATTTAATGCTTTAGTTACCAATACAACAGCAGGTAATAATACAGGTATAGGTGTAAACGCTCTCTGTAAAAATACAACCGGTGCTAATAATACAAGTATAGGTTTTCAATCTCTCTTCAGTAACACAACAGGAGGTAATAATTATGCATCTGGGGTTAATGCTCTTTGCTCCAATACGAGCGGAGCGGCTAATACAGCATCAGGTTACGCTGCCCTAAAAGCTAACACAACAGCAGCTAACAATACAGCTGTAGGTACGTATTCTTTGAATGCCAATACAACAGGTACGTATAATACTGCTATTGGAACTCAATCCGGGCTTTACAGCACAACAGCTAATAATAACACGGCACTTGGTTTTCAAGCAATGAAGAAGAATACTACCGGAGCTGCTAATACAACTACTGGTAGTCAAGCTTTTCTAGAGAATACTACAGGAGCTAATAATACAGCTAGTGGGTATGTTTCTTTGCAAAATAATACAACAGGTTGTAGGAATACAGCCGTTGGTAGTCATGCTTTACAAGATAACACGACTGGTGATAAAAATACAGCAGTCGGTCAGGGAACGTTAAAAAACAATACAACAGCCGATTCAAATACAGGAGTTGGTTATGAAGCATTAGTTACTAGCACAACTGGTACTAAAAATACAAGTTTAGGTTATCAATCATCCTATAATCTCACAACTGGTAGTGAGAATACAGTTGCTGGTTGGGCAGCATTATTAGATAACACAACAGCTAGTTATAATACAGCTTTTGGTAATGAAGCTCTTAGATCCACCACAGTAGGCCCTAATAACACTGCAGTTGGTTATCATTCTCTTCATTGTAATACAACAGGTGATAGTAATCAAGCAATAGGTAGAAACTCTCTTTGTAGCAATACCACAGGTTGTTTTAATGATGCCCATGGTTACGCTGCTTTAGAGTGTAATACAACAGCTTGTTATAATAGTGCTTTTGGGTCCCTAGCTTTGAGACTAAACACAACTGGAGCAAAAAATACTGCATCTGGTTACTCTGCTCTAAAATCTAACACAACAGGTAGTTATAATACAGCTTTCGGTAGTGAAGCTCTTATATCTATCACAACAGCTAGTAATAATACTGCAGTTGGTCATAGGTCAATGTATAATACTACAGGTAGTTCTAATACAGCTAGTGGTTATTGCTCGTTAGCGCTCAACACAACAGGTAGTTTTAATACAGCTACTGGTTATAACGCTCTTAATGCAAACACGACAGGCACTCAAAACGTAGCTAGCGGTATGTGTGCTCTTGGCACAAATACAACAGGCGCTTATAATACAGCTAGTGGTTATAGAGCTATGTGGCGCAACACAACTTCTGGTTATAACACCGCGATGGGGAACGGTGTTCTATGTATGAATGATGGTGGTCTACATAATACAGCCATAGGGGGAGTTGCTTTACGATTTAATAGTACTGGTTGTAGGAATACTGCTAGTGGTTTCTATGCGATGGGTAAAAATACTACAGGTTGTTATAATGTTGCTAACGGTTATTATGCATTATCAGACAATACAACAGCTCACGCAAATACTGCTGTAGGTTATAAAGCTCTCTGTAATAACACAACCGGTACCAGTAATACAGCATCTGGTATGCAAGCTCTTAGAGACAACACAACAGGTATTCAAAACACAGCTAGTGGTTATATAAGTCTTTATAGTAATACAACAGCTAGTAATAATACTGCAACTGGTTATAGAGCTCTTAGACTTAACACAACAGGTTGTCAGAATACAGCTAGTGGTTCTTATTCGATGCATGATAGTACAACAGCTGATTACACTACAGCGATTGGATTTGGCGCAGGAGCTAATATTACAACAGGGGATAACAATACTGCAGTTGGTAGGTGTGCTCTTGGTGCTACAACAACCGGAACATCAAACACCGCCGTAGGGCTGGAAGCTGTGTTAAGCAATACAACAGGTGTTAATAATGTAGGAATAGGTTATCAAGCAGCAAACATTATGACGACAGGTGTGAATAACACTGCAACTGGTTACAGGTCAATGTTCTATACTACAACAGGTAGTACTAATACTGCTAGTGGGTTATATGCTCTTAAATGCAACACAACAGGATCTGGTAATACAGCTTTTGGAGGAGAAGCAGGGTTAGGAGCTTCTGGAGCGACAGGAAGTTATAATACTGCTGTAGGTTATCAGGCTTTAGTTTCGTATTCTACAGGAACAGATAATGTTGCTATTGGGAGGATTTCAGGTTCATGTAACACAACAGGTCTAGGAAATGTGTTTATAGGTTCATCGGCTGGTTGTAAAAATACTGAAGGAAATTGGAATGTAGCTATAGGTTTATGCGCTAACGCAAAATCTACCGGAGCTGAAAAATGTTGTAACGTGGTTGTTGGGACTAGGGCTGGGTTTTTTAATACTACACCTACAAAAAATGTTTTGGTAGGAACTTATTCTGGTTATTATGCTGCCAGTGGAGACTGTAATACTATGATAGGTACGAGATCTGGTTATATAGGTTTAGTAACAAGAAATACAAGTAACAGAATAGTTGTTGGTTATTTAGCTGATACAGCTAATACCGCTGGTCATACAGTATGGGGTAATAGTAGTAATAATGTTCAAAATTGTGTTTATTCAGCATGGTCAAATGTTTCTGACTGTAGAGATAAAACTGATATTTCTCTTCTTCCTTCTTCTTACGGCACAAGCTTTATTAAGAAGTTAAAACCTGTTAGTTACAAATGGGACAATCGCGACACATATGTAAGACAATGTTCTTACTCTTATGGGCAAAAAGACGGAACATTAAAATCTGAAAAATGTCATTACGGATTTGTCGCTCAAGATATTAAATCGACTTTAGAAAATTTAAATATTACATTTGATGGGCTGAGTCATGACTCTGAAAAAAATGCTTATAGATTAACTTACGAAGAATTAATCGCTCCACTAGTTAAAGCTGTTCAAGAGTTAACAGAAAGAGTTGAAAATCTTGAAGCAGGTAATTAAAATAATTAGTGACAAAAATACTAATTAAAACTCCCGCGCATAATGATAAGCTAGGCGTTGGGTATGCAAACAGTTTAGTAAAGATCGTTAAAACGTGTTTCGGAAAAGATTATGTCTAATCCTGTTAAACCTCTAGGAGGTGCAGAGCTGATGTATAATGAATTGCAGCGCAGAATCTCACCTCAGTACTTTAAAAAGTTTTCTATTTTTAATTACGCTTCTCATGCTGATTTTAATAAACCGACTATTTATTGGAATCAATTATCATACGACCAAGAAACTGTTCAGTTTTTACTAGACCTTCAGCTTGTAGAAAAAATAAATCATTTTGTTTTTGTAAGTAATTGGCAAGCGGAAATTTTCCGCAAAATGTTTAACCTAAAAGGGGAGCAAATAAAAATTATACGCAATGCGTGTTTAGGTGTTACTCCTGATTTAAATAAAAATAATGATAAATTAAAAATCTGTTATACATCTACACCTTGGCGGGGTTTAAATGTGTTATTGAGAGCATGGGAGTTATTGAGGCCAGCTGATTGTGAGCTCCATATCTTTTCTAGCACAAAAATATATGGACAGCAATTCGATCAGTCTAGCGGGAATCAATATGATTATTTGTATGAAAAATGTAATTCTTTAAACAATGTTGTTTACAGGGGTATGACTGATAACGCTTTATTAAGAAGTGAATTATCTTCATTTGATATTTTGGCTTACCCTAGTACTTTCGAAGAGACTTCGTGCATATCAGTAATCGATGCGCTTAGCGCTGGTTTAAAAGTGGCTTGTTCTAATGCTGGCGCACTTCCTGAAACAACTGAGGGGTGGGCTGAAATGTATTCTTTCGTTCAAGATAATGAAAAACACGCACAAGTTTTTGCGTCTGTATTGTCTAAAGTTATATCAAAATATAAGCGCGGAGATTATAAACAGGATTTAATTGATCAAGTAAATACTTACGGATCAAGATGGGCATGGGGTAAAAGAGAAAAAGAGTGGGTGCGTTTTTTAAGCGCACTTCAATAAAATAAAATTTTATATTTAAAGGGGTAAGTGTA
>Ga0208134_1002271_pt1 | contig 10461 bp, 14 predicted proteins | sample VirMetDEL_Mar_31_FD_184515 | JGI IMG/M metagenome (GOLD analysis project Ga0208134, IMG submission 184515) | Aqueous microbial communities from the Delaware River and Bay under freshwater to marine salinity gradient to study organic matter... | ecosystem: Environmental > Aquatic > Marine >...
GTTCTAGATGGAGAGTAAAGCCCCTCAAGGTTTCTTATTCCTGCGGCCAGACTTCCACTTGTGCCTGTTATATAAAATTCTGCATACCATTTCCCAGTTTTAGGAATAGGAAAACTAGATTCTCCAGACATAGGAGGATTAGTTGACATTAAATTGCCGTTACGATAAGTAGGAGTGTATGAAGTTCCATCTTCATTTTTTTTGGGCGATACTGAGTTTAATGTAGCAAAGTTATTTGTTGGCGTATCAGTTTTTACATCAGCGGCAACCAGATTAGTGGTAGCAAAATTATTACCATTACCACTAGAATCATTACCTATAGAAGAAGAGTCATCAAAGTTTAAATAAAAACCATTAGTACCGTATGACCCTACATATTTTTTAGCAACCCATTGATTTGTGCTTAAATTTGTTTTGGCAAAATCTGATGGAGTTAGCGCCTGTCCGTCTACAAAGTTTACTTCGGACATATACCCATCATAATTATAACCCGAATAAGAAACTAGGTTTCCAATATACACTCCAGAAGTATTGTTAATTTCTCCTTGTTGATTTAGGGTTGGATATCCACCAGTACCGCCTGAGCCACCAGTAAAGCCAGCAAGCCTTTCTCCATTTATATAAATTTTTACTCTATCAGAGTCTGTTGCTTGCGTTGTATCCCACACCACAACAATATGATACCAAGCGCTTACATCCCTAAAATAACGATTGCTTAATAAAAAACCTGAGCCAGAAGAGTTTGTATGCTCAAAATAAAATTGATCGTTATAGAAAGCGATCGATTGTCTTTCACTTGAGTCGGCGCTACTAAAAAACCAGTCATTCGGATCATCTAAAGATGAACGCTTTAACCAAGCGCTCCAAGTCCAAGTCTTACGGTCGCCCGTACTGGAAGGAGTTCGATCTAGTTTTGGGGTATCATTTTGGTCAAACATCAATGAGTTTGCTATGTCATACGCACCAGTTTGAGCAGATGCTCCACCAAGTATGTTGTTACCAGTTAATCCGCTCATGAATAGTCTAAGGTTGCTACTGCTTGAATGTTAGTGCTGTCAAGAACTACGTAATCAATACGATCTACCGCTCCCGCTGTCGTAGATAACGTAGGTGCAGTGCCTCCAGTAAAGTCCCAGTAAGAACCCCAAGAGGCTGTTCGTGATCCAGTACCGTCTTGCGTAATAAAGATAGCACCTGTTTGCCCTGCCGTAATACTGGTAGGATTATTAAAGGTAGCGTTATGCGCTAACGTAACCTTGTAATTATTACTGTCTGACATTGCAATAGTAATGCTTGCTGAAGACGTAAGCGTAGTGATGTTTCCTGATGAAGCAGATACAGCAACAGTTCCACCTGCTGTCTTTGACTCCATAGCGTCAACTTTTAAATTACTCATTTAGGGTGTGCCTCCTTTACGGCTTCGACAGCATCAAGCCAAGTGCGTGAGCCTTCTGTTTGATCGTGGTACATCATGTCCATTTGTTCTTGCCAAGATGGATATGCTTCGGCTCTTGCTCTTGCGTATGCTTGAGAATTGTATTCGGCTTTCAACCTTGCGGCTTCATCATCAACAAGAGATTGAGTGATTGCGACTGGATTGCCGTCAGCATCCATTGCTCCCGCAGTGTCATCAACAGAAACAACACTAGGGTATAGGTTATAAATTGCTTGATGATTCATGCGCCAATCTCCATTACTGTTAGGCTTGATGAGCCAGTGTAATTGGCATCTCCTGAGTTACGATTAAGGTAAACAACGACACCTATGGTGTTATCTGTTGCTAATTGAACCTTGTAGGTTAAAGATGATGTTGAAGATGGTGAATCCAGCCAATTCAATCCAGAATTATATGTTTGGCTACCAGTTGCGTAATTGCTTATTGATGCTTTTTCACTTCCAGTAGAACCCTCTCCTAAAATTGTGGAATCTCTTAAGAGGTTGACTTGAGTTGTTGCGGATGTGTCGCCCGAAAGCATTCCGGTAAACATAACTAAAATTTTGCTTGAAGTGCTTGATGGTGTAATCGTTAAAGATAAATCCGTTACATCAACAAAAGTTCTGCCTGTAGTGCTGAAAACATTTGTTTTGTTTGCTTGAACAACTTGCAACACTTTGCCACCGCCAAACCCAGACACCGTTGCTGATGCGTGTGGCTGTACGGTTGTTCCCGATCCACCCAACGTAAGCGTTGAGCCAGATTCTTTGTCTAATGCGTTTACATTAATAGTGCTCATACAATCACCCACGTTGATCCGGTAGGAACAGTAACAGTAGCGCCAGAATCTATAGTAATTGGGCCTGCGCTCATAGCACTTTCATTTGTAGATATAGTATAACTTGTGGTTACGTTTTGTTCATTTTCATAAAACACTTGGTCACCACCTGCACCTGTAGCGCCTGCGCTTACAACTCCCCAAGAAGTATCTGTACCGTCTGTGGTTAGATACTTGCCTGATTGACTTGATACGTTGGGAATAACAGCGGCAGTTGAGGTTGATGGAAAACTATTCTTAAGAACAGTCTTTACCATGCGAAGGTGGTCATCACCCTCTCCTACAGGATCACCATCTACAGGATTAGTAGATACTAATTGTGTTATCCAACTTGCTGTTTCTAAAGCCATTATGCACTAGCCGCCGTTAATGTTACGGTAACCTCAAGAGTGTCACCAGAGATAACTGATCGTGCAGAGCCAAAATCAACAGCGCCATATATTGTGCCTGACGTTCCAGATTTAGTATTGTCGCTAGTAATAAAGGCTCCTGCAATAGTAGCCGTACCGTTAATAGAATAACTAGCCTTGCTTGCAGAGTTATCAATACTACCTGCCGCCGCTGTACCTAGTGTAAGCGTTTGTCTAACGGCTTGACTGTATGTAACATTCTCAGTCCATCCTGCATGAGATGCCATAGTGTCACCTGCCGCTACAGAACCTGCGTTCTTTAACCCTACATACCATGCGGTAATTTGTGTAGCGCCGTCAAAAGAACTGGATAATACATGGTTAAGACCTTCTGTAACGACCAAGTTCTTTTTGGTTACATCCCATTTTAAATTGCCTTCGGAGTCGAAACACTTTATGTTCCAAATGTTTTTAAGTCCTAAGTTCATATCGCTATCATGTTTCATGTGCAAGCCTCCATTGGCTTTTAAGTTATTAGTTTGGGTAATCAATTTTTGTCCATATACTAGAAGGTTCGTCAACTGGGTTCCATAGTAGTGAGTCACCGTTAGAGTAAGTCATGGTTATTCCAATTGTAGTTGTTTCTGAATGATTAGTATTATTTATATAATTATTTTCAATACCATACACAGCACTTCCTACTGCGGCTAAAACACTATTGCTAGTTACGCCGCCATTAATATCAAACTGTGCTGATCCTGATATAGTAAAGCCACCAAAATTACTGTACCCCTGTTGTAACCCATAAGATATAGATTCTATAATGTGATGCTTAGACTCTTTACCCGATGTTAGGTTTACACCAAAACTAATGGCTACTATGTAATCAACTCCTGATAGTAAAACTAATCCAGAGTTAACGGTAAATATAGAAGCCTCTGCTTTAGCAGGGCTATTCCAATCAATACCTATGTTAGACCAGTAGATAGGTGAACTGGCTTCAGCCCACGTTATAGGGGCTGTCATGGATACCCGCTAGTATTCATCACCCTTAGTGCAGAACCAGAGTGTCTGTCTTTGTTGTCTTGTTCTTGTAGGTCTGTAATAGACTGTTGGAATGCTGTAGCCCATAACTGAACCCTAGGATCATTCATAATAAATGGCTCTGCTTCTAACATAGCGCCATATAAATAGACATCAGGAGCATTAGTAAGCACCCAGTTAGTAGTTACAGTTCCGCTAAGATTTTCAAACCTTTCGTAAAATAACATTTCTACAGTTTGTACTGTATCTGGTGTTGGGCCTAACTCAAGTTCATTAGCAATAACAGTATAAAACTTGGGAGTACCGTTAGCAGAACCGCCATATAAGCGGTCAAATATTTCAGGTGTGACATATTGCATTGGGGTTACAGGAGATGTATTAATCTGTAGATTACGCATTTGTATAAACCTAGAAGGTAGTGCTAGGCTTTGCTGTCCTGCTACAGTAGATGCGGTTTGCTTAGACTCCATAGCACGAATGCGAAGTAGGCGATTAAACCTAGACTCCGCTAATGCTATAAACTCTGGGATACGATCAGTCAAATCATCACGATCTAACCAGTTCGCTACAGCAGTTTTAAGTTCTGTGTAGTTTGATATAGCCATTATCTACGAGCAATGTAATATACTGTATTGTTTAGGGGAGCAAAGTTTGTTTGTGTTGCGCCTGCTTGTCCGGGATTGTATAGCCACATAGTTATAGCCTCGTTGGTGTAGTTCGTAGAAAAGCGTTATTAGGATCGTTAAGATATTTCTTCATTAACTTAGTATCCTTTTCTATTGCTCCATTAGTTTCTTTCATCCACTGTTCCCATATGCCTACAGGGATAGATGCTACTCTCATGCCATGCTGTTGCTTACCAAAAGTAAGTTTATCACCATAGTCATTTAATAATTCTTTATTGTTATTTAATATACCTTCTACATCTTGATGAGTAACAACACTGGCTGTGCCATCAGAGTGTTCCTCTACTGTAGTTTTACGGTAATGCTTATCTCTCATAGCGGTAGTGATCCTCTATCTTTTGACATTGCTTTTAAATCTTTGACTGCTTTTTGTACAGATGCTTTAACAGTGTAAGGTTTTTCTTTTACTGTTTGCTCTTTAGGTTTTTTAAGACCTTCTTTAAGTAGTTTTTTACTCATAGTTTCCTCAGAAAGAAAGGCTCCCCCGAAGGGGAGCCAAACTCATTACGCCGCTTTCACGCCGATTACTGCACCGTTTGCCTGACCATTCTTACCACGAAGGCCATACTCAGCAATCATCATCTGCTGTACGGAATCACCAGTCTTAGCAAGGGTTTCGGTTGTAAATGGACGCAAATAATCAATGCTCCAAAAATCAAAATCCAAGACATACAACTGGTTTGCTAGACACAGACGGCTAGGTACAATTTTAAACGTACCAAAGTCTGTAACGATTACATCAACAGAGTTGACCGCATGGGCGGGTGACGCTTTATCATGGTTAGTCACAATATCAGCAACGACAGAACCTGCCAAAGCCGACATCTTAACTTTCAATGACGCATCACACATGATGATGTCAGGGCTACCACCTGCTTCCCAAACCTGCTGTACGCAATCATTGACCATATCCATAGTCAATACAGCGTCAGCACCTGCGGCGGCCGCAACAGCCGTACCATCACCTGCGTTAGCAATAGGAGCCGCAGGGCCTGCTGATCCATCAATGATGTTGGAATCAGCCGCAGTAGAATCGCCAAGCCAAGACATCAAGGCCGCAGTCTTACGGGCAACACCTGCCGCACCTGCCGCTTTAACATCTTCACCAGTAAGCATCAACTCCATGTCACGCTTAATTTCTTTAGCGCGTTTGGCAAGTTGATACGCTTGCGAGGACTTACGACCTGCCCAATCAACGGCTTCTGCTGTACCTGAAGTCTGAACAGCCTTCTCAGAAATCTGAGTCTGGTTGGTCAACTTAACAGGCTCGACAACAGCCAAAGATGTGGGATTGTCACCTTCAAGTTTCTGGTTTGCGGCGGCGGCGGCTAACTCATCTTTCTGCCATTCGAACAGAGTATTTGAGCAAGAGCCTTTTCCTGCACCAGACATGAAAGGCGTGTCCATAGGACTAATGTTATAAATGATATCACTAAGGTCTTCGCGTACTTGTACGCCACCAAAGGTCAATCGGGTATTTCCGGGAACTGCCATAGCAGATTACCTCCTTTGTTAAATGTCTACAAAATCCTCAAAGAGAGATACAGAATCATTTACATGACCGCTCTCTTTAAGACGCTTCATGGAGGCAATACGTTTACTACGATCCTTGTCGGCTTTCTTAACACCACCTTTACCAGATCGTACAACCTTGGGTTTGTTTTTTAACTTCTTTGCTTTAATGTCAGACTTCTGAAGAGCATCATATTTTTGAGCCTTCATTAGTACAATCATCGATCTGTGGTCAATCAGTTCTTTTAACTCTTCCTGAGTAAATCCCTGATCTGATGCGTAAGAGGTTAACTCACTTGCTAACTTAGTGCGTTTTTCAGAATCAGCCCATTCAGGTACGGCTTCTATTAGCCTTTTGTATTCTTCCTGTACAGCCATCTGTCGCGCTTGTTGCAATTGAGCATCCTGCGCTTGAAGTGCTTGTTCGCGTTCAGAGTTTATTTTCTGAACATTTTCTTGCGCTTCACGCATTTCCTCTCGTTTCGTAATAAATGAAATAGGGTCTGTTTGTCGCAGATTTTCCCAATCAATATTTTGAAACTGTGCAAGACCACTGGCAGAAGTTTCTGCAAATTGTCCAAGTGTTTCTATGTATTGCTGACGCTCTGCTTGTGCTTGAGAAATTTCGTTAGCCCATTGCTGTTGCATTTCGACCATCTTATTTCTTTCGCTTGCAAGTTCTTGCGTTTTACGAGTATAGTCAGACTGTCGGGAGTACCCTTTAACAAGTTCGTCAAGACCGACTTCCATCTCTTCTCCGTCAACTTTAACGGAATAGACTTCTTCGACCTCTTCTTCCTCATCTTCGTCTAACTCTTCCTCTTCAGATTCTTCCTCAACTTCGGTTTCTTCTTCGAGGACATCCTCTTCCAATGGTTCGTCTTGAGTTTCCTCAGTAGACTCTTCAACATTTTCGGTAGGTTCGCTTGCCTCAGTTTCTGGTGTGACCTCTTCAGGTTCCAAAAGTCCAAGGAAAGCACTTTGTGCTTCGGCTATACTGCCTTGCTCTACTGTTTGCGGGTCAATGGTGTCCGCCATTACAAATTCTCCTATATTGAGTATTCCTTAAGTTTCTTTGCCATCTCTCCAGATTCAACAATACTGGTTAGATGAAGGCGCAGTCTTTCAAGGAGTCGTAAAGAAAGCCACAATTGTTCGCGACTTTCGACATCTTTTACACTTGAGTTATACCAAGTGTTATTTATTTCTTCTTCTAGTTTTTCAAATGCTTCTGTATATAATGGATCGTTAAGTAAATTTTTTGCTCTGGCTTCTCTATCCACCTATTAAAACACCTCTATTTTGATCTCGTTCCAATGCTAATTCTGCGGCTTTTAACTGTGCGTCTACTGCCGCTTCTTGAGCATCCTGTTGTACTTTCATCATTTTAACTTGGAGTTCACCTTGTTTGATTTCAAGTTCTTTCATTTTGTTTTGTTGTTCCATAGCCATAGTTTGTTCTTCTGGAGATGGCCCTTCTTGCCCTTCTTGTGGAGGAGGCGGTGGGGTTAAGAAGTCATCGACATTTTGGTATCCCATAGCCTTAATAAGAGCTGCACCAAGGTTATACATATTTTGTGGTGTTACAATAGGTAATCCACCTGACATAGCCTGTGATGCAAATGAAAGCATATTAGATAAATGAGCCATCTGTTGATCCTTAGAGCCATTGCCAAGAGCAACCGATACAGTGCAATCCATCTTGTCACTCCACATATCGGGACGTACTGGAACCCATTCGTTACGCAACATAACAACACGCTCCTTATCCTGATACTTTAAGAGAAGTTCATAGATGCAGTTCATTAATTGTTTAACACCTGTTTCTGCAAACTGACGAGCAATTAACTCAACTCTACTTTGGGCGTTGGTCATCACCGCATTAACCGCTGTAGCCGTTGTGTGGCTAGTTAAAGCGTCTGCGTTAATACCTTGGGTATTTTTGTTTACGCCAGACCTTGCTTCCCTTACCTCATCCAAGTATCCAAGCATCTGGAATGAGTATGGTTCAAGAGGAGGGGTAGCCAAAGGCATGACTGCATTGGGTGATTTGACTCTAACAATACCGCCCGGGCGCTGTGTAAGAAGGTCATCAAGGTTAGCCTGACCCTCTAGTACAGCATAGCGACCAAAGTTCTGGTTATAGGCATTGTCCATTAGGTTACGCATAAGTGTAGACTTAATTAACTGTAAGTCCATAACAAGATCAGCCACAGAAAGACCAAAGAATTTATGCGGGATTTTTAAAGGAGTGATACTAACAAAAGGTTTTTTATCTATTTCCTCATTAGAGAATATATAACTACCTACACTGCATACTTTTCTAAGTTCTGCAATGCCATCTTCATCATAATCTGTTTTTATAAATGACTCATGTAGCCAGTATTCTCTTAGAGCCTCTTCCTCATTTCCACCAAACCCATAATTTTCTGAGTCATCAAATTCGTATCTTGATAATCTTTCTGCGCTAAAGTAGGCGTCATCATCGCCACTTCCCAAATCTTCTGGGCCAAAGTCCTGATCTTGATACATGATCCTAAGTTCGGATAAAGTTTTTCTTACGCGATGGCAAACAAACCTAGCATCTTCAATGCTCTTGGCTTCTCTTGAAATAAGAAACTCTTCAGGCGGTACGTTTTCAATTCTAACCCTGCCATCATAATCCATTCTTTTAATAACGACATCATGGTATAAACCTTCTGCGCCTGCAATTTCAGTATGCTCAAGAACTTCTACACCATCGTTTGAAATTAAATATTCAAACTCAAGATCACCAAGGTTGTGGTATTCTTCCCTTTTTGCTTCTTCGTACTCATCCCACCAAACTTTTACAATGCCGTTTTTCTGGAGAAGTGCATCGTGGAACCACGAATACATGATCTCCCAACCATTATTATCTTTGGAAAATACGTAGTTAACATAGTCAGTGGCTTGTGCGGCGGCATCTACATCTTCTGGGCCATGCGGTGTGAACTTGACAAACTCGTCACCAGAGCCGAATATACGCATAAGACTGGGCTTAATCCACTCAATAGTGTCCTGTACAGTAGAGTCAACGTATTGACTACGACCATCCACCTCATTACCAAAAGGTAGCGCATAGTAATACTCTTGCGCTTTCTCACGTTGTTCTGATATCTCACCGTCATAACCCAGAGAATCTGTGATCTCTGCGTTAATCTTTGTTAATAGTTCTTGTTCGCTGTCAGACAATGCCGTAATTCCTATATGTTAAATCGCTAGTCCATTCTGGGTCTGAACCCGCAATGGCGTGTCGTTGTGACTGAAAGGCGTAACGTGTGGCAGACATCAGGTCATCACGAAGGGCAACCACCTTGCCTTCCTTTCTATGATACATTCTAAACTCTTCAAACCAATGCGGTAGTGTGTTAAATACTTTAAACTTGCCTGCTTCCATGCTTTGTAGCATAGCCATAAGCCCTTCCTCTACTGAGTTAGAGCCTTTAGTTTGTCCCAAGCCCGGAGGGTTAGTAAAGTGTTCAAGTCTAAAGTTGCAACCATGACCCCTGTATTGCTCTGCAAGTCCGGGGTTTCCCATGCTATCCCTGCGATTTCCGTCATGTGGGTAGGCTATGGGAATAAAATACGGTCGTTGCCGTATAACCTCAGAGTGTACAGCGGGGCTTGCTTTGGATGCTCTGTAGCAATCGTAAATGTAAAAGGTTTCACTTTCATTATCTACGGCACACCAAACTACTGCGGTTGGATGATCCCAACCAAAATCTATAGCGGCTATTCTAGGCCAATGATCCTCAATAGTTATAGGATCAATCATTAATTTTTCTTCTGGTATTGGGAAGATAAGACCTGACCCAATAGAAGGTCTACCAAAGCGGCGCATTTCACGCTCATGCGGCGAATAAGCAGACAGAATCTGTTCCATAACGTCATCATTAAGATGACCTTCCTTACCTCTTAAGGTCTTAACGTGTTCACTAGCGTCATCCCATGTAGCGTTAGTAAGACTCTGACCTTTCTTTATGTCGTTCATAAAGGCGGCTACAGTCTCTGTCATGCCCTGTTCTGGGGTGAATGTCATGTAGACCATCCCTTTCCTATCCAGAGTTCGCGTGACAGCCTGTGAGTAGAGTTCCCTACTGGGTTCCTCGTCTAGCCATACAACGTCAACAGAGCGTCCCTGCCACTTGTCTACACCCATCTCGTAGGCTTTGAAGTGTAAAGAAGAGTTCTCCCCAGAGGTATGCCGTATTAATGCTACGGACTTGGCGTTTGGCACTCCGGGTTTACGTTCCGTTTTTATTATAGTTTCTTTAGGAATCGCTCCAGAGCCAAAGGCTTCAGGGTCATCGGGGGAACCCAATAGTTCTGCCTGTACAATGTCCCTAGTTGTTTCGTTAGAGACACCACCTGCCCATGCCGTAATAGGCTTGTAGAATTTTTTGCCTTTCCACCACTCAGGGTATAGTCCTGTTAGGTGATAGGCCATCTCAGCCGCACCACAATAAGATTTACCTATGCGGTTAGCCGCCATCAATAAGCGTTGGTTATGTTCAAACCCTGTGGCGTGGAAGTCTAGTTGATACGGATAGGGATCATAAAAGGATATCTTCTCAA
>Ga0208134_1002277_pt1 | contig 10449 bp, 17 predicted proteins | sample VirMetDEL_Mar_31_FD_184515 | JGI IMG/M metagenome (GOLD analysis project Ga0208134, IMG submission 184515) | Aqueous microbial communities from the Delaware River and Bay under freshwater to marine salinity gradient to study organic matter... | ecosystem: Environmental > Aquatic > Marine >...
GCTGTTCCTTGGCTATGACCGATTCAGACTATTGGTTGGCGCATTGCTTGCAGGAAATGGAGCAACTACAGCAGGACAGCTTGCATCATACCAAACGGATTACGACCCATTAAGATTTGTGTTCCCTGGAACAGGAATTGAAGTTGTTGCAGTCAACGGATTGTCAGGATTTCAAAATGGTTACTTGATGCGTACAAGCAATATGTACCTTGGAACATCGCTTGATGAAGATTTTTCTAACGTAGAAATGTGGTATAGTAAAGACCAGAGAAAACTGCGCTTTGTTATGGAATTCACTTTAGGCACAAACGTGGCCTATTTGGATGAAGTAGCACAGATTCGTATATAACAGAATTGATTCAAAGGTGATGGCAGAAATGCCATCACCATTACTAAAAAAAACAATTAGCAAATGAGTTGCCCACTTACCCAGAACTATGCATTGCCATGCCGCGACAGTATCGGTGGAATTTCCAAGTTGTATATTGCAACATTGGCTGATTACGAATCATTAGCTGAAACAGTTAGCGGTGGTGACATCACTGAATTTGCATCTGCATCATTGGTATTTCAATCTTACGAACAACTGAAGGAAACTTCAAGCGTGACTGAAACAATTACAGCATCTATTCAGAATGGCACAGTTTACTACGCACCAGAAGTAAGTGTTGTTCTTCCAAAATTGGCCACATCTACACGTGACGAAATCAAGTTATTGGCGCAGAATCGTGTTGTTATCATGTACACAACTAACGATGAAACACGAAACACATTTGTTGTTGGAAGGTCAAATGGCCTTGAAATAACTGCAGGCACAGCAGCAACAGGAACAGCATTTGGTGACCTGCAAGGTTACACATTAACTTTCTCTGGAATGGAACCTGCAATGTCATTGAAACTTACACCAACAAGCGGAACTGTTCAAGCAATGATTGATGCCGTAACCGAACCATAAGACTTTTCTTTTCTCTCTCTGTTTTGAAAGGTGTGGCGTTACTGCTGCACCTTTCTGCATTTTGGCACAATCTGGTCCATTTGCTATTTAAAGAAAAGCACAACAATCATGGCAAGTACAGTAGTGGCAAGCACGGCAACAATCACAGTTTCAGAAGGTTTGCAGTTAGGTGGCGTTGACCGTTCTGGCGCACATACACGGACCATCAACAATGTCGCAGAAGCTGACAGGCGAGTGATGACCGTATCATCATCTGGCGAGATGGACCTAATTGAATTGAACAGCAACAATGGCCAAGGTAAGTTTGTACGTTCAGCTATTCGTTACATACGAATAACCAATCTTGATGACACAAATTTCATCCGTGTAAGATTCAAGAAATCTGGAGCAGAAACGGCTGATGTGAAAGTTGATGCAGGTGCCACATTTATGCTTTCTACGGGTTCAATGGATGCCGATACAAGTGCAGGTGCATTCAGCGCATTTGTTGATATTGACAACATCAGCGCACAGGCTGACACAGCAGATGTGGATGTTGAATATGTTGTGTTTGCGGTGTGATAAACATCGACCGAAATAGCAGCAATGATGTTGTTGTGACCTTGACCGAATATGGCACAGCAACCTATTATCTGTTTGAACTGCGAAGTGATACAACTGAAGGTGTGCAATATTGCGTGGCACAGGATTCATCTGCATTTCCGAATAGATTCAATCAATTCGCTATCACAGAAGTTGGTCCAGGAACACCAACACCAACCAATGCAGAAGTGAAGTTGGGCAATGATGGCCAATGGCAATATTTCATTTACGCAAATAGTTCATCATCAAACCTTGACCCAACAGGTTTGGCCCTATTGGAACAAGGAATTGTAAAAGTGACCGGAACACCTGCACCAACAGAAGTGTACACAGGTGGCAACCAAACATATACTGTTTATGGCGAATAATTTTAGCATACTAAATTTTGAAGCAAACGTGGTGCCTGTGTTCAAGGAAGCTCGTGGCAAAGATTGGATTCTATATGGCGCAGAAGGCGAATACAAAAATCGTTATCCAGATTTCCTGTTGGAATTGTACAGAAATTCAGCCAAGCATCATGCGATTATAAACAGTAAGCGTGATTATGTGTGTGGCCGTGGATGGTCCGTTGACACATCTGGAATGACAACAATCCAGAAAGCACGAATGGACCAATTCGTGAAGCATCCAAATGCATATGAATCATTGGATGATGTCTTGGTAAAAGTTGCACATGACTTGGAACTATATGGTGGCTATGCATTAGAAATTATCTATGACAGCATAGGCGAAAAAGTAGCAGCAATCTATCATGCAGACTTCGCTAAATATCGTGTTTCAGAAGATGGTTCTTGCTACTATTACTCAGATGATTGGAGCAAGCACAATCCAGAAGTTGAAAAGATTGAAGCATTCAATTGGAAGGAACCAGGTGGCAAGCAGTTGCTATATGTGAAATCATACCAACCGAACTGCCAATATTATCCTTTGCCATCATACCTTGGTGCCATCAATTATATTGACCTTGATAGAAAGGTCAGCGACTATTTTAACAAGGGAATCAGTAATGGCTTCATGGCAGGGACTTTGTTGAATTTCAATTCTGGCATCCCGACCGAAGAAGAACAACAGGAAATTGAGAGAATGGTGAAGGCCAAATTCACCGGAACAGACAATGCCAACAGCATTCTTCTAAACTTTTCTGATTCCAGAGAAAGGTCAGCAGACATTCAGCAACTGAACAGCAATGATTTTGATAAGCGTTTCGATTTGCTGAACAAGACCATTCAACAGGAATTGTATGCAGGTCATCAGATTTCAGACCCTGCATTGTTCGGCATTAAAGAAGAAGGAATATTCAGCAGCAGAAACCAATTGGTTGACAGCTTTGAATTGTTCCAGAACACCTATGTCAATGCACACCAACAGTTCATTGAACGAACATTCAATGATTTGGCAGCATTGCAAGGTTTGGAAGGTAGGCTGACCATCAGCGACACAGAACCAATCAGCGTTCAATTTTCTGAAAGCACAATCATCAGCGTGATGACTGAAGATGAAATTCGTGATGCAGTAGGATTGGAAGCAATTGTGAAAGAAGAAGGCGTTGAAAGTGTTGACAGCAAAACCAAAGATGCACAAGCTGCATTGAAAGGAAGTGTTGGTGGTGTCTCTGGAATCATCACGTTGCTGCAAGGTGTCAAAGAAGGACAAGTGGATGCCAATTCTGCAATTGCAATCTTGGTTGAACTGTATGGTTTTGAACCTGCGAAAGCAGCAGCAACAATCAATGGTGATCCATTGCCAGAAGTATCTGCATTTAATTCACAACACATCTGCTGCAAGGCATCTGACAGCAATGAAGATGATGACAAAGAAGCATTGGCCTACCTAAAGGAAACAGGCAGTTTTGAATTTGATGTTGTTGGTGATAGACGATTTAAATTTGATAATTTTGAAACGGCACACATCCGTGAAGGTGAATGTTTAAAATATTGGTTTGCTGAATTAGGACCAATTGAATCCGCCATTCTGGACATCTTGGTGAAGGAACCATCAACGCCATTTTTGTCCATTGCAAGAAGTTTACAAATAAGCAATGACCGGATGATGGCTGCAATTCAAGCATTGAATGAAGCAAATGCCATCAACATCATCATCAAAGAAATTGCAGGCAGCACACAACGTGTTGTTGATGTGACTGAAGAAGGCAAGCGAATCATCAAGGACATCAAACCTGTTGAAGAAGAATTTGGCATTGGTTACGTTTATGATTTACGGCCAGAACTTAAGGCGAAGAATGAACCATTGGTGATTGAAACATCACGTGATTTCTGTATTGACCTGCTGCGTGAAAGCAGACCATCGAATTGGGAATCAGATGATGTCCAAGAAATTGGTGAAGGATATACGGGAAAGGTTTGGACCTTGGAAGAAATCCAAAGGCTGACAATGCAAACAGGCAGGAATGTCTGGAATCGTGGCGGTGGATGGTGGGGGAAATCAATCCATTGCAGACACGAATGGCGGCAAGTTTTAATTACGAAGAAAGCTAAGTAATGGCAACACCTGTTTTATTCATATCAGAATCGTATCTGAAGGACAGCACATTGCTGCACGAAAATATTGATTTCAAATATCTGCGGCCAATTATCATCATGTGCCAAGACATCAATGTTCAGCCAAAACTTGGTTCCACATTGTATGATGAAATCAAGGCACAAATAGTTGCAAGCAGTTTAACAACTGCAAACCAAACATTGCTTGATGACTACATTCAGCCATGTCTGCGTTATTGGATTGAATCAGAAGCACCAACTGCCATCAGCTACAAATTTCTGAATAAAGGATTGATGCAGCAAAGCAGCGAAAATGCAAGCACATCTTCCTTGGATGAAATCAACTTCATCAGCCAGAAGTATCGTGATAAGGCTGAATGGTACACAGAAAGATTGGTCAGATTCCTGTGTGAAAATGCATCAGACTATCCTGCGTATCAATCACCTGGCTCCGGCCTTGATGTGATTAGGCCAGATAAAGATGTCTACAGCACAGGTATATTTTTAGGCAACAGGTACAGGTCCAGAAGTTTGCAAGACAAGTATAGAGATGGATATATTGATTATTGATGGCGAAAGGAATCAACAAAAAGAACATTGAAAAATTAGAAGCATTTGTATACGCTCAACGAAATATTCGAAATAATCGAAACACAGGCCAACCAACATCTGCAAATAAGGCAGTACGGACAAGGTGATGTGTGGGAATTGCAGCCGGAAGAACTTGACTATGTTGTTCTGTGGGCTATTGAAGAAAGCGCAAGTGTTTCTGAACGAACATTAACGTACAACATCAGATTGATATGCATGGACCGAGTGCTTCCAGGCGAAGAAAATGAACACGAAGTGATGTCTGACACGATTTCCATCTTGATGGATTTCGTTGCATATTTCAGACAGTTGCACACGGAACAATTGAGCATCCAAACAAGCGTTTCATTTGAACCATTCACAGAAAGATTCACCGACAAAGTTAGTGGCCATTCATGTGTTCTAGCAATTACGCAGCCATATGCATATGACAGGTGCCAAATACCAACAAGCTAAAAAAATAAAGTAATGCAATACCAACAAAAAGCAATCGCATCCAAAGGGTCTAAAGTTTTGACCGGAACAGGCGCACATCCATCATTGAATGGCTATGCAATAATTGTGCAAGAAGATACAGTATTCACAGCATTTGAAGTTGATGGCGTTGGCTCATTGGCTGACTATGGGCTAAGTGGAACAACTTGCAAAGCAGGTGGATATATAACTGTGCCAGAATCGTCAAGCATCACATCATTGACAATGTCATCTGGAAGCTGCATCGTCTACAAAGGATGAACAGCATTGTCAACATAGCACGAAGGCAAGCATCATCTGGCGGTGGTGCATCTATCACCTACCCTGCAGACACGTTTTCTGATATGTCCTTTGCCTTTGGATTGATAAAAGCAAGTTCATCCTATTCGGGTGATTGTCTTGAAATTCAAAGAGATTCGGACGGTGCTTATAATACGGTTGGATGGAAAGCGGACGGAACTGCTGACCTTTCGGGTGTACTATCTTGGGCTGGAACGGACACGGTGAACGTTACGGAAGTCTATGACAGTACTGGTAATGGCAATACTTTGGTTAATACAACTGCAGCATCGCAAGCAATTTTAGCAAGTGGTGGCTCGTTGAATCTTTACGACAATCAGTTGTTTATGAATGATAAATTTTACCAGTTTGTCACGGGTGGGACAAACACTCCATATAGTGCGCCAGAGTTGGATTTGTACACCGTATACACTCCACAGTCATCTGCTGGTAAATTTTCATTAGCTATCACAAATGCAGATATAAACAGTGGATTCTCTCTTTTAGCAGATAATTTAACTGCAACGAATATCAATTATAGATTTGGCTCGCCTATTTACTATCAAGATGGAGCGTTAAAATCTTGGGCAAATAGAACTGCTGTGAAAACTGATGTTCTTGTGCCTTTGACACGTACACAACTTTCCATACTTGGCGGTGATGCAAGTCTAGGTATAACAAATAATTCAAATCTAAGAATTGGTGGCAGTAGTTATAATTATATAATTATAGGTGGTAAAACACTATGGGGATGGGTCAAAGACACATCTTCAGAACGAACGGCAATTGAAGCGATGATTAATGAAAAAGTAAATATTAGTATATAATGTATTTATTGTTCAGCACATACGAAGAAGCAGATGCACGTAACCGAAAGGCGATAATAGATAGAGGCTATCCATCGGGAATTACGACCAAGTTGTGGAATGAAATAGAAGTTTATCAAGGTCAATATCAAGGTGATTGGGCTTTAGACGTTGGCACAAATTACGAACGTGATTTAACGCCTAAAGAAATCTCTGAACTAGTGCCCGAAATTAACGAACAAAGTAACCTAGTGTTATAATGGAAATACTAATTGAAGCGTTTACGCAGTACGGTATAGCTGGGGTCTTTTTGGGTGTCCTTATCTTCTATTTAAACAAGCTGACAGACATCCATAGAGATGAACGGAAGGATTGGCAAGATGCCAATGACAGACACGTGGACAAATTTAGCGATGTGATTGCTGACAACACAAAAGCATTGGTTGAAATGCGTGGAGAAATCAAAGGCAATAAATGCAAGATGTAGGTGAATGGTGTGCATTGCGGCCAATCAAATGTCAATGCATAAATGGAAAATGTGATGGAAAAAGAGAAGAAACAGCCAAGAAAAAGCGCAGCAAAACAGGCCGCAGACATCATCAAGAAGTTTGAAGGTTTTGAATCTGGACCATATTTGTGTCCTGCAAACGTAGCAACCATTGGCTATGGCACAACCATCTATGCAGATGGCACCAAGGTGTCAATGGATGATGATGCAATTGATGAAGCAAAGGCAGAAGAAGAACTGCTGAACCATATCAAGAAGGTTGAAAAACAGGTCAATGCTGTCCTGGACGTAAAGCTGAAAGCACACCAGAAGGCTGCATTGATTTCATTTGTGTATAATGTAGGAATTGGCAATTTCACCAAATCAACATTGCTGCGAAAGGTGAATCATTGTTCAGATGACCAACACATTCCGGATGAATTTAGACGATGGACCAAGGGCGGTGGCAAGGTATTGCGTGGATTAATTCGAAGAAGGGAATCTGAAGTTGAACTATGGACAGGCAGTTGCTGATTCATCTGTTCAAATCTGTGTGGCCGTATCTGGTCACGTTTCTTCTTGGTGTTCTTGTTGCATGGCAAGGCTGTGGCACCGGAACCAGAACCATCACAGAAACAGTTGAAATTGAAAAGCCAATATATCGCACAGAGTATGTTGATAGGTGGAAAACAGACACAGTTCGTTTTGTTCAGCGCATAACTGTAACCGATACAGTCACCAACACCATCATCCAGGAACGTGAAGTTCTGATTATTGACACAGTTCAAATCATTCAATCATGGCTGACTGAAGTGAACAGATACGACACAACCATCACATTGGCTGATGGCAAGCTGCAAGCCACATGGTTCAATTACCAGAATATAACTGAAGAAGCAGCATTCACATACACATCCGATGTGCAGAAGGCACCATCATATGGAATAGGCATTCACGCATCCATCGAAGCACAGACTGATTTCATCGAAAATGTTCAGCCATTGTTTGGTGTTGGCATTCATGGTGACATCAAAAAGATGTATATTACTACGAACTACAAGTACAATGGTGACCATTTTGTTGGTGTAACTGTTGGAAGAAAAATTTGGCAAAAATGAGCGTAGACTATTATTATGACCAAGATGATGAGACACGAAAGCAGATTGATGAATTGCTGCATCAGAATGCAATCTTGCAATCCAATCTTGGAATGGACAGCACACCGGAAGAAAAGAAATCAGCAAATGACCAATGGATGGTTCTGGCGATGAAGATTCGTGACCTTGACAGCAAATTCTATCATGAACGCATAATAGCACAGCATCAATGAGAAGCATTAAAGGTGAAATCGTCAATAAGTACATGGAGCATTGGTCACATCTGCCATCATTGTCATTGGCGAAGCTGATATACAAAAGGAACAAATCAGCATTCATTGATATTGAGAATGTACGCAGTATTATCAGATACTATCGTGGACAGCATGGTGACGAAAAAAGACAAAGCGTAAAAGGAACAGAGCACGTGACAACCGAGAAAGCACAACAGGCCAAAGCATTGGGCGTGGCAAATCCATTTGGATTGCCAGAAAGTGATGAAGCAGAATGGGAACCATTCATTCTTCCAAAGGCAGCTACAAGGATTTTGTTATTGTCGGACATCCATGTGCCATATCACAACATTGAAGCAGTTAGCAAGGCAATCGAATATGGTAAGCAGCAGAATGTGAATGCTATTGTTTTCAATGGTGACACAGTTGATTGCTATGCTTTGAGTAGATATGAAAGTGACCCAAGAAAGCGAAGATTTGGCGAAGAATTGGAAGCAACAAGGCAGTTGCTGCAAGTGTTCCGGAAGGAATTTGATGGTGTTCCATTCTATTTCAAACTTGGAAACCATGAAGAAAGATACGAAGCATATCTGCGAACTAAGGCACCGGAACTGATTGGCACAGCAAACTTCACGATGGACCAACTGTTGCGATTTGGTGAACTTGGATGTGAATTGATACAGGACAAACGTGTGATAAAAGCAGGCAAGCTGTCCATCATGCATGGCCATGAATTTGGCAGGTCAGTTTTTTCGCCTGTGAATCCTGCACGTGGCTATTACATGAGAGCAAAGGCATCTGTGATATGTGGCCATAACCATCAAACATCAGAGCATTCAGAATCTAATCTGGATGGCAAGGTAGTGACAACATGGTCCACAGGCTGCCTGTCTGAACTACATCCAGGATATATGCCTGTGAACAAATGGAATCATGGTTTCGCTGTCATTCGTGTGGATGACAATGGTGACTTTGAAGTGGACAATCTGCGAATAATAAAAGGCAAAGTAAGGTGATTCAAACAATCGTCAATTTGCTGATTATTTCAATGATTCTGTTGTTGATACTTGTTTTCTGCACCATCATTTTGGCTGTGCTGATTTGGAAAGTTAGCGAAAGGAACAAGGACATTCAAAGTGAAATTGATGCATACCATAACACCTTGGTGAACACGGAAGAAATGTACCTGCACATCATCAAAAATCAGTCAGATGATGATGACACATGGCTTTCCGTTAATTAACTGTTAAATTTATTGCGTTGATTGTCAGCACGTTAACATAAACGTGTGCAATTTCCTGTGCAGTTATTTGGAAGTTATTGACATTATTCCATATATTCGTGGAAACATTTAAAAACACAGAGAAATGAAGATTGTCAATTGTATGAAGACTGAAGAAGCAGCCATTGAACTGCTGAACAGCAACGGATACGAACCATTCAAGAAGAAAGCCAATTGCCATTGCGAATGTGGCGAAACACAGGCGGTGTTGGCCTATTCTGATGATTATGAAAAAGCTGCATTGGTTGGCATTTGTGATGCCTGTGGTGATGATGATGCTTTTTCTGAAGATGTAATTCAATTATAAACCATATAGAGAAAAGAAAAATGGAATACGAATTTCAAACAACAATCGAATCAGCAGATGTTACAATCACATTTGACTATCAGCCAGAAGAATCTATGGTGCTATATTATTCAGATGGCTCTGGATATCCTGGATGTGCAGCATCAATTGACGGTTACGATGTAACCTTTGAAACAAAACGGTTTAATTCAATCACTCACAGATGGGAAGTAGTTCGTCAAGACATTACAGACTTCGTTGAAGATATGGGTGTAGATATTGAGGAACTTTGCTTTAATCACATTGAAACACTAGGATAATGAAGAACGCATCACTATTAGATTGCTACAAATCAGACACAACATATCTGTCTGATGAATCCAAGATGGTTGTTTTGGACATCATTACACGAATTGACACAATCAATCAGATGGCCAAGAATGATGTCATCATTTATGCAGATAGTCAAATCATCATTGAACGCCATGTGCTTGGTGCCATCAGCAGATGGTTGGCAATTTGGGACCCAGATTATAATCATCACGAAGGTGTTCACACACCATCAGAATCATTGCCATTCTATTGGATGTGCTTCACATCAGATGTGGCAATGTTGACTTTGAAAACCAAATCAGAAATCAATTAAAAATAAGTAAGCATGAAAAGTACAGAAAGAGAAACAATGAAAAGATTGGCAGATGAGAATGGCCTAACAGCAGACCATTTCTTCAAATCGCCACAGGGCTTTGTGATAATTACACGGCAAGGCATTGAAAGGATTCAGCAGCATCGTGGCATCCGTGTGAAGTATGAAATGGTCCACATGACAGACGATTGCAAGCACGTAGTCATCAAGGCAATTGGCGAAATGACAAGTTC
>Ga0208134_1002279_pt1 | contig 10442 bp, 8 predicted proteins | sample VirMetDEL_Mar_31_FD_184515 | JGI IMG/M metagenome (GOLD analysis project Ga0208134, IMG submission 184515) | Aqueous microbial communities from the Delaware River and Bay under freshwater to marine salinity gradient to study organic matter... | ecosystem: Environmental > Aquatic > Marine >...
AACAGTAGGATACGTTCAATACGATCAAGATCAACTTATTCATATTAATCCTAGAGTAGAAGGATGGATTGAAGAACTTTATGTAAAAGCCTCTGGTGATCCGGTTATTAAAGGGCAACCTATATATTCGATTTATTCTCCTGCTTTAGTTAATGCACAAGAAGAAATGTTATTAGCATTAAATCGAAAAGATCAACGTTTGATTACAGCATCTGAAGCTCGGTTAAAAGCATTATTAATACCAAGCGAGGAGATTAAAGCGCTACGAAAAAATAGAACAGTCAAACAAAATATTACATTTTATGCTGACCAAAGTGGTGTTATTGATAATTTGAATATAAGGGAGGGATCGTTTGTTAAACCGGGTATGACAATGTTTTCAGTTGGCTCATTATCACAAGTATGGGTTGAAGCTGAAGTTTTTGAACGTCAAGCAAACATGGTTAAAGTTGGGCAAGCTGTTGAAATGAAATTAGATTACCTGCCAGGCCAATTTTGGCAAGGAAAAGTCGATTATGTCTACCCGACATTAGACAGTAAAACAAGAACGCTAAAAGTGAGATTGCGTTTCGATAATACCAATGCGGCATTAAAGCCAAATATGTTTGCTCAAGTGTCGATAAAAACACGAAGTGAAGAGGACGTATTACTGTTACCAAGGGAGGCTGTTATTAGAACAGGAAACTCTGATCGAGTTGTACTTGCCCTCGGTGAAGGTAAATATAAATCTGTAGCGGTAACGTTAGGGCGATTAGATGATGACAGCATTCAAATAGAGTCAGGACTGTACGAGGGAGATATTGTAGTCTCGTCTGCACAATTTTTATTGGATTCTGAATCAAATAAAACTTCTGATCTTAAACGTATGACAGCACCAGAAGATGAGCAAGAAAATATTCAAGCCATCACATCTGAAACCGCCTGGGTAGAGGCAAAAGTAAATGGTTTAATGGCTGCACATCGAATGATTAATGTGGACCATCAAGCTGTCAATGAATGGGAATGGCCACAAATGACCATGGACTTTACTGTTGATGACAGTGTGGATTTCTCTGTATTTACCGTTGGTGCTGTGCTTCATATTGAATTAGAAAAAACATCAGACGGCTTGGTCAAAGTGGTAAATATACACTATCCCAAAGATACTGATGATGTATCTAATACAACACATCAAACAGATCATTCAGGAATGGAGATGGGAGAATAACCATGATTGAATCAATAATACGATGGTCTGTAGCAAACAGATTTTTTGTTTTGCTCGCCAGTGCAATTCTCGTCGGCGCGGGTTTATTTTCACTTAAAAATACCCCTATTGATGCTTTGCCTGATTTATCTGATGTTCAGGTAATCATTAAAACAAGTTATCCAGGTCAAGCCCCACAAGTAGTTGAAGATCAAGTCACTTACCCTTTAACTACGGCTATGCTGTCTGTACCTGGTGCAGTAACGGTAAGGGGATTCTCTTTTTTTGGTGATTCATATGTCTATGTCATCTTTGATGAAGAAACCGATTTATATTGGGCTCGTAGTCGTGTGTTGGAATATCTTAGCCAAGTTGTTTCAACGTTACCTGATAATGCAAAGCCTCAATTAGGACCTGACGCAACTGGTGTGGGCTGGGTATATTTATATGCACTAGTTGATAGAACCGGTAAACACGATATTAGTGAGTTACGCAGCTTACAGGACTGGTTTTTAAAGTATGAATTACAAACAGTCCCTGGTGTTTCTGAAGTGAGTGCTCTAGGTGGGATGGTCAAACAGTATCAGATTAAGGTTGACCCAGATAAGTTGCGTGCATTTGGTATACCTTTAGCCGCTATTCAAATGGCGATTAACCGTGGTAATCAAGAAATTGGTGCCTCTGTAGTCGAAATCGCTGAAGCTGAATATATGGTTCGTGCCACAGGATATCTTGAGAATAAAGAGGACATCGGCAATATTCCTTTAGGCGTGAACAATAATGGCACACCATTACTGCTAAAAGATGTTGCGGATATAGGGACCGGACCGCAAATGCGACGAGGCGTCGTTGATCTAAATGGTGAAGGTGAGACTGTCGGTGGCATTATTGTGATGCGATTTGGTGAAAATGCCCAAAAGACTATTGATGGTGTGAAAGCTAAATTAGAGACACTGAAAAAAGGCCTTCCAGAGGGGGTGGAAGTTGTGACCGTTTACGATCGCAGCGGTTTAATTGAGAGAGCCGTATCAAACTTAGGGTTTAAACTACTAGAGGAGTTTTTAGTCGTAGCTTTAGTCTGTATGGTATTTTTGGCGCATGTAAGATCATCACTTGTTGCGATTGTTAGCTTACCAGTTGGTATTTTAACAGCATTTATTATTATGCACTTGCAGGGGTTAAATGCCAATATCATGTCTTTAGGTGGTATTGCTATTGCAATTGGTGCTATGGTCGATGGCGCCATTGTAATGATTGAAAATATGCATAAACATATGGAACGAACGCCATTGACGGCAGAAAACCGTTGGCAGGTTGTAGCGCGGTCTGCCAGCGAAGTTGGCCCGGCATTGTTTTTTAGTTTACTTATTATTACTGTTAGTTTTTTACCGGTATTTACCCTCGAAGCACAGGAGGGAAGGATGTTTTCACCGCTTGCGTTTACTAAAACTTACGCAATGGCTGCATCGGCAGCGTTAGCTATTACCTTAGTGCCAGTGCTAATGGGATACTTTATTCGGGGAAAAGTGCTTCCTGAACACAAAAACCCCGTTAATCGATTGTTAACTGCTGTATATATGCCAGTGTTGAAAAAAGTATTGGCTTTCCCGAAAATAACCCTCCTATTTGCGTTATTTGTGTTGGCAATTGGTGTGTGGCCGTTAAATAAAATTGGTAGTGAGTTTATGCCTCCATTAGATGAAGGCGATCTAATGTATATGCCGACCACTTACCCTGGTATTTCTATTGGTAAAGCTCGCCAATTAGTGCAACAAATGGATAAGTTAATTTACACAGTACCCGAGGTTAAAACCGTATTTGGCAAGGTTGGCCGAGCAGACTCTGCAACGGATCCTGCACCTCTAACAATGGTGGAAACGTTTATTCAGCTTAAGCCCAAAAGTGAGTGGAGAGAAGGACTGACGACTGAGAGTTTAAAACAAGAATTAGACTCATTAGTAAAGTTACCCGGTGTGACGAACGCATGGGTAATGCCAATTAAAACCCGAATTGACATGTTGGCGACAGGGATTAAAACGCCTGTAGGGATTAAAATTGCAGGTCCTAGCCTCAAGGAAATTGAGAAAATTGGTAAACAATTAGAGGAAATCCTTAAAGATGTTAAAGGGACTGCGTCAGTATACGCTGAGAGGGTTGCAGGTGGACGTTATATTAAAGTTGATATCCAGAGGGAGAATGCTGCTCGGTATGGTTTAAATATAGCGGATGTTCAACAAGTTGTGGCTACAGCGATCGGTGGTATGAATATTTCACAAACAGTTGAAGGCTTAGAACGATATCCAATTAATTTACGCTATCCTCAGGATTATCGAAATTCTCCTGAAGCATTAGCTTTATTGCCTATCGTCACTCCGCAAGGTTTGAGGATTTCTTTAGGGGATGTAGCGGATATTGTTATCGAAAATGGACCACCAGGTATTAAAAGTGAAAATGCTCGTCTTAATGGTTGGGCTTATATCGATATTGAAGATGTCGATATCGGTAGTTATGTTGAAATAGCCCAAAAAGTTGTTAGTGATAAATTGGTATTACCTGCCGGTTACTCTATTACCTGGGCAGGTCAATATGAGTATATGGAAAGAGCAAAAGCGAAGCTTACTTACGTAGTACCATTGACTTTGTTTATTATCGTTATTTTATTGTTCATGAATTTCCGCAATGCTGTTGAAGTAGGAATTATTGTGGGAACATTGCCTTTTGCAATGGTGGGCAGTATTTGGTTAATGTATATACAAGGTTTTAATTTTTCAGTTGCTGTAGGGGTAGGTTTTATAGCATTGGCGGGTGTCGCTGTCGAAATTGGCGTCATTATGCTTGTCTATTTAAACCAAGCCTATAGAGAAGCGATTGATCATAGTTCACAGCAGCTAGAAAAATTTGATGAACTAAAGTTGATTCAATCCGTTATTCAAGGTGCAGGTATGCGTGTACGTCCTGTAATGATGACCGCAGCAGCAATCATTGCTGGATTATTACCTATACTTTATGGTACTGGAACAGGTTCCGAGGTGATGAGTCGAATTGCTGCGCCAATGGTCGGCGGAATGGTCAGTGCAATCATACTGACACTATTAATTGTTCCTGTTGTGTTCTTTTTATGGCGTCGTGCTCAATTGAGACATGAGGAACGATAGTGTTGAGTTGATTAAAAAATGATGCAGATAAAAGTATCTGCATCGTTATTTTTATATTAGATTGATTTTTATTTTCATTTAATTATGTTTTTCAAATGAATTTTCATTGCTAAATGCAGTATTTTTCACTAATATTATTCTATAATCATTGGAGATATATTTTGCGTAGAGTCCATTTAATCATGATGTTTGTTTTACTGACGTTTGTCGGTCAAACTTTTGCGTCTGTGATTATGCCTGGTACTATGCCAATGAGTTCAATGACGACTTCAAATATGCCTGCTGAAAATGGCAAAGCATGTCATGACGCTAGTATGCAAATGAACATGGATATGAACGATGGTGCGGATGATAATTGCTGCGCCCAAGCGTGCCATTGTCCTGTCGGCTCATGTTTATCCATCGCTTTAACGATGGCCATGCCAACGCTTAAATCAGAAGTCAGCTTAGTTAATTCTGCAACAATGTTTACCTCAGCACTAATGCCCCAGTATTTTTCATCTTTATACCGTCCTCCAATATTTGCCTAACATAGGCACAGTTACGCCTTTTTTTTGCTAACTGTCCTAGCCAATCATGTAGTTTCAATTTTTTAACTTTTTTCGGTTAATAAACTGACATTAAACCGCGTTGTTTAATGTGACGAAATTTGATTTGGAGGCAATATTATGTCTGCTCTATATCGCAATTCTATTCGTTTTTTTCGTGTCATAGGTACTATTTTTATTCTGCAAATTATGGGAGGGATGTTACCTGCCCATGCAGCGGAGCCCGGCACTACGGCGCCATTACTCACTGTTTATAAAGATGCCAATTGTGGCTGTTGTGAGAAATGGCTTACGCATATTAGTGAGCGTGGATTTAATGTTGATGCCCACAATATTAACAACCTTTATGAGTTTAAACAGTCAAAGGGTATTCCTGCTTCAATGCAATCTTGCCATACCGCAGTGTCATCTCAAGGTTATGTGTTTGAAGGGCATATCCCTGCAAAATTCATTAGTCGTTTTTTAGCCACCCCCCCTAAAGATGCTATCGGCCTAACCGTACCCGCTATGCCTGTGGGCAGCCCTGGTATGGAGTACCAAGATAAATTTATGCCATACCAAGTCTTACTGTTGAAAAATGATGGCAGTAGCCAGGTATACGCCCAAGTGAACTCGCTTGAGGAGTCTGTGCAATGAAATCTCAATACATGATAAAACCCATGATTCAAACGACAAACAGTGAACTCAACAACAGCCGACGCCGGTTTGTGTTTGGTGCATCCGCCATGTTGGCATTGATGTCGATCCCTTTCCCTAAAAATGCCTTTGCCAATGCGTTAAGCCAATCGTTGAGCCAGCTCTCTGGCAAAGTGTTTGACTTATCAATTGACTATAAAATGGTTAATTTTACCGGGAAATCTGCTCGAGCGACTGTTGTAAACCAATTACTGCCCGCGCCGTTATTACGTTGGAAAGAAGGTGAAACAGTCACCTTAAGAGTAAAAAATAATCTCGACCATGATAGCTCTATTCACTGGCACGGTATTATTTTACCCACCGAAATGGACGGTGTGCCTGGCTTTAGCTTTGATGGCATTAAACCCGGTGAAACATTTGAGTATCAATTTACCGTCCAGCAAAGTGGCACATATTGGTATCACAGTCATTCAGGCTATCAAGAACAAACCGGTTTATTCGGTGCTATTGTGATTGATCCGGCGACCCCCGATCCGGTTGTATATGACCGTGACTATGTGATCATGCTGTCTGATTGGTCTGACGAAGCCCCTGAAAACATTTATGCCAAATTAAAGAAACAAGCCGATTACTATAATTACCGTGAGCGTACGGTAATGGATTTTTTCTCTGACGTGAATAAAAATGGCTTAGCCAATACGTGGAACGCTCGTTCGATGTGGAATAACGCGCGCATGAGTGACAGAGACATATCTGATGTTACGGGTTCAACTTACACCTATTTAATGAATGGCAATCCTCCGCAACAGGGCTGGCAAGGATTGTTTGAACAAGGTGAAAAAGTGCGCTTACGCTTTATAAATAGTTCTGCGATGACCATATTTGATGTACGTATACCGGGTCTCAAAATGAGTGTTGTTGCCAGTGATGGTCAGAACATTCAACCGGTTTCTGTGGATGAATTTCGAATCGGTGTTGCTGAAACCTATGATGTGGTTATTGAGCCAGAGGTTGATAATGCCTATTGTATTTTCGCTCAAAGTATTGACCGCACCGGCTTTACGGTAGGTAACCTTACCTCAGATGCCAGTTTACATGCTCCTATTCCCCCAATGGATCCAAGGCCAGTCCTTGGCCACAGTGATATGGGCATGGATATGAGTGATATGGATATGAGCGGTATGGATCATAGCAAAATGGACATGGGCGCTGGTGATATGTCAGGCATGGATCACAGCAAGATGGCTATGGGTGGCGGTGATATGTCAGGCATGGATCACAGCAAGATGGCTATGGACGGCGGTGATATGCCTGGCATGGATCATAGCAAGATGGCTATGGGCAGCGGTGATATGTCAGGCATGGATCACAGCAAGATGGCTATGGGTGGCGGTGATATGTCAGGCATGGATCACAGCAAAATGGCCATGGACGCTGCGAAAGCGACAGTCTCAGGACTAGGGCTTGCAGGCTTTGGCAGTAACAATGAAATTAAACACATTGACACCGAGTTCGGCCCACAAGTGGATATGCGTGCAGATGCGCCAAAAAGTGGTTTACACGATCCCGGGATTGGATTGCGTGACCATCAACAACAATTTAATCGCAAAGTATTAACTTATGGCGATATTAAAGGCTTACATCCTACCTACGACACGCGCCAACCTAGCCGCGAAATTCAACTGCATTTAACCGGCAATATGAACCGATATATGTGGTCTGTGAATGGGGTGAAATTTATGGACGCCGCGCCATTAGAGTTTGAATACGGAGAAAGACTGCGGATCACCTTAGTGAACGACACGATGATGACTCACCCTATGCATTTGCATGGTATGTGGAGTGAGTTAGAGACAGGCGACCCTGATTTTATTCCCCGTAAGCACACGGTATTAGTTCAGCCGGGTTCTAAAATCAGTTACTTAGTCACCGCCGATGCAAAAGGGCAATGGGCATATCATTGCCACTTGTTATTCCACATGCCAGGCATGTTCAGAAAAGTCGTGGTGAAATAAGGGGAATACAGATGAATAAAACGAATTTAGTGGCATTGGGACTGTTGAGTCTGAGCGCCTCATTGGCTAGCTCAGCTGTGTTTGCCGGCGGTAATGATGATCCTCTATTAACAAAAGTCATGCTGGATCAATTTGAAAAAGGCGTGGATCCGCAAGATCCTACCCAGTTTAGTGCACAAGCCTGGTTAGGTTACGATTTGAATAAGTTGTGGCTTAAAACAGAAGGTGAATATTCAAATAGTGATAAGCAAGACCTTGAAATTCAGGCTCTTTACAGTAAGCCCATCGCACCATACTGGGATGTACAATTCGGTATTAAAACCGATATCAAACCGACGCCGAACCGTAATTGGGCTGTGATTGGGGTTCAAGGGTTAGCGCCATATTTCTTTGATATTGATGCGGCCTTATTCATCGGTGATCAAGGCCGTACGGCTATGCGTGTGAGTGCGGAATATGAACTGTTAATCACTCAAAAGTTGATACTCACACCTGAAGTAGAAGTTAATTTATTTGGTAAGGACGATGCTGAACTTGGAATAGGCTCAGGCTTATCTGACGTCAGTGCAGGGCTGCGATTGAGATACGAGATTGTTCGAGAGTTCGCACCCTATATCGGTGTGGATTGGCGTCAGAAGCTCGGTAATACCGCCGATTACGCCCGAAATGAAGGGGAAGAAACACAAGAAACCCAGTTTGTTATTGGTTTTAGAGCTTGGTTCTAAGACCTCGTTCGTACACTGAGTTATAAGCTTGGCGCCAAGATGTTAGCTAAGCCAATATTTAATCATTTATGTAAACCGTTTTTCGATCGTTAAAAACAATATAAAAGGAAATATCATGAAATTATTTAACAACGTTTTAGTCGTAACAAGTCTATTCCTGAGTGCTTCAGCATTTGCTCATGTCGGACTGGGCAGTTCTATGCCCGCTAACGGTGCGATGCTAAGTCAAGCCCCAACAACGCTTGAACTGACCTTTACGGCTCCGGTACGTTTGGTCAAATTAACAATGCAAGATGAGAAGCAGCAAAGCGTACCGCTAACATTACCTTCAAGTGCGACCAGCCAAGCAGCATTTTCATTCGCTCTACCAGCATTAAACGCAGCTAATTACACAGTTAACTGGATGATCATGGGTGACGACGGTCATAAGATGAAAGGCAACATGAGCTTTATGCTTCACGACTCTGGCATGAACACTCGCAGTGCACCGCCTATGACAATGGAGCATGAGACTAGCGAGCACACTGCACATCAATAAGTGGATGAGTAAACATGATATTAACCGTATTTGAAATATCGGTGTTGATATCTAAATGGGTTATCTATCTGAGTGTTGCCGCCGTTATTGGCGGCACATTGATGCAATATCTCATTAAGGGTCAACCGAACCTTGGTATTAACGTTGCAAAATATACCTTCGTAGGTGCCGTTTTGGGGTTGATTGCCGTCAGTATCAACTATTTTGCTCAAGTAGGGGCTTTTGCTGAAAGTGGCTTGATGGGAATATTTGATGCGCAGATGCATGCTTTTCTTTGGCCAACCCAGGTAGGGCAAACGGTGCTTTGGCGCTTAATCGGTTTTGGGATAATGCTAGTGGTTAGTGGTTTACTGTTACATAAGAACCGTTATATCAAAACGTTTTCTGTGGTATTAGCGATTCTCAGCTGTCTGTTAATTGCTGTCACGTTTACTTTTATTGGCCATAGCACTGAGCTGGGATTGCTTGCTCAAGGCTTAATATTGATACACGTGTTGATCATTGGCAGCTGGATAGGCGCTTTTTATCCATTATGGAAATTATGCAGCACCGATGACAACATCGTCATAAAAAATGTCATGGATACATTTGGTCGTTTAGGCATAGTGATTGTCATTCTAGTGTTGCTTTCAGGCATGGGAATGGTGTGGATGTTGTTTGATAGTCCCACTGAATTAATCAGTTCCGATTATGGTATTGCGGTCACCATCAAGCTCTGTTTGGTGGCTATCATTTTGCTTATAGCAGCATGGCATAAATTGGTTTTAGTACCGAAATTAACGATTGCGAACCCATTACTCGCAAAACAAAAACTACAAAAATCGATTGGATTAGAAGCATTAATAGCAGTACTGATATTAGCGACAACAGCGGTACTTTCGAGCGTGCTAGGTCCTATGAGCCTTGGATAATCACTATAAATTAACAGAGAGATAAAAATGAAGAATAGCCCTTTAACAATACTCATAACGACCGGGATATTACTGATGTCAGCAGGACAAAGCACATTGAGCTTCGCCCATGGTGATGAAACTCACCCTATAGAACAAAAAACGTTTATCGGTGTTGATTCCGCCGCGGGTAATGTTGTCAAACAATTTCATGTTGCATTACAAACGGGCAATGAGGCTATTGTCAGGCAGTCATTAGCTGTCAATGTGCAAATTTATGAAGGTGGAAAAGTAGAACGTTCACTTACGGATTATGCCAATCATCACATGCTTGCAGATATGGCCTACTTAAAAGGGTTAACCATAACGCCAAAAGAACACCAAGTAACGATTACAGATGACATTGCTATTTCAACGTCAATAAGTCACGCCCAAGGTGAATATAAAGGTAAAAGTATTGACTCAATGACCATGGAAACGCTTGTGTTAATTAAACAAGCGGATGGTCATTGGAAAATAACCCACGTGCACTGGTCGTAACTAATAAAAGTTTCATCAACCAGATAAGGGATTATCTTGAGCTTCTTTGTAGGTGCTCCCAAGAAAACCACAAAGACTCGGATCATGTTAATGCATGATATTTTATGGAAAAGGATTTCCATTTTTTTATATAAAAAAAGACCGGAATAACTCCAGTCTTATTTTGATTTTGCATTCAAATATTAACTTTCAATAAGTTGCATAGTAGT
>Ga0208134_1002290_pt1 | contig 10418 bp, 5 predicted proteins | sample VirMetDEL_Mar_31_FD_184515 | JGI IMG/M metagenome (GOLD analysis project Ga0208134, IMG submission 184515) | Aqueous microbial communities from the Delaware River and Bay under freshwater to marine salinity gradient to study organic matter... | ecosystem: Environmental > Aquatic > Marine >...
ATAAAGCAAAAGCTTTTAAGTTTGTTGTTGATGACATTGAAGCCAACATGTCACACGTAAACTGGAAAGAAGTAGCTGCTAGCTCAGCGGCATATGCACTTAAAGACGCATATGATAAAGCGGTTCTCGATGTAATGCTTGCTGGTGTATCTGATGGCACTCCCGCCCCTGACCACGTTATTGGTTCGGAGAGCGCTACTGACATTGCCTCTTTAGCCGCCGGTACCGATTTAAGCGCTGGTGGTTTGGCGTTGAATAGCATTGATCCTCTAGATGTTATGGCTCGACTTGCTCGCCTTCTCGATGACCAAAACGTACCAGAAGAAGGACGGTTCTTTGTAGCGCCTCCATCTTTTTATGAAGCGTTAAGTCAGTCAGATTCTAAGTTGTTGTCAGTAGACTACAATGCGGGTTCTGGTTCAATTCGTAATGGATTGGTAAGCTCAGGTAAGTTGCGAGGCTTTGAAATGTATAAGTCTAACAACATCATCCCAGCCTCCAATACTTACGAGGTGTTAGCAGGTTCTGTCTCAGCTACAGCTACCGCACAAACAATCGTCAACACAGAGGTGCTGCGAAGCCCCACTACGTTTGGTGATATTTGTCGTGGCTTGCATGTTTTTGGCTCGAAAGTTATTCGGCCTAATTCATTAGCTAAAGCTCACATCGCTAACTAAAAGTGCGGGGGGTGTAAAAGCCCCCCAATCTTTAAAACAGAGGATTATAAATTGAGTAATATACTAGGTAGTGAGTCAAATCCCGTCCGTATGGACAACAACGGAACAGTCAGACTTCCGAGCAACAAATGGTCAGGCACAAATAAAAAAAACTACGATGAAAATTATGATCGTATTTTTGGTAAGAAAGAAAAAGACAAGCCAGCTACTGAGGAAAAATAAATGTCTTCAACATTTTTAGATTTAACTAATGAGCTTTTACGTGAGCTTAATGAAGTACCGCTAACTGCCGCTAACTTTGCAAGCGCCGTAGGTGTACAGCAGCACGTTAAAGACTCTGTAAATCGAGCATACTTTGATATTGTTGTTGACGAACCACAGTGGCCCTTTTTAGCTGTAGACGAAAGCGGCACAGTAGACCCAATGTACGGCAACGTAGCTCGTCCCACTACTGAAGGCACACGCTGGTATGATTTAAAACAAGCATCTACACACGCAACTGATTATGGCTCTGTAGATTGGGATAACTTCTACATAACTACAGTAGGCGTTACAGGCGAAACGGCCCCGTATGTGGGACAAAATCTGCGGTACATGACGACCGAAGAATGGAAAGACTTTCAACGAGAGCAAGAAAATGTAGATGACGCAGATAATAAAGGCTACGGAGAACCTAAGTATGTAATACGTAGCCCCGACGGACGCAAGTTTGGACTGAGTCCTATCCCAGATAAAGAATATAAAGTGTGGTTTTATGCTTGGGCGTTACCCGCAAAAATGTCAGTAGCCACGGATGCTATTGTTTTCCCCGAAATCTATAGTGCTGTACTACTAGCAAAAGCACGATATTATATTTGGCAGTTTAAAGATAACCCACAACATGCTGCGTTTGCACTAGACGACTTTAAGAAAGGATATAGAAGCATGAGGTCTAACCTTCTTGAGCCTACGCCAATGTACTTTAAAGACGATAGAGTGAGATATATTTAATGGCTGTTTCGCAACCGTTTGGTTTTGCCTGCACAGGTGGGCTAAATAAAAATCTCAATGAGCTGGAGATACTTAAAATTCCCGGCGCTGCTAGAGATTTAATTAACTATGAAGTTGATATAGATGGTGGTTACAGGCGTATAAATGGTTTCTTACCTTTTGGTTATCCTACGCATACTCGACCTGATGGTGAAAATAAAATACTAGGCATTACACAATACTTAGACTGTATAATTGCCTGCGTAAATGATGGTATATATCTAACCCAAGATGGTGTAACTTGGACACAGATTAATAGGGAGTATGTTCATACAGGCGGACACGAAACAGACAATTTAACTTTGGCTGAGTGGAATGATGGGGCCAATAATGATGCACCTATAACTGTACGGACAAACCAAGGACAGTGTAGCTTCGTATTCATAGAGAGCACAGGCCATATAATAATACTAGATGGAGTTAATGCGCCTTATTATTTTGTGCTTGGTGGCACTCTAGGAGATCCTTTAGCTAACCGAACTTTTCATGGACATACGCTAGCAGACACTGATGACGAAAGAGTAGGTGCGGCAACAGGTGTACTTTATAGAACTCAGTTTATTACTCACGCAGACAATACAGTTTATATTGCAGCAATAAATAACCCTGAAAGTCTATCTGGTACTGGTTCGGGCAGTATTGCTTTAGACCAAAAGATTGTTGCACTAAAAACTTTTAGAGATGAAGTTTTTATTTTTTGTAACAATTCTATTTACCGTTTAATTAATATAGAAGATCCCACTAATACAGCGGTTGTTCCTGTAACCCAAAACGTAGGGTGTATTAGCGCATATAGCATACAGGAAATAGGTGGTGATTTAGTATTCCTTAGCCCTGACGGTATACGGACACTAGCTGCTACAGCACGTATTGGTGACGTTGAGTTAAGTTCTGTAAGTAGGGCAATACAACCTATAATTGTAACCATAGCTAAAAACATAAATGAATATAATATTTCTAGCGAAGTTCTTAGGTCTAAGTCGCAGTATAGATTATTCTATTCTAAAGACTCTGAAGAAAGAGAAGACTCTAAAGGCATCATAGGTACATTTACTGGTAAAGGGTTTGAGTGGTCAGAAACAATAGGTATACAAGCCCCTGCATTAGCTTCCGATTTTGATGAGTTAGGTGTTGAGAAATCATATCATGGAGATAATAAAGGATATATATACTGCCATGATGTAGGCGCAAGTTTTTCTGAAGGCTCAGTTAGTGAAATATTTTCGATTCCTTCTACTTATGATACGCCCAATTTTGATTTTGGAGACTTAGGAACTAGAAAAACTCCTTACTCTGTAAAAGTGTCAGTTACTCCAGAAGGCTTTATGCAACCTACGCTACATGTAATTTATGATTATGGAGATGTAAATGTAGCTCAGCCAGATCCTTATTTGCTTTCACCGGCTTCTAGCCCTTCTGTGTTTGGAATTTCCCAGTTTGGTGCTGGTTCTTTTGGTGGGGCTGCAAACCCAATGATACTCCAACCTATTCAAGGAAGCGGACATACACTTAATTTTAAAATAACTACCAATGATACAGCAGCTCCGTTTGCCATCAACGGACTTTATATTGATTACTACCCTTCGGGTCGGAGATAAAGAATAATGCCAAGCAATAATTATATACGACAAAAAACAGCAGAAATCCAAGATAACTTAGTAATAAATGCTTCAATATTTAACGCCGAATATAACCAAATACAGCTTGCTTTTAGCTATGCGGGTTCAGGGGAAACTGGTCATACGCATAGTGGGGCAGTAGGTGAAGGCGGTGCGATTGGTAAAATTGGAAACCAAGATTTTTCTAAGAGCCTTGAAATCTCTACAAACGATTGGGTCTTTACAGGCTCTAGCGTACAACCGGCTACGAATAATACTACAGACTTAGGCGTTAGTGGTAAAGGATGGAAAGACGTATACATTTCAGGTAATGTTGCAGCTACTACAGTAACAGTGGGAGATGGAACATCTACAGATTTAAAACTTTATAAAGACGGTAGTAATAACTGCTTTATTGAGCAGCGAGGCTCTGGCGGTTTAGAAATATCGGGCATATATGGCAAGTTATCTAACGAATCGAATCAAGAATTAATTTCTTGGGATACCGATAATGCGGCTTTATCTTGGCGTGGTGCTTCTGGCGCAGGAATTAAACTCAATACCAATGAGACAGGCATAAACGTAACAGGAATTATTGACTGTGACGGCTTAAAAATGGATGACGGTCAGTACGCACAGTTTGGTACAGGTAATGACCTAAAAATTTGGCATAGTGGAAATAATAGTTTTATTCAAGAGTCTGGCGTTGGACAGCTAGTGCTAACCACAACCAACGGCTCCGGCATTTATGTTGAATCCGCTGGTGAAGCAATGGGTCAGTTTGTTTCAAACGGTGCAGTAAATCTTTATCACGACGGCGTACAAAAGTTTGCCACCACAGAGACAGGCATAGACGTAACAGGTACGGTTACTGCTGACAGTTTAGCTATCCAGCCAACTAGCGGCGCTGCTGGTGCGTCATTGACAAGCACAACAGGACAATCTGTGTTTACGGTGCAAAGCACTTTTGACGGAAATGAGGTTGATGAAGTAGCTGGTATTGAGATTGGCGCTAAGAGCCTGTCGTTTATAGATTTAAAAACACCTAACTCTGATGATTACGATTTGAGAATATATCATTCAGAGCTGGCAAATCACTCAATGATTAACGCCCTAAACGAAGACTTATTTTTGAGGTCAGGCGGCAAAGTATCATTACAACACGCTGGGGCAAACACTAAGCTAGAAACTACAGCTACAGGTATAGACGTAACAGGTACAGTTAATGCTGACGCTATTAAATTCACTACTGACGCTACTGATAACGCTAAGATATTTATAGAGTCATCGGGTGGGGAGCAAACATCATTAGTAATCCAATCTAAAGATAATCTTGACGACTTTATAATTCTTAGACACCACATAGCTAATGTAGGCGAAGTAGATATTTTAACGACTAGGGCTGTGGGAGCTACTTTTAGAGGGGATCTTAAATTTAAACCCCAGACAGGAAATCCCACAGGAACATTTAGCATAAGTCAACTTGCTTCAGGTAGTGGTCTTATACAGCAAGTAGGTGACGGCAATATTTTAATTAAAGGCCAAGAAGGCTACGTACAAAACAATTCAGGAGATGCTTTAGTGCAGTGGGGCGCTAGTAATGTATCTCTTCACTGGAGAGGGGCGGGTGCTACAGGCACTAAGTTAGTTACAACAGCCACAGGCATAGACGTAACAGGCACAACTAACACCGACAACTTAACAATCAACGGCGCACAAGGCTCCGACGGTCAGGTATTAACATCTACAGGCTCCGGAGTTGCTTGGGAAGATGCGGCTACCGGTGGTGGTGGATCTGTAACAGCCGTAACAGGTACTGCACCAATAGTTTCTTCTGGAGGCACAGCACCTGCAATTTCTATAACGCAAGCAAGTGGATCTACCAATGGATATTTGTCTTCAACGGATTGGAATACATTTAATAATAAAGGAGGCGGAGTTGGAACTTTAACGGGCGTTACAGAAGGGGCTGCGATAGATATAAACACCGCTAACGCTGCGTCGCCTACAATCTCTGTAGACCTATCCGAATTACCTGTAGAAACCGATGACTTAGTAGGCTCCACGGATCATTTAGTTTATTTAAATAATGGCAATCAAAAAAGAATTCTGGCTAATAATGTAAACTTATCAGCCTTTAACAATGATGTTGGTTGGACAAACAATACTGGCACAGTAACAAGCGTGTCAGGTGGAACAGGTATAACCGTAACTGGCGGCGGGACATCCCCATCTGTATCTATTACAAGCGACAGTATAGGTGCTACTCAACTTAATGTTACAGGTAACGGAGCAGCAACTGATTTTCTAAGATCAGATGGTGATGGGACTTTTACATGGGCAACGCCCCCTGAAACTGTTTACACCGCAGGAGCAAATATCTCTATTTCTAATGGTAACGTCATAACGAACAATGGTATACGGTCGATTAATGCAGGGAATGGAATATCAGTAAGCACTTTTACGGGCGTAAACACACCTACAATAGGTATTCCGAACGGCGGCGTTAATTCATTAATGCTTAACCTTCCAAATACTAACCCCGATACTTCCAAGTATTTGCGTTCTGATGGCAGCAATGGGTTTGTTTGGGATGAGCCTACTGATACAGATACTACCTATTCTGCGGCTGTTGGTGGCGGCCTTAACATGACAGGCAATCAGTTTAGTTTAGATATTAACACCTTAACAGAAAGCACTGATGATTTTAGCAATACCGCTGATAGGTTGGCAATATACGATGGGTCAGCAAATGACACACGCAAAATAACTCAGGGTAGACTAGATGTATCACATTTTTCTAGAAACAACGCACTCTGGGCGGGTACAAATGTTAATAGCAGCGCCTTTGGTGGGCTTGAAGGAAGATACACAATCTTCAATAACAATGTATATAGGACTGTTTCGACAGGAGGGGGTGCCCTTCAGGGAGTATGGAATTTCATTTTAATAGGTTCTGCGGATTTATTATTCTTCGCTAGTAATAACAGTCAATATTATGTAACTACTGATACGGGGTCTATTATTGGGCCGAAGACTTCTGGAACAGTGACTATCAAAGCAGGATCAAAGGCAACCATAGTGGGGTACGGTGTTGGCAATGGGACACTTATATTTTCAGGAACTAACATAACTACTACTTAACTTTTTAGGAGAACAATTAACATGTCAGAATTATCAGCAGGCGTATCATATATTTCAAAATCTCTTCGTTCAGGAGGCCGTGGAGTTATCCAAGTAGCCGACTACAATACTACTGTATATTTATATGGAAGTATCAATGGCACAGATTGGGCAAGCATAGAAACTTTATCGGCTAATCAGATTAAAGAAGTAGTGCTTTGCCCTTACTTCCGATTTAGTTCTAGCAGCACAGACTCCTCAGTAACTACTGGCACTGGAACGACTAAGGTTTTTATTTCGGAAACTCGTGACCGATAAGCGGAGAAAGTAAATGAGTAAAAAACGCTGCAAAAGAAATACTAAAAAGGCTTTAAAGTCTCTTCAAAAAAAGAACCAGCAAAGGCTTAAAAAATATGGCGGTGGGTTGGGTGGCGGCTCTCCGTTTAACAATTTAGGCACTTTAAATTTCAGCACCGAGGGTCTTGGCGGGATAAAACAGTTTACAGAAGAGGAAAAGCGTAAGGCGGAGGAGGAGGCTGCGTCACAAGCTGCGTCTGAAGCAAATGCAGCAGAAAGAGCAGCAGGTGAGGAATCTACTCCAACGACAACAGAACCAACAGAACCAACAGAACCAACAGAACCAACAGAACCAACAGAACCAACAGAACCAACAGAACCAACAGATCCAACAGATCCAACAGATCCAACAGATCCAGACAACACTGATAATTCAGATACCAATACAGGAAATAATATGTCTTCAGAATTTTTAGCTAAGCCGGAAGAGGGGCGAAGGAGTGCTCTAAATACAGAGCTTCCTAAAACCCTTACTGATCAAGAAAAGGCAGATTTTTATAGTGGGCCACCTGTAGACATACGGCAAAATTTACCAGATCGTCCTGATGTACTAGATGCTACGGCGGGCGTAGTAGGCGCTGACGTTGAATCGGCAATTACTGGCACTGAAGATGTTGTTAAATTAAAAGCAGGTGATGCGGTTAAAGCTCAAGTAGGTAAGGCGGCCACAGGCGTTGTTTCTACAGCAAATAATGCACAACAAATAGATGCGCCTACTTCAATGCGAGCTGCTACCATTCAAGAGACATCGAGTGATTTTAAATTAAAAGAGGAAGCAGCTCAAAAGTTTGCATCTGATCCTGAAGTAGTGGCCGAACAAAAAGCACTAAAGACTCTACAACGATCAATCGGAACCTCTCCAGAGGCTGTGGCGCTCAGGGCGCAACTAGCAGCCGATCCTCAAAATAGAGGGCTACAAAAAGAATATGAGGCTTTATTCCAAGAGGTTACAGATAGAGGCAAAATTTTAGGGGACAAACAGCAAGAAGCAATAAATGCAGCAGGGACTGTTGAAGGCGCTCAGGGTGAGTTAAGCGAAGGGGCTACGGCAGCCACGCCAGAACAGATAGAACTAACGGAAAGGGCTGAGGCTGCTGAGCGAGACACACAGGCCGAACAAGAGGCTCTGGCAGAAACAGTTGACTTTTCTATCAGCGAAGATGCTTACGTAGATAAAGTAACAGGCGAAAAAATTACTGTTGCATCTACACCTGAAGCTGAAGCGCAGCAGCGTGAAGCAATCTTAGGTGAGCCTGTGCCGGACGGTGAGGCTGCTAAAGTTATGAGCATGTACGACTTTGCTCAGGCGCAACAGCGTCGAGAACGAGGTGATGCTGCCCGTAAAAAAGTTACTGACGAGCTGACTGCTCAAGGTATGCTTCCAGATGAAATAGCTCAGGAGCTTTTAGATAACCCTGCACGATTAGCTGCTGCAATGGAAGATCAGCCTGATACAATTAAAACAGCTTTGTCAGGATTATCTGAAGAGGCTTTAATGTCTACGCAGATGGAATCGTTAATGGCAGGCATGGACGATGGTAAAGTTCCGGCATGGGCTAGGCCAGCTCTAGCGTCTGTAGAGGCTAACTTAGCTCGACGAGGCATGTCTACATCTACTGTAGGTCGAGATGCTCTGTTTAATGCAATTATTCAGAGTGCTATACCTATTGCTCAAAGCAATTCTCAAGCTATTCAGGCTGCTACGGCGCAGGATAAAACCTTGGCTGGGCAGTTCTTAATTAAGAATGCTGAGTTTGCACAGCAAATGGAACTTGCTAACATGAGCAAAGACCAGCAAATGAATCTGGCAAATCTTTCTGCATTAAACCAAGCAAGCGCTGATAACTTAAATGCTGCACAGCAAACAGAGTTAGCTAATCTTAATATGCGAATGAATACCAATTTAAAGCAAGCAGACATTGCAGCACAGATGGGTGTAGCTCAACTTAATGTTGATCAACAAAGAGCTATCAATAACGCAATGATGGTTGCTCAAGTTGATATGTCAAAATTCACAGCAGAGCAACAAACAACGCTAGCTAATAGCAACTTTATGCAAACTATGGTGTCAAACAAGTTTAATGCTGACCAGCAGGCTACTCTACAGAATGCTACAGCGATGGCTAACTTAGATATGGCCACAGCCGATCAAAGAACTAAAGTAGCTATTAGTAATGCAAATAATTTCTTACAGATGGATATGTCAAATTTAAATAATGAACAACAAGCAGCAATGCTAACAGCCCAGAATGACCAACAGCGTTTATTATCAGATACGGCAGCAGCTAATGCAGCTAAACAGTTCAATGCTTCTAGTCAAAATCAAACAGATCAATTTATGGCTAGCTTAGGAGCACAGATTGATCAGTACAATGCTTCAGCGATTGATGCTATGGGTAAATTTAATGCCTCTGAAGCAAATCGAATGGAGGCTTTAAACACAGGAAACGAGCAGCAGATGGAAATGATTAACGCACAAATGGCTACAGACGCTAATAAATTTAATGCGACTAATGAGCTTCAACGTGACCAGTGGAATGCAGCTAATGCCCAAGCAATCGAGCAGGCTAATATGGCTTGGAGGCGATCTTCAAATACCGCAGAAACAGCAGCAGCTAATGCAGCTAATCAACAGAATGTTCAAAACTCTTATAACTTATCAGCCTTAGAACTAGGGCAGATGTGGCAACAACTACGTGATGAGTCTACATACATGCGTACAGCCTATGAAGCTCAAGAGCAAAGAGTCGCACAACTATACGCTACTGTAATTGGTAATGAAAACGCAACATCAAAAGATGCTAAAACTAGCACCGCTAATTTGTTGACGACAGTTAATAGTATTTATAATAAGTAGAGGAAAATAAAATGGGATTTTTTAGTAAAGCGTGGAAGTCAGTTAAAAAGGTTATTAAAAAAGTAACACCAAGAAAACTTTATAAATTTGCAAACAAAATAGGTAAAAGCATCAGGGGTGCATTTCAAAAGTTTGGAAAGTTTATGGGTAAAATAGGTATCTTAGGTCAAGTAGCTATGATGTTTATAATGCCGGGGGTGGGGGCAATGCTAGGTAATTTGTTCCAAGGTGTTGTAGGTGTAGCAGGCACAGCAGCTACAGCGACTACAGCAGCTACAGCGGGCAGTGGTTTGTTAGGCTCTAGCTCTGCGCTTTTAAATGCTGCGGGTAACGTACTTAAAACTGTAGGCAATGTAGTAAGTAAAGGACGTAATATTTTTAGTAACATTACTAAAGGTGTTACAGAAACTTTAGGTAACTTTGCTAAGACTGCAAGCAATAAAGTATTCGGCACTAGCTTTGATGCAGCAGCTAATTTTTTTGGATCAGGTGTTGATTCGGCGTGGAGTAGAAGCACAGGAGAATTATCTAGGTTTCAAAACCTCAGTAAGGGTCAAGGTTTTTTTGATAAAATAAAAGACGCAACAGGCGCAATCGCAGAAGAGTCGGCAAAAACAGGAGTTATGCCAACCTATGATTCAGTCGGATCAAGAGTGGATGCAATTAAAGCGCAAATGAATTTACCAGAAGCCGTTGCTGTTCCGGAAGGAAGCTCGATGTTAGCAGGAGATATTTCTCAGAACTTAAACGTAGAAGGTTTGGAAAGTAAATTCTCAG